>FSTS01000529.1_pt1 | contig 40274 bp, 56 predicted proteins | sample 1636961 | NCBI WGS metagenome assembly FSTS01 (sample SAMEA3914819, study PRJEB12502) | metagenome | biome: forest; material: soil | place: Canada | collected 2010-06-26 | depth 0.3 m
AAAATCCTGAGTCTCGCAAGGGGCGTGCGGGTTCGATTCCCGCTCTCGGCACCATTTACACTGTAAAAGGGCCTCTTTTTTCAATTATGAAACCAGCCACCAAAACCACTGGTAGATACGATTCCGGAAAATTGGTAGACGCATCTACCAGTCCAGATCCCATTGACCTGGAGGCCTGGCGCGAGGCTGTCTGGGTGAACGAAGTCGTGTGCGCCACGGGCGAGCCTGAGACCGTCCAGGAAACGTATCGGGGTATCGTAGAACTGAACAAACGGAACTCAGCTTTGAGTCTTGGTTCGCTCTAGGACCGTTGTCAGGTCCTCATCTTCGGGAATGAAGTTGATGTAGTACTCCTCGCAAACCGCGACGGAGTTACCGAGCATTTTGGCCAGCATCGTGATGCTCGTGGAATGCTGCGTTAGCATATGGACCGCGAACGAATGTCGCAGGTCGTGAGGCGTAACCCACTTATCTGGCTTCTCTGGAAAAGCGGCTCGACAGGCTCCAGCCAGAATATCGCTGAATACCGCACGAGCTGTCTCAGCGTCTTCCGGAAGGTGCTTCCCAGCGACCCAGGTCGCGTATGCGTTCACTGCGCGCGGCAGAAGCACGGTCTTGCGCGTTCGCCTGGTCTTGGTAGCGCGATCAATCCCTTTGCGGTCGATCTGCGTCTCAATGAAAATAACCCGGCGCGCGTTAAGGCTGTCTTCGGTCAGTGCCTCGGACTCCCCGATGCGGACTCCACACGAGAAGAGAACTTCCGCCCATGCGCGGTGAATCGGCTTTTCTATGTGTGGAAGCACTTCGTTCACCTCCGACTCGCGGAGATAATGGAACTTCGGCCGAGTTTTCTTTTTGAGCGCGATGCGATCCTTGATGCCGAAGTATCTCCGCATCTGATTCAGAGCCGCAGCGGCGGCACGTTGCCTACGCGGATCTAGGATGCTCAGTGCAGCCTGTAGTTCGTCGCGTCTTGAGAGCAAGGGATGAGTACCGATCAAATCGATCGCTCGCTTCAAGCGATTCCTAGCGCTCTCCCGGTCAACCAGGTCGCGGTGTTTGTACTCAGCCTCCCAGTAAGTCTCGAGATGCTTGAGGTTCGCAGCGGTGGCAACATAGACACCCTGCTCACGTTTCGCGGACTCCTGATTCAACTTTCTGACGATCGCCGAAAGCTGGAAGTCGGCGTCCACGAGCTCAATCTCTCGAGACCTAAGGGCGGCATTGATCGAGTCAACGATCTCGGACTTGAAGTTCTGATTGGAAAATTTCCCGTGCGCGAGCCGCGTGCGCTCCACGATACAGAAACTCACCCTTGCGCCACCTGGGCGCTTCAGAAAATAGACCTTCCTGAGCATTTCTCCGGAATGGGTACCACTCATGCCATCGGGAGTCATGTAGCCTTCTGCGGCTGCTCCCCGTTCATAAATCTAAGAACTTCTTGATACTCCACTGACCACTTCCCGTCGCGGCTCTGACTGCCTTTTAACTTCCCGGAACTACAAAGTTTGCGCACCGCATTGGGTGATCGATCCATGATGAGCGCTGCTCGCTCGATGCTGTACCAAAACGTTGGAAGCGACTGACTTGCGAGTTTCTTTTCCATGACATCCCCCGAGCCCACACCAGGCTCATTACTCACGGGCCCAAACATCTCCTCGTGCTTACTGCTGAAATTTAAAGTGAGTGGGCCGGAGGTGCGTAACACCTGCGCAATTACCGTCTCCGGAGGAGACACCCAATCACCCTGATTTAGGCTTGCGCCACGGTCACAGTGTCCCGTTCTTTTTTCGCTGGGCCGGGCTTGATACCGGCTGGGGCTTTGGTGCTCCTACCTTCCACACGTAAAGTGTGGGCTCGCAGCACCCCTACACAGACTACAGTCCTCGCGCGAACTAGACGGATAGCCCCGATAGTGGCCAACGCGTGTCCTTCCACGCCGCCAGCGAATTTAAAAATTAGCAGTTAAAAACCATGTGCTTTTTTGAAGCGTCTTGTGCGCAATCAACTTCGCCAAGGCTTTCTTCGAACACCCAGCCAGCAGAAGTTCCGCAAAGGTCCTTTTCATTCAACAGCTTTTCAGCTGTAGCTCGTGGCATCTCTTTGGAAACGCAGATTTGGCGACTCAAAAAGTTGCCGGCATTAATATGCACATCGGTTGTGGTCCACTTGTTTTGAGACTGACTCATTTTACTTCCCCTCGAAAATGGGCCGCTGGACAGATTCGCCCGCCAGCGACCCCAATCTGATTCGATCTAGTTGCTCGTCAGGTTGCGAATCAGAAGTTCAGTGAGCGCGCTTCCGCGAACGGAATGTTGCGGCCCTTCACGATCGCCTTAGCCTCGAGCGTGCGGTTCTCGGCCAAGTAGTCGTTCACTTCTTTGCGCTTGTCGGCGGCAAAGACGACGATTCCCATCGTTGCTCGATCTTGAGCGATGAGGTGAAAGCGGAAAATCTTCGGTTTTTTGGTTGTTTCTTCGGTCATAAATCCCCCTTAGGACCATGCTGTTTTCATCGCGATCAAGTAGGCCACCAGTGCGGCGATGAAGCACACTGCGGCGAACGTTTCATTCCGTCTCAAGGCACGTCGCCCTGGAACGATGGAGCTGAGACCGGAAGCGTAGGCAGAGGCTTGAAGTTCTTCACCTCTGCGAACATCTGATCCGGGTTTTTGTCGCTCGGCTTATGGCCGATTACTGCAATGAACGGGCGGTTCAGATACTTGTGAGCATCGAACTCGCCGCCGTTGAAACTCGGGTTCAGCATCTCGAGAAAGTTCTTGAGAATGCCGGCGCCTTTGCCTTCGGTCATTGTGATGAGATTGACGGTCTTGGTGGCTTCCGGGCCGTCCATCACTTCCAAATTCCATTTCAGGTAGATGTGACCATGATCCTTTTTGGATCGATCAGCACCCACGCCGATCGCGCGAACCACATGGTCGCCGATCGAAATAGGGCTGAAATCCTGAGCTTCTGAAAAGTTAGGCGTTACTGGTAGCATTTGAATTCCCTTCCGTTTGGACTACTGGTTTCGTTGCTAGGAACTTCCTAGCCGCGTTCATGAACTCGCGGCCCTGGCCGTTTACGCCGCCGCCACTGCGTTCAATATCTTCCCACCAGGCAAGGTCAGCCTGAACCTGGGCAAAGCCGACGTTCCTCAGGCGTGAGCCTGCAAGCCGGCTAAATGGCGGCATGACGTAGTCACCCGGATCGGCCTGAGGTGCAGGAGTAACCACAACCTCAGGCGTCACACGGGTTTCACTGAAAGAGGCGAAATCACCGGTCGCCTCTTTCGCCGTCGTCGGGGGACTTTTTGGTTCGACCACTTCAGCCACGACCGCGATGGGCTCGGGCTTAAGGAGAGCTGCGAGCTCGTCGGCCTTGGTGATAGGCTGACCTGTGCCTTCGTCGATCGTTTCTTCGAACTCGAACGAATTTTTCAGGCCGCGCATGACGTCCGGAAACACAGTGCGAGCCGCTTCACCGACCGCGCGATGACGAAGCATGGTTGCGGGCTGCTTGATATAGTTGTCTTTGGTCGCGAGGCCCATTTTCTTGGCGCGGTCCATGTCCCAGACGGAAACGAAGGGCTTGGAGTCTTTGCTTCGAGCCATGGAGACACGAGCGATGAGCTTCACGGTATCGACTTCGATCTCGATCACTGCGCCTGGGCAATTCTGGTAGATGAGACCGAGCTGGGCTTCCGGCTTAATAGTCGGCTTGCCTTGGATCGGCTCGATCGAATTTAGCGCCTGCATCGATGAGAAGCCGACTTCCATACCCATCTGAAGAACGATAGCGATGTCATGCGGTTTTCCGCGAAGACTCAAAGGCACGAGCTGCGACTGAGAAAGATACTCCGACCGTTTGATAAGGTCGTCCCAGCCTTGAATAGCCAGGCCGCGCATTTGACTGACAACTAATTCTGTACTCATCACACTACTCCGTGGCTAAAAGCCCAATCAGGAACATCAACTTCTTGGATACCTTCCGGGAACCCCAGCCATTCTCCGGTTTTTCTGCACTCGATAAATCTTTCAACCAGCGGGGCATACTGAGACCGCGCTAAGTCAAGAGACGGTTCCCGTAGTCGTGGAATTACGATAGGGAATGTAAGCTTCGGGAAAGTACCAGGCTTCACGATTCGCATCGTTGCCTTGTCATGAACAAATACGTTGGCGAAATGTCCGAACTTCTTTCCGTAGAGATCACTAAACAGATCTAGATAGAACGCTGCCTGCCAGTGATAGCGCATGTCGTATAGGTGCTTCGACATGTCTCTCTTGTCGCGGAAAATACCCTCAATTCCGCTGCATTTTAGGTCACCTATCACACCTGAGCGCTCGAAAATCATGTCGGCGCGCCCCTTGCGAACTAGGCCTGTTTCAGAATCGATAGTAAAGCCCGAGACCTGAGACTCTGACAATTTAAACAGACTTGATGCAAAGGAGTGTGACAGGAGTGCGTCGGCCATTCCCTCGATCTTTGCCATGTCCTCTGGGTCGATCGGCTCTTTGCCGTCCATCTGCTGAACGAGGAATTCGTCCCAGAACTTTGCATCCTGATCTTTCTCTTTGATTCGAGTGATAAGAGCCGCTTTGGCTCCAGAGACGGGAAGACCCAGGCTCGCACACTTCGCTTTGAGCTGATCTACAGTGTCCAAAACCTCGGGATGCACCTCTTTGCGAGGCGCGACTGCGAAGTTTCGTTTGAACTTCTCGGTTTCAAGTACTGCCATGTCAACCATGGTTCCGAGCCACATGGCAGGAGTCTGCTTACGCGGGACAAAGATGGAAGCTTGGTAGTGCGCTGGAGAAACTTCCATTTCGCCCAGGCCCGACTGACTAAGGGCCGGAGCCGCGTGATAGAGCTCGGATGGAAGGTCGCGGACAATGCCGTGGAACTTACCTGCTGCGATTTGCTGCTGAATAACGAGGCTCATAAGACTCCTTAGGTTCTGAAACTGGTTTGGCGAGCTCGGCGAGAAGAGCGTCAGCCTGCTTTACGGCGAGATAAGCCAACGCTTCGTCGCCGTCTTGACTCCGCTCGGTCCTGTAATTCGGCAACAGCCCCTGCATCGCCGTCGCGGCGAAATACTCGCGCTTGGAGAGGCCTGAATCACTAATAAGGCGCCCGTCTATAACCACCGCATTCTTGCGTTTAACCGGGAAAGCCGGCTCTTTCGCGTTGCTCATTTGCCACCTTCGGCTTTCGCGATGGCGGCGAACACCTGATCGTAAACCGCACCGCACTCAAGGCGGTCAGCGCAAATATGACTTTGAGCTCTTTTCAGCGCCTCGAGCATCTCGGGTGCAGCGGCAATTAGGGCGGCGTCGCCCTTGTGATTTATTTTATAGAGTCGAAACTCTGAATCAGTTCCGTTCGTTCTGACGTGCTGATTGGCCGCCCCAGTTGTGAACCACGGACCCGGCGTGTACTTGCTCATGCGCTCACCTCGGCGCGATCAAGCTTGCGCTGGTCCTGAGCTGCCTGAATGCGCCTAGCGTTCGCTGCATCGACGATGCTATTGAGCTCGATGTGGAACTGCTCGCGAGTCTTAACGCCCGTTGTGAGCTCAGCCAGAGCCGTCTCCAGGCGAAGCCAGAGGCTGTCGTCATCGATTACGTCGGCGATTAGAATTCTTGCGTATGCGACTGTCATTTTTGCACCGCAAAGAACGCCGCGAACTTGTCTGCACCGTAAGAACCGCGAGTCAGCTCGATGATCCCGGACACTGTGATGGACTCAGGCAGCTCACGCTGCGAGGCCCAGTCCTTAGTCCCGGACTCGCAGGCCCCTGTGATTACGCGATAGGCACGGATGCCGTCCCGCTTCGATACCTTCGTCTTAAGGTTCCACTTCTTGAACTCGGACGTGTCGCGCGATCCGATCTTATACAGAAGCGATTCACGCGCTTGGGCCAGCGTCTCACCGTGCGACCAGGAGGTGCCTTGACCAATGAGGTAAGACACCTTCGTCTTGCCGACGATAACGACTCTGTGGATGCTGCCTCTGCTGCGAACCACACGAGAGAGAATGCCGTCAGCTTTAATTAGCCCTGTTGCCATGAATGCGGCCGAGAGTGCAGCAGCGCATTTTGTAGGTGCTTCCGAGGAGTTCTGCTGAGTCAGCTTCGGGAACGCTGTCTTGGTGTCTGCACCGCTAGCGTCGAGGGAACCGCCGACCGTGGTCAGCTTCGGGAACGCTGTCTTGGTGTCTGCACCGCGAGCGTAGAGGGAACCGCCGACCGTGGTCAGCTTCGGGAACGCTGTCTTGGTGTCTGCACCGCGAGCGTCGAGGTAACCGGTTATCTCTTCGAAGTCGTAGACCATGCCAGGCCGTGCGACCAAATCACCCTTGTGTACATTTTTCGTGCTCATGCTTTTACCCCCAAAAATTAGCGCTCCTCGCGCTCGTTGCTTCTGCACAGACTTCTTAAGAGCTCCCAGGGAGTCGAAGACTCACACTGTTCGAAAAGTTCGAAAGAACTTTGAGGCTGGAGAGTCCTGAGAACCGGGCTCGGTTCTCGGAATCCCCCTTACCCCCCTTACGGGTTCGAGAGACTCTCACCGGTACGAAGGCCACTCCCTCGCCATCCGGTTTTTGATCGATGCTCCGAAGAGCTATTCGTGGTTCGTGACCACCGTCCGATCGAACTCGGACTCCCCGCTGCTCCACTTAGAAAGCGCCGTCACAGCTAGGCGCGCGCAGAATTAACTGCGAAACTTTTTATATTCCGGACGTAGAAATACACTTGCGCTCAAAGCGCACATCAGATAGACAGCGTTTCAACAGTGGCTATTTAAGCCGTTTTTCGTTGAGGCGTTTTAGGCACCAAGTACAGCTCACGAGGCTGAACTCCGAGATACTCAGCGAGAGACGCAATCACTTCTTCAGCTCCTTCGCGTGGCAGATAACCGCCAAGTACACTCCGCGCGTAGGTGACCGACTTACCGATGCGCGTGGCGAAGCCATACGCACTCAGGCCGTCTTTTTTCTTAGCTCTCATCAAGTTCCGAATTTTCAGCGTGTCTAATGCTGCTTGCTTCATGAATTAACTTGTACTCAGATTGAGTGTTTTCTGCAAACTAAAAACACTCAATCTGTGCGTTTTTTTTCATGGAACACGCTGTCATGATTGAAGTATTGAAGAACATTAAAGAAATACTCGCGCAGAACCTCGTTAGGCTTCGTGAAAAACGCAATTGGACGCAGCAGAAGCTAGCCGATGAAGCGACTCTTTCACTGCGCGGAGTACAGCAAATTGAGTACAAACAACGCTGGCCCAGGCCTCAGCAAATCAAGTCTCTAGCTGATGCTTTCGGAGTCGATGAATATGAGCTGTTTTCGCCCGAGGGAGACAGAGCCCCATCTATTGACGAGGCCCTAACTGTCCTCACGAGGTTCGTCTCCGAGCGGAGCAGTGACAATGCGCAAGGGCACGCGAACGTTCTGGCAGGGATTGAGGCACTGAAAGCTGGGCGAGCATCGGTCCACCCTCTCCCCGACGCGTCCAATAAGAAAAAGCGCCTCAAGTAGCTTCTCTTCGATTTCTTTCAGATCCACCTTCACAGATTCCTCAATGATTTCCAAGTTCGCACCAAATTGGTCGGCGACTCTTGAAGAAAGCATTAAGCAATTTCGATTTATACGAGTGTTTAACAGTTAAACATTCGAAATGTAAAAAAGTGAATGATTTCAGCGGCAAAACGTTGGCGCGGAGCGTGCTTTATCAGGGGTATGAAGTATTTAATTCTTCTCGCTCTCGCCGTCTTCTCTGGGTGTGCCACCGATACCGCGTTTCGCGAAGTCGCTACCAGCTACGTAGGCAAAGACTCAGACTACGTAGTTAAGAGGCTTGGCGCTCCAACGAGTGTTTTCGCAATGAACAGTGGCAACAAAATACTCACGTTTGATCGCGCAGCCTATGCTGGATCGCCTTATACGTGCGTAATTCGCTTCGAAATCGACAAAAACAGCAGCGTTATTGAAGTAAATTGGCAGGGAAATAGCTGCCACACAGACGTAAATCGCCCAAGCACCGAGGGCTGGAGCTGGTTATAGGCCCACAGCTTTCAAAGCCGCGAGGCAGATAGCGCGAGGCGCGGTGTCAGATTCTGACCAACCGTCTCCACACTGGCATTCCCACTTCCTGTTAATGCTATTAGCGAGCTGAAAGAACAGAGCCGGATCTTGCGCCTTTAGCTTCTCAACGATCTGCCAGGCCGCAGAGATGTTGGTGCTGTAGGGTCGGTAATGAACGAAGTCCTCATTCCATCTGCCAACGGCACCACACTCGCAGCGCCGAAATCCGTTGCCAATGCCATAGTCCTCGCGAGCGCACGGACCTTCGTGCATCACCTTCTCATCTACCAATGCATCTAGCTCACGACCGGGGTTCATTTGTCGTCCCAAACTTTCACGCCGTTTGCGTCTCCGTAGTCACCTAGATAGAGCTCTCGGTATTTAAGCTCTTTGACCAGGCCCTTCACGGTGATTAGAAAATTGGAGAACTCGTCCGGGTGGAACTTGTATGATTCTCGCTGGATGGGATTCAAGACCAAGAATTCCTCAACCAAATCCTGAACTACAAACGGTCTGACTACCTGAACCAGCGTCATGAGCGTGTAATCGCTATAGGACCCATTGGAGATGACAAGCGTCTCGCCTGCTTTGAGTTCTTGTTTTCGAAGTTCGGTCATATCGTTTTCCTTTCGCACAAAGCGTTGAATAAGAAAACCTCCGGCACCCTGAATGCTGGGCACCGGAGGCCACGACTTACCTAGAGAGCCACTCCAGTAAGACTAGGAGCAGCTTGACCAATAGGCATAAGAGCCGTACGTTTAGCAGGTACATTCAGACCTTCCATGAGCCCAGGCCGCTGATTACGGTTCTGGGCTCTGCTATTTCTACCCGTCCAGGCCGCATCATACGGACCCGTGCAAACAGGGTAGAAACTGGAAAATCAGGACTTAATCACGACCACATTCGAGGCCATGAGAGACTTAGGCCCCTGAATCATGTCGAACTCGATGGACTGACCCTCTACTAGCGTCTTGAACCCATCTCCCTGGATAGCTGTGTAGTGAAGAAAGATGTCCGCATAGCCATTGGCTTCGGCGAAGCCGTAACCCTTCGTGTCGCTGAACCACGTAACCGTGCCTTTGACGCGGCTCATGACTGCACCTTCGTGATTAGATCTTGGAAGCAACCTTGAACTTTTCGGACAACTCGCCCCATGTTCGGAGCCCAACCAGTTAATACTGCTTTGTAGGGTTGATGGGTTGAAACGTCATGAATCACGTATCTATACCCATGCTTAAAGGGCATCGCTTGCGCTGTCATAGAAGGCTTTAGGTCATTGCGCTGAAACCAAACAGCGTCGCAGTAGCGATTCTGAGTCTCCATGCGCTTTCGTTCAACACTCATACGGCACCTGACCTAACGAAGTGGAATTCGTTTGAGAGCCACTCGACTACTTCGGCACCCGGAACTTCCTCGTCACCATTCACCAGGCCGGGGAAGTTAGCTGCAAGCCTATCCAGAATATCCTTAGCGACTTGAGGGCTCATGCTGCACCGCCTTGGATGGCTCGAAACTGTGAACGGCACACTTCTGGGGCTGGTAATTTTTTACGACGGCCTTTGGATTGAAGCGATTTAACCAAGGCCTCCAGGCCCTCGATGCGCTCTCGAAGCTTGCTAGTCTCGTCACTGATCAACTCTCGAACCGTATCGTCTGTATGGCATTCGTCATGGGCATTCTCGGAGGCCTCAACGGCTTCAGCGGCAAGCTCAGCCAGGCCCCTGATAGCCTCCAATGTAACTGGCTCACTGTAGTACTGAGCCCTCTCAACCAATCGATCCAGCTTCTCTTTCAATTCGTAAATCATATCCAACCACTCCTGTAAGTCTTACCCGGTATAATCACGGGTATCGTGTGCTTCGCGCCCACTATCGACGCCCTGACTCAATCGAGACTCAGAGCGTCTAACTAGATGCGATGCGGCGAAACTGAATTAGAACAAGGACTTAGACAGCATCGGGGCGAATGACGAGGGCGATATCGCGGCCATCATCGTCGTCTGACTGATCGTTCCAGCCATAGGACCGGACTTCGGCGAGGCGACCGATGATGAGGGCGAGGAAGATGAGTGAGGCGATGGTCCAGATGAGGTGCGAGGTGATGCTGAGGGCACGTAGCATGGGCTAACTCCGGGATATTGCGGCGTTAATTCGCGGCAAGTGGTCGGCCATTGTGCAGTGCACATGCCAAGAGGTGATGGATGAGGGTGAGGGAAACCCCTATAGGGGTAGGGCGCGGGTCATTGAAAGATTTACATGGTCGGGTGGGGCAAGTGACAAAAATTGTCACCGTGTAATTATTACATGGTCACCACCACTAGCCCAGGCTAGCACCCCACCATCCACACTCACGACTCGCACACGCACGCATACACGCACACGTTCGCGTACACATCTCACGCACGCACACGCGACCCCCCACCCCCCTCTTTTTACAGGCCGGCCCCCCAAAACTCCGCACGCCACGCGCGGGGACCTGACCCCTCCTCCACTGAGACAAGAAATCCCTGCATCCTTTTACGCAGCGCACCATGGCTTCAGACCATTAGTTAACGCTTCGCGCATCGCCTCAAATCAGATCGAAAAAACGGAAGCGTCTTCACAGCGTTTCAGCTGCTCTGAATAAGTTGACCGATGGAACACACCATTGGGCACCAAAAGAGGAAGAGAATCACCGATCCAGACCTCCTAGGAGTCGTCAGAACACTCCCCTGCGTCGCATGCAGACCTGGGTCTCAGATGTTCCCGACGGAGGCACATCACGTCACCACGAGAGGCGCTGGAGGTGATGACGTTCCGGAAAACGTAATGCCGCTCTGTACGGAGCATCACTCGAGGTGGCACACCGGCGGATTGAAAAAAATTTTCGAAGACTGCCCGTCTGTCAAAACCTGGCTCGAGCTCGCAGGACGGGACGACGTGATTCACAGAGGGTCTTGATTTCGTTTCAGCCCGCATCGTTATCCTGAAGTGATGGATAAAAGGCACCTCAAATGGCGCACGGGTTCTGACGGGACCCTTGAGTGCATCGACACCGAGACCGGTGAAGTCGTTGAGCGCGAGAAGAAGAAGGAGCGCCATTTATCCAAGAAGACAGGAAGACCTGAGGGCCGACCTGTAAAGAACGAAGCGATCACTGAGCACTGGATCGTGGGTTCGAACGGCCAGAAGTACTGGGTTCCCGTAGGGACGTCTGCCGACAACCTTCCAAACGTCATCTATCCCTACTCCGTCGTGACCGGCGACATGATTTGCAAGCTCATCGCCGAGGGAAAATCCGTCAAAGAGATCGGCGAGATCGAGGGCTACCCTTCGGCGCACGTCATTTGGGGTTGGGCCCGTAAGTTTCCAGAGTTCAAAGCCGAACTTAAAGCCGCGCGCGAGCAGCAGGCTGAAGTCTTCACAGACAAAATCATGGCCATGGCAGCTGAAGAAGGCTTCCACGAAAAGGAAGTCGCCGGGAAACGACTGATCTTCGACGCGCTCAAGCACATGGCCCAGGTGAGAAACCCTGGAGAGTATGGCGCCAAAACGAAAATCGTTGGCGATCCGGAAGCTCCAATCGGCTTCATCATCAACACCGGGATCGTAAGGGAGCCAAAGAGTGGTTCGTAAACACAAGGTCATCAACCTTGGTTACGTCCCTCGCCCCTTGCAGGCTGAGCTCCACCGCAGTCTCAAGCGGTTCAATACGATTGTCTGTCACCGACGTTTCGGGAAAACCGTTTTCGGCATCAACGAGATGATCGACCGGGCTCTCCGGAACGAGCTAAAAAATCCTCAGTACGCTTACCTGGCTCCGACATTTGGCCAGGCGAAACGTGTCGCGTGGACCTACTTCAAAGAGTACGCGCTGAAAATTCCTGGCGCGGAAGCAAACGAAGCCGATCTTAGGATCGACATTCCGCGTCCGGACAAGGGCGACAAGATTAGGTTCATGCTCTTGGGTTCGGAAAACCCAATGGCGCTCAAAGGCATCTACCTCGATGGCGTGATTCTCGACGAATTCGGAGAAATGTTCCCGGCGGTCTGGGGCGAAGTTATTCGTCCTACCCTGGCTGACCGAACCGGCTGGGCGATCTTCATCGGTACGCCTAAAGGTCAGAACCATTTCGCGGAGATGTTCGAGTACGCCAAAAAGTCCGGCGATCCAAACTGGTTCGCCGCCATCTTTAAAGCGAGCGAAACCAATATTCTTCCAAAAGAAGAACTCGATTCCCTGAAAAGGGAAATGTCTGAGGAAGAGTACGACCAGGAGATGGAGTGCTCTTTTCTCGCCGGCCTCATCGGCGCGTATTGGGGGAAAGAGATCGCAGCCGCCGAAAAAGAAGGACGAATTACTGTCGTCCCCTACGACCCTGCAATCCCAGTCGACACCTGGTGGGATCTTGGAATGAACGACGTGACGGCCATCTGGTTCACTCAGCGGACCAACGGAAGTCTTCGAGTCATCGATTACATGGAAGCCCCGGACACTTCTTTCAACGAGTGGGCAAATAAACTCAAAGAGACCAAGTATTACATTCGCAAATTCTACGTTCCTCACGACGCTGAGGTGAGGGAGTTTGGCACAGGGAAGTCACGTCTCGAAGTTTTACAAACTCTATTCGGACGAAGCAGCGTCGAAGTCATTCCGCGCGTCGAGGACAAACTCGACTCGATCAACCAGGGCCGCCTCCTCATTCCGAAATGCGTTTTCGACGCGAAGAGATGCGATCGCGGAATCAAGGCCCTGAAGAACTACCAAAGAAAATGGGACTCGAAGTCTCAGGTTTTCTCGCCAAAGCCTATGCACAACTGGGCCTCGAACGGCGCGGACGCGTTCCAGCAACTCGCGATGGGGATCAGTGATCGCCGCGAAGAAGACCGTTTTTCATCACGGAAGCAAATCGTGGCTGATCACAAATACAGCCCATATGGAGGCAGAAATGAGCGGCGGTGAATCCAGTCCAAGCCCTTACACACACAGTTCTTTCGATCAATCCGATCTCAGCGGTTTTGCGAGCGCAGGATTCAATGCCGATTTCCTCAAGAATGGAGTCAGCCTCAGAGATGGAAAGTACTACATGGGCGACCTCAGCATGTACTCCGACGCCCACGGACAGTCTGATGTGACTGATCTAGTGAACCAATTCAATTCCTGGAAAACAACCGTCACTCAGCATGACGAATACTTAAAAGCGAAACAGCAGAACCCAGGAAGACAGGGAACCATTCTCGTTCCACCCGAATCAACCGACGCATCAACCCTTTTGGGCGTTGATAAACGCAACAAATCTTTGCTGGGGGTCTAATGGTTCAACGCCCAACAGATCAGGAAAAATCCGACTTTAAACGCGTGATGGCCAGGCAGGAGGCCATGGAACTAGAGCGATCCGGGTTCGAGGCGAACTGGGACGACTGCTACAAATACATCATGCCGCGGAGAGGTCGAGTTACCTCGACTGACCAGCCCGGAAATATCCGCGGTGACGAGCTTTTCGATTCCACCGCAACACTCGCAAACCAAAGACTCTCCGGTGCGCTTCACTCGATGCTCACCAACCAGGCGACGCGGTTCTTCGAGCTCGCATTCGGAATTCCAGACCTGGATGATGACGAAGAAGTAAAAAGCTGGCTGCAAAAAGTCACCGATTTGATGCACGACACGATGAATAACTCCAATTTTCAAACGGAGATTCACGAGCTCTATCAGGACCTAGGCGGAATCGGAACATCGTGCATGTTCATCGGCGAGCATGCCGAACGAATCGTCCACTTCATGACGAGAGCCATGAAGGAAATCTTCGTTCAGGAAAACAACCTGGGCCTCATCGACGTCGTTCACAGAAAGTTTAAATGGAACCTTCGTCAGATCGTTCAAGAGTTTGGCGAAGCCTGCCTTACTCCAGATCTTTTGAAGCTCTACAACGAGGGGAATTCAGAACAGCGAGAGATTCTCCATGTCGTTGAGCCTTCACTGAAAAAGGGCTACTTCGCTTTTGACTCAAAGTACTTCCTCGTCTCGAGCAGCATTACTCTCTCTGGTGACAAGGGCTTCAAAGAATTTCCATACGTCGTACCGCGCTGGACCAAGAATTCCGGTGAGTCCTACGGTCGTGGACCGGGCATGGACGCTCTTCCAGACGTGAAAATGGCCAACGCCATGAAAGAAACCACCCTTCAAGGCGGTCAACTTGCGGTTGGTCCACCGATAATGGTCGATGACGATAACGTACTCGGTAGCGTTCAAATGACTCCGTTCGGAATCACCGTTGTTCGCAAGATCGACACGAACCCGATCCGACCAATCAACGCCAATTCACGAGTCGACTTCGGTCAGAAGCTGATCGAGAACACTCAGCATACGATTGACGACCATTTCTTCGTGAATCAGATGCAGCTCGGCGACACGCCGCAAATGACCGCGACCGAAGTGAACCAGCGAACCCAAGAAATGCTGAAATTCATGGGTCCTGTTTTGGGACGTCAGCACTTCGAGTTTCTAAAGCCGACCGTTGAACGCGTATACGCAATCATGGAACGAAAAGGCCTGATTCCACCGCCTCCACCGAAGGCAGCTAAGAAACGTTTCGAGGTGAAGTACTCGTCCCTCATTGCTCGAGCTCAGAAAATGGGCGACGGGTCAAATCTCAGTCAAGCCTTCTCAGTCGCGTCACCTATTGCAAACGCAATCCCATCAGCTCTCGATATTATCGATGGTGACAAAGCACTTCGCTACATCTTCGACATCTACGGCGTGCCTCAGAAGATCATGAATTCTGAAAAGACGATCAAAGAAACGCGCGACGCAAGAGCCAAAGCCCAGCAAAAAGCTGCGCAAGAAGCGCAAGAACAGCACGCGGCTGATCTGGTTCAAAAAGCCGGACCTTCAGTCGTTCAAGCTCAGCAAGGACCGAATCAACAATGAGTAATCCAAATGACGACCGAGTAACCGAAAAACGCGGGCTATTGATCGCCTACAAAAACGTTTTCGGAAGTACCGAAGGAAAGACGGTTCTTTTTGATCTGATGAACCGATTTCACATCTTGAATCCACATCGCGGAAACGAGCTCAGTGAGGGTGAACGCTCAGTCGTTCTCCACATCATGAAGCAGTGCCGCATCAGTCTCCAACAGTTCGATGAACTCATGAAAGGACCTAACAAATGAGCACTTTAACTACAGAACCGACACAGACAACTCCTGCCACGACCACTGGAGGAGCCGCCGGACAAGGAAGTCCAGCACCTGGCCAGGGAGTCACTGCGACATGGCGTGACTCCCTACCAGAAGACATTCGCGGAAACGCGGCTCTCGCGAATTTCTCGAACGTAGAGAATCTTGCAAAGTCTTACATCCACGCTCAAAGTCAAATCGGAAAAAAAGGGGCCATTCTTCCGACTGACAAATCGACCGACGAAGAGTGGGCAGGCTTATATAAGTCTCTTGGGCAGCCTGAGCTCGATAAGTTCGATGTGTCGATCGGTGACCGACAAGTCAACGAGCAGATGTTGAAGGACTTCAAAGCCACCGCTCATAAAGCGGGCCTCCTTCCGAAGCAGGCTCAGCAACTTTATGATTGGTTCAGCAAAAGTGAAGACTCTTCGACCGCGATGAAGACTCAGCAGAAAACTGCCGAGACTGCGACTCAAATCGAAGGCCTTAAGCGCGAGTGGGGCGATGGCTTTGACAAGCAAGTCGCACTTGCCCGCCTGGGAGTGAAGGAAGTCGGCGGAGAAGAGTTTCAGCAGTATCTCGAGAAGTCCGGACTCGGAAACGACGTCCACATCGTGAAGTACATGGCAAAAGTCGGCGCTATTTTAGGCGAAGACAAGATCCGCGGTCAAGACACCGGAAGCTTTGGCCAGACTCCATCCGAAATTCAGTCCTCTATCGACGGCGTCATGGGCAATCCGAAACACCCGTATTTCGATCGAAATCATCCAGGACACAAGCAAGCTCTTACCCAAATGGAGGGGTATTACAAAAAACTTGGGAGGTAGTCTTGATTTCTTATTTTCTCAACCTCTAGGGTAGAACGCAGGACAATCGCTTAGTCGATCCTGCTCTGGTGAGCGCGGTTTTAATCCGCAGCGTGAGGCACGCATACGCCAGGAGGAATCCTTCACGGGACAACTCTTCCGATGAACTTCTAGTTCCTTGGAGATTTTCCCATGAATTCACAAATTGAAACCTGGCGGGTACAGCAGTTCGCCGCAAACGTTTATCAGCTCTCTCAGCAGAAGGCGTCTCGCTTCGCCCCAATCGCGCGCAGCGAATCCTTTGTCGGTAAAACTGAATACTTTGATCGCCTGGGTCTCGCGACTGCGGTCGACAAAGTAGGACGAAACGAAGACACTCCTAACCTGGACATCGCGCACTCTCGGCGTGCGGTGACGACCCTTACCCGCCACTGGGGTACTCTGGTCGATCGCAAAGACAAGCTCCAGAACATCCACTCGCCTGAAAGCGAGTACAGCATTGCAGCTCAGTCAGCCCTGGGCCGCAAGACTGACAAGATCTTCATCGATTCGGCACTCGGAACTGCATGGACTGGTGAATCGGGAACCACGTCTCAGACGCTGGGAACCGCTCAGCAGCTCGCATCGGTCGCATCGAGCGTTCTCGACTACCTCAACGTCAATGCCCTTATTGCTGCAAAGCAAATCATGGACTCCGCTGAAGTAGTTGGCCAGCGCTACATGATCGTTGGATCGACCGGTATCGCGTCGCTCTTGAAATCCACTCAAGTCACGAGCTCTGACTACAACACGGTTAAAGCTCTCGCCATGGGTGAGATCGACACCTACCTCGGGTTCAAGTTCATCCACTCGGAGATCCTTGGAATCCTCACCGCCGCATCGGTGAATCCACAGGGTTCGTACGACGCGGACGACTTCCACTTCGACACCACCACCGGCCTCTACAACGGCTCGGGCACCGACTTGGTCGGAACCGAGAAGATGGCCCTGGCTGTGGTCGGCGACGGAATCATCCTCGGTGAAAACACCAACGGACGAATCGCCCGCGTGGGTGAGCGAGAAGACAAAGGCTACTCCAATCAGATCTACACCGCGATGGATCTCGGTGGGGCCCGCATGGAAGAAGCCAAAGTCGTTCAGCTTTTCTACAAACCATAATTTACGAAAGGAAATTGAACGATGGCTACAAAACTAGGTACCAACGCCACGAAAATCGCGGCGAATCCTGCTCAGCTTACCGAGCAAGGAGAATTCTCCGGCGGCCTTCGGGTCATGTACGACGAGTACGTCTTTACTGCTGACTTGGCGGTCAACGATCTGATCAACATGGGTGGATTGCTCCCGGCCGGTGCTCGAGTCATGGAAGTCGTTTGCGACTCTCCAGACCTCGACTCATCCTCGGCTGGTGCGCTCACCGTGGGTTGGGCGGCGTCCGCTGACGGTGTGGAGGCGGTAAGCGCTGCTGGCTTCTTGTCCTCGATGGACGTTCACACTGCTGGAAAGACTCTCTCGATGAGCTCTCTCTTGCAGTCTGCCGTCGCGGGTAAGTTCAAGAAGTTTGCTTCTCCGGTTCAGCCTCAGATCAAGATCTCTGGCGAAACGGACGCAACGACCGGAACCGTTCGTCTCGCGATCTTCTACATCATCGACTAAGGAGATGGGCCCTGGGGAAACCTGGGGCCCAACTTTTCAATGGCTGTTACCGAAGTCAGCATAGCCAATAGCGCCCTGGTGAAAGTCGGGTCGTCTCTTATCTCGGATTTGGCTGAAGACTCTCGGGAAGCCCAGTTGATCAATGCGATTTTCGAGCAAGAGCGCGACGCCACCCTCAGAGATGGGTCATGGAATTTTGCGACCAAGCGCGTGACCCTCGCCCCGACCGCGACTGCTCCGACCTACGGCTACGATTTTGCCTACGACCTTCCGAGCGATTGCCTGAAGGTCCTTCCTCCCGATCTCCAGCATCTCGATTACGTTATCGAGAATTCACAGATTCTCTGCGACGTCGACTCACTCGATATAGCTTACATTTACCGAAACACGAATGTTACTGCCTGGGACGCCTCTTTCGCAGAAGCCTTCGCGTGGCGAATCGCCAGAAGCATTTCTTACGCGCTCACTCAATCCACGCAGGTTTTCGCTACGTGCGACGCCGGTTACACGAAGGCGCTTTCGCAAGCGCGATTCAGCGATGGCTCTGAGGGCGTACCAAGACGCCTCACTGTCGACGCTTGGACGTCTCGACGGCGACGGAGAGGCTAGGCAATGGCCAAGTTTCGAAACATAAAGAACTCATTCGTAGCGGGTGAGATCAGCCCTACCGCGCTTGCCCGCTCGGACCTCCCTCAGTACCCGAACGCCTGCAAAGTCCTCCAGAACATGATTCCGCTTCTCTCTGGTGGCGTATACCGCAGGCCTGGGACCTTCTTTGAAGACAACCTAGACACCACGAAGTTTTGCGGAGCCCGAGTAATCCCATTCGTTGTCTCGAGAGACGATGCCTATGCGATCGTTCTCGGTAGCAAGCTCGACGACAATGCTGCGACGACTGGATCCGGATACGTGAATTTCTACAAAGTGACTTCGAACACGGACAGAAGCACGCTTTGCACGATCACCGGTATCACGACGCGCACTCCGTATCGCCTCGCCACAGTCGGCAACGGCCATAAGCTCGACGACATTTTTAACGTTCAGTTTGCTCAGTCAGCCGACGTACTTTGGCTCGTTCACCCTCTGCGAGCTCCGACGAAGTTTTACCGGACGGCTTCGACCACGTTCCTCATTCTTCAAGATCTCATTGAGACGTATCAAAACCTTGTCACCGAGAGAGACCGGTATCCCTATCGGTCTCAGAACACTACGGCGACCACTCTTTCATGCAGCGCGACCTCCGGCGTAAACAAGACGCTCACCGCAAGCACCGCGATCTTTGATCCGGGTCACGTCGGCGCACTTTTCAAAATTAACATCGGCGGCGTCTACGGATGCGTTCAAGTCAGCGCGTACACGAGCCCCACCTCTGTTAAAGTGACCATTCTCACAAACTTGGGAAGCACCGGGACCAGCACGACCTGGTGGGAGTCGGCCTGGTCCGACTATCGCGGCTGGCCCCGCGGAATCGTGTTTCATCGAAATCGCCTGGCTTATCTTGGCAACGCGTCTCAGCCGGATACGACCTGGTTTTCTCAGACCAATAACTTCGATCAGATGTCAGCGGACACGATCGTTGACCCAGCCAACAACGCAGTCGGTGACCAGCCATTCACCTTTACGCTTGGCTCTCAGCAACTCAACCAGCTCCAGTGGGGCTCTTCCGGACAGACGCTCGTTGTCGGGACCTTGGGAGCTGAATGGATTCTCGACCTCATTGACACGAACACTGGGTTTGAATGCGGAAACGTCAGCGCGACCACTCAGACCGCGTACGGCTCGGACCATCAGCAAGCCGTAAGGCAGGGCAACGAGATCATGTTCCGAACTGGAACGGAGATCCGCTCTCTCGTCTTCAACCAGCTCCAGAACGCTTATACGGCGGAACCTGTTCAACTGTTCTACGACCAGTATCCCCAGCTCGAGACCAAGTCGATCATCACGACTAGGCAGTTTAGGCAAATGGCCTGGGACGGTTCGAGAAAAACGCTCTGGTGCATCGACTCGTCCGGAAACTTGATCGGAATGACTCGCGATCGGAGCCTGCAAATCAACGCCTGGCACTCGCACGAGCTCGGTGGCTGGGATGACACGGACGGAATTGGTGGCATCGAGGTAACGCCTTCGAATTACAGTACCGATCCCGTGCAAGGACTTCATTCCGGCTCTGTCGTTTCGATTGCAGTGATTCCGAACCCAATCTATCCGATCGATGACCTTTGGATGGTGGTCCGCCGTAAGATCAACGGCGCTTTCGCCTACCACCTGGAGCGAATGATTGGCGGAATTTGTCCGTTCGATTCTGCCTATGGTGGTGCGGTTCTCGTGAAAACCGGGGCCTACTATGTCGATGCCGCGGCCTACGGCTTGAATGAGTTTCCAAACCCTGAAGACGGTGTCTTCCAGGGAGACGTCACCCATCTCGAAGGGAAAATTCTTGAAGGGACTGCCTACGGGGACACTGGTCTGTTCCCTCTCGATACGACCGCGGTCACAGCCGGGGTTGCCCCCGTAGTCGAGTACCCGCCAGACTTTACCTCTGCGCTCTTCGCTGTAGCTCTTGGCTTGCCCTTTACGGGCATCCTTCAGCCGGTGAAGCCTGACGTCGGGTCCCAGATCGGAACGGCAATGGGGGCCATGGGACGCGTCCACCAGGTCACTGCAAAGCTTTTCAAAACAATGGTCATGAAGATCGGACAGAAACTCACGAGTCTCCAGACCATCGACTTCAGAACTGCCTCGACTCCGATGAATCAAAGCGCCGAGCTCTTCACCGGTGACAGGGACGTGAAAATCGACCACTCCTACGACCGTCAGGGCCTGACCTACATCGTGGCCGACTACCCTCTTCCTTTTGCGATCATCGGCATAGTAGCGGAAGGAGACACCTATGATTAGCGTCGTCCCCTACGAGCCCAAACACCTGGCACTCCTCCAGGTCCGCGAAGAACAGAAAGCCGACGTCCCGAAAGAAATCGGCGGCGACGCAGTCACCATTCTCAATGACGAAATTCCAGTCGCGATTCTTGGTGGCTACCAGATCGTCCCTGGAGTTTTGCAAGCTTGGTCACTCATCTCTGACTACGTGAAAAAGATTCCGATCGCTTTTCATCGTGAAGTTAAAAACTTCATCGGATTCATCATGAAAAAGTACGCAATTCGGCGAATTCAAATGAGCGTAGTGGTTGGCTTTCAAATTGGGTGGAGATGGGCGTCGGCCCTTGGATTCAAACCTGAGGGGATCATGAAGCAATATGGAATCGACGGAAGGGATTACTGGCTCTTTGCGAAGGTGAACCATGTCGTCGGCTGAGGCGAGCGGCACAGGCTCAGGAGCGGCGACAGGAGCAGCGGCCGGGACGGCTGTGATGCCGGGGATGGGTACCGCAGTCGGTGCTGCCGCTGGCGCCATTGTTGGTTTCGTCGGAGGACTACTCGCAACCAATGCACAGTCTGAAGCCGCCGATAAAAACGCCGAGTTAAAGAGAGAACAGGCGGACGAGCTCCTTGTAAGACAGCAGATCAACGACAACATCATGCGCGAGCAGGCCGACCTGGCTGGCCATGAGGCACTTTCGCGCTCAGGAAATTCAGGATCGGCAGATTTCACTGGAATCGGCGACATGTTGCGAATCCACCGCGACACCGAAGCCAATATCGCGAACAACAATCGGGACGCTCAGTTCAAAGCGAAGATGCTTCGCGCCGGCGCAGACGTGGACACCCAACTTGCGAGCGACATTCAGACGGCCGGTATTGTTAGCGGTTCTGGAAGCCTTCTTACCGGAGCTGCTCAGGCCTACAACATCTACAAAGGTCCAAGTGAGTCCACCGTGGGGTTAGGAAAATAAATGCCGATAGCACCTTCCAGCAAGCAGCTCATCTCGACCGATATTACTACCGACGTGAATGCGGCCACGAGAAGCATTCCGAACTCTGGTCTAGTTGCGAGCGCAGTCTCCGACCTTGGAACGAAGGTAGAAAATATCGGGCTAAGCCTCGGTGAAAGCCTGAAGAAATCTGAGGCAATCGCCGCCGTTTCGCAGACGAAATACGACGACTTTGCCTTCATAGATAAAAACAAAAGCGAACTTCTCGAACAATCAAAAGACGGCTACGTCAAAGACGGAAATGGCCAAGTGACCCGCAATGACGATGGAAGCCCTAGGTCTATATCCCAGGAACTTCAGAGCCGGTACGACCAGCGTTTCAGAGACAACCAACTCAACATGCCCTCTGCCTACGCGCAGCAGCTCTATCAGCAGGAGATGGGACCGCACTTCAATGAATCCGTGCTTGATACGCGCGGCAAAGAGCGGGTCCTACAAGCCGATGCACACAAGCAAGTACTGCTCGATAATATTCAGAAAACTCACAACACTCTCGCGCTGACACCAGACTTTTCGGCGATGTACAGAAACGCCGACAGCCTCGAGCAAGACATCAAAATGAACGAGGCCAAGATTCAGGACGGCAAGCCCGTTGGCCATTTCTCTCAGGCTCAAATGAAGTTGCTCTCCGACAAGAAGGACGAAGAGACGACGGACGGATATTTCAACGGGTACTACGACACAATTAAGAGATCCAAGTCAGTCGATAAGCGCGCCATGATTGAAACCGCGCTAAATCAGCTCGCCGCAAAAGATGATGAGTCAGTTCGCCGGCAACAAAACGGGCTCAAGACTGTTTCCGAGATGATTCCGGAAAACAAAATGGATCAGTACGTGCGTCTCTTTTCATCTCTCAAGGCTGAGAGCAAAGTCCAGTTTAGCGCTGACATGGCGCACGCGGCAGAAGACGATATGGCTGCTGCCGACCGTGGCCGTGCCTCGAGTCCTGAGTTCATGCGAATGCTGATGGAGCATTACAAGTCGGCGAGCACACCTGACGAGGCCCGTAAGATTGAGGATCAGAACCAAGCGCATCTCTACGCCCGCACCGGAAGGCAGATCGTCGCTAAGCAAGGGCAAGACCTCGCAACATCTCCTGAATGGTCCTGGCCTGGAAAGACCCAGGCAATTCTCGACAAGATGAAGTCAATCAAGGCCAATAGCGCGGTCGGTGGGAACCGACTCAGTAACGATTCAAACTTTGGTGTGGCGGCTGAGAATGACGTCATTTCCAGGTTTGCCAGCAAGCAAAATCAGGTCAGAGCTGAACGTGACAGCGATGCGGCCCTATTTGTAATGAATCACTATCCAGATCTTCAGGCGCAATTCAAAAGCGCCGGCAATGATCCGGAAAAAAATTCCGCTGCTATCAAGGCTCTGACAGACCAGCAGATTTCAATCGGAACCCCGCTTCAATATCGCCGGGTAATCCCAAAGCAGACTTCGGTTGAGCTCGCGCAAACTCTTCTTTCGAATCCTAAGACCGCAGCATCAGGAATCGGCATGATGACTCAGAGGTATGGCGACAAAACGCAAGAGGTCATGAACCAGATGTTCGCAGACGGAACGCTTCCGTCGAAGATGTCCGGAATCACGATGACCCAGTACACGAATGACCCTGCCGTTGTGCAGAACATCATTGGGAACATCCAAACCAGGCCAGAGATTGAAAAGAACTACGCGCTCATTCCCGAAGTGAACAGGAAGACCTTTGACGCAACTGTAGCGAGGCGTGCCGATCCCTATCTCATCAAAGATCCCGCCTACGCTAAGTACAACTCAGAGATCCTTAGTGAGATCGGTACGAGCGCAAAGTCGATCAAAACCAATAATCAGTTCAACTTGAGCGACGATGATATCATGGACCACGTTATCGAAAATTCATCGCTGAAAGGCATCAGCCTGGTGGACGTAGGAGCGACTCACGTCCGAGTTCCTCCAATGGTTGGAATGACTGCGATTCAACCTAAAGTCATTGAGGCCTATATTTCCTCACACTTGAAATCGGACGCTTTAACGACCATGGACATCGCGCATCCAAAAGAACTGACTCACGCACCTGACTACGGCCAGATGGCCGACGATAAAAAGAACGATCTCTTCCTAAGGGGAATTGAACAACGCGGCTACTTTCAGCCCGCGGGCCAAGATTCGCTTCAGCTCATGTACCACGACAAAGGAAACGCGTTTCAGGTGAAGCACCGGGACGGCTCTCCTGTTGTCGTAAAATTTACTGACATGATGAACCAGGATTCGTTCACATCGAAAGAGATGGCCCCAGGAGCCATTAGAAGGTTCTTCCAGTCGGCTCAAGAGAAAGGCGGAGCGGCCCTCCAGTCGACAATTGGTCAGCCTCCTCCCTACGCAAAGCCGACCGACAAAAACCCATACACTGGGCGTTAAGGGAGCTGTAGATGGACACCAGCATTGACACCACTACCAGGCAAGAGGCGGAGGTCAGCCTTCAGGACTCTATTGCGAATGGTCCATCACCTTCTAACGCTGCACTTCCAGTTCTGCCTCAGATTGATCGAGAGCAAACCAACGTCTACCGTACTCCCCTCGAGGCCCTGAGCGCGGTAGCCGAGCAGACGCTTCACGAGCTCACCCCAAAGACGTGGCTGGATGCCGCTGAAGTTGCCGACATTCGCTCCAAGGCAGAAGCCGATGCCACGCCCAAAGTGTCCGCCGCCATTTTGAACCAGCAGTATCCGTTCATGTCGCGGCCATTCACGGAAGATACACATCCGGAAGTGGCGAAGTATCTCGCCGAGCGGCAGCTCACGAACATCGGTCTCCAGGGTGTCGTAGACGGGGCGAACGAAGGCCGATTGATGTCTACCGCGAAGTTCGCGACACAGCTCGCAGTTGGAGCTCTAGACCCGATCAACATGATTGCCGGATACGGAACGGGTGCCGCGTTTGGTGCTCTCTCCGGAGCAACTGGATTCGGCGCTTCACTCGCCTTGGATTCATCCGCCAGTCTCGCACGCCAGCTCACTGTCAGAAGCGCGCACAACATCATCGGTAATATTGCGATGGAGCCTCTTCGAGCCGGAACCTCGGCCGCGCTCCAAGAGGACTACAATCTTAAAGACTCGCTCGCTAACGATGTCAAAATGGGAGTTGGTCTATCCGCCCTTCACCTCGGAGTGTCTGAGGGATTAAAATTCGCGGCCCCAAAGCTTCGCGCGCTATTCCGATCAGCTCCAAAAGCTGATGCGATCGCAGCGAATTCGGCAGATGCCGCGCTGAACGCCGGTAAGACCGTCGATGTTTCCGGTGTCGTTAATGACGTGAGCAAAGAGCGCAGAAATCCCACGCCGGAACCGCCTGATGCACGCCTGACCTATAGCGAATTCGACAAGGAAGAGCCTTCGAAACCGATATCTCAGCCTAGAGACTTTGTAGGACGCCCCTTCTACCAGCCAATGGAGCTCATGCACAGCGAGCCTGGCAGGGGCCTCGGGTATTCAATGGGCCGTGAGTATGGTGACGGGATCTATCTCACTGACAGCCCCGAAGTTGCCAATGGCTACGCCGCGAGCAAGTACAACGATAACCGCGGTGGGATCACCGAGTTTGAATTCTCCAAAGATAAGCCCACCATCATTGACCTGGACAATGGACTACCCGCTAAGGCGAAAGCAGTTGCAGAAGCAATGTGGGAAAAGTGGAGACCCACCGACCTTGTTCGAGAAGTCGCGCAAGGAGAAGGGCAACTCAGAGACCAGATCGCAGAACCCAAGTCTGACTTTCCCGAGCTCAAAGGGAAAAGTGCTCAGTTCTTTTTTGACCACATTAACGACGGAATTGAGAGCGGTCTCCTTCCACCAGGAGCGATGAACGAGTTTACCAAGGGACTCAAGTCCGTCGGAATCGATGGGGCACATTTCCAAGACGACATCGGGAATCGAACCACCATGGTTTTCGATCCAGACAAGTCTGGCCATGGCGACGGCGTTCTGGCCGAGAAAAACCGCTACTATCCCGACGAATCCAAGATTCCTCAAATGACCTCGCAGGACGTGCAAGAAGCCGTTGATAAGTACATGTCCGTGAAGTCTGACACAATCTACAGCGAGGCAGCGCACGAGGCGATCACCGAGGCGATTCGCAAACCAGCTCCCGAGCTCACAGTTCAAGACGCCGAGGCCAGACTCAAACAGGTGAATGAAGACGTGCAGGCGTTTGCAAAACAGAAGGAGCTTTCGCCGAAGCTTCAGGCAGAGTTTGATGCAATCGACAAGGAAATGAAAGACGCCGACGCCCACGATGCCATCCTGAAAGCCGCCTTTTCTTGTATGGCGAAAGGAAGCCCATGAGCTGTAGAGACGAAGTACTTAAGGCCCTGGACGAGGGGAAACTTCCGGGCGCAACTCGAGCCGAGGCAGAGGCGCTCATTGCCGAAATTGAGAATATCCGGGGTGCGGTGACCGATCGAAGCGACGGCATCGGTGAGAACTTCCGTCAGGAGGTCCAGAAGCACATCGCAGACCGCCGCTATGACCGTATGGCGAAGGCGATGCAAGCCAAGGAGTCATTGCTCAAGCTTCAGGGAAACATCGACTACGCCAGCCAGCCAGCGTTCGAGGACATGCCTGGACAAGCGATCCTAGGTAAACTCGTCGGCGGCCACCTAGCCTACTCTGAGGGCGGGAATCGCGGAACCGCAAACATTGGTGCCGCGTCGTTCATTAAGAAAATTCAAGGCCTCGCCACCAAGCTGAGAGAGGCCGGTCTCTACGATATCTCTCAAGACAGTCTGATTGACCGTGAGGCGGCGCAGGAGCTCTACCTGATCGATGAGAAGCGCTCTGGTGAAACCAAGAACCCTCAGGCCATGGAGCTCGCGAAGATTGTTCGTGGCTCTACTGACATGCTGATCACCGAGAAGCGTGCGGCAGGATCACTGGTCAAACGAGCGAAAAACTACATCGTCAAAACCACACACGATTTCCAGAAGGTGCTCGAAGCCGGATTCGACCAATGGAGCCAGGACGTGCTAACGAAAATCGACGTTCAAAAGACGTTTGGAAACACGACGTCGGACCGAGTCAACTCGGCCTTGCAGCAAATCTACGACGGCATTGTTTCCGGTGACGTCCGCTCGCTCGACTACAAATCTGCGGAAGGTGTCAACTACGCTGAGCAGCAGGCGCAGTCGCGATCCCTCATCTTCAAAGACGGCTATTCGTGGTTTGATTACAACAAAGACTACGGAACGGGGAATCTGATGCAGACCCTGTTCAAAGAAATCAAAAAATCTTCGCATCAGACCGCGATGATGGAGGCCTTCGGAGCCAATCCAGAGCGCGGGTTCAATCGCTTCGTGACCAGTCTCGAGAACTCAAACAGGAGCAATCCTGAGGCACTGTCAGAGCTGAAGTCGAAGCAGAAGCAAATTAATGGCGCGTTTCAGTACGCACTTGGGTTCTCGGATATTCCTGGGACTCAGATGGCAGCGAAGATCGGTTACGGCGCGCGCGTTGCAAAATCACTCGCTGTAACGGGTCAGGCCGCGATCTCGACCATGACTGACTTACCATTTTCGGCTTCCAAGATCGTCTCTTCTGGAGGGAGCCAAAGTATTTTCGGAGAGGGCGTAAAACAGTTCGGAGACTTCCTTTCGAACGTCAGCAAAGATAATCGCGCCGAAATCGGCCGCAAAATGGGCGTTCAGATTGACGACGTGCTTAACCACTTCAAGGTCGCCTACCTGGGCGGCACTGAGCCTGGAATCATGTCCACCTCGATGCAGATGTTCAGCAAATTGAACCTCATGGACACGGTGGACAACGCATCAGCAGCGACCGGCGCAAAGGCTCTGGGCGAAATGCTGGCACGGTCCAGCGGCACGGAATTCAATGCGCTCGACGATCGCTCAAAGCTCACCTTTCAGCGGTTTGGCTTCGACGATAAATCCTGGAAGCTCGCCTCCATGGCCACCGAGGAAGTCTTAGATCGAAAGCTCATGACTCCGGAAGCGGTCCACGGACTGACCGATGAACAGGTGCGAAGCGTCTACCCTGAGGGGAATCCAGATCGAATTCGGATGAGCGTGGCCAACAACCTTCTGGCCATGTCCTACGAGTACTCCTCGGCCGCCGCCTCGAGGAACACGTACCGGATCAAGGCTCAGATGTTTGGCGACTCCATTGATGATGGAAGCTGGGGAACGGTTCAGCGCCTCGTAAATCAGTTTAAAGGCCCGATGATCTCGAGCATGAGAACGGCCGCTGAGACCTTCATGAGTAACCCTGAGACAAAGCCAACGACTCTCAAGGCTGCCTTCAGTGGTGCCGGCGACTTCAAGGGATTGCTCTCTCTCATCACCTTTGCGACTGCGCTGGGTTACTTCAAAGGCGTCGCGAAGGACGCGGCCGAATTTAAGACACCTCGAGACCCAACGGACCCGAAGACCATTCGAGACGCCTTCCTAGAAAGCGGCGTGGCCGGCATCTATGGAGACCTCCTGGTCAAAGAGATGGGCCGCGGAATGGGGATCGACTCAGCCTCAGTTCTCTTGGGCCCAGTTCCCACCGAAGCGCTGTCTATCTCAAACGACATCCGAAAGGCTGTCAGTGGCAACGGCTCAACGGAAGACGCCTGGAAGCACGTCTGGGACAACGTTCCAGGCCACAACCTATTCTACCTCAAGGGCGCGCTCGATAACGGAATCAACCAAAACATGCGCGAATGGATGAGTCCTGGATACAAGGCGCGAGTCGAGGCCCGGATGAATCAGAACCGTGGGCTTTTTGACCGGACTCAGCAGTACTTTTCGAGCGGCCGAACTCAATAGAGCGTCTTGATATAGTTTCAACCCGCATTCCATGCTTTGCCGGTGACCCTATCGGCCCAGAGCACCATCACTGTTACCGCGCTAGGAAACGGCGTTAGCACGCAGTACACGATCGGCTTCCCGTTTCAGCTCAACGCTCAAGTAGAAGTCTGGCTTCAAAACGAAGGCGTCACACCGTTCACTCGCACCCAGCTCGCGTACGGGACGAATCCAGCCCAGTACCAGATTGGTACCGGCACACTGGGCGCGGGCGGCGACGATGATCCAGGCGCCACCGTTTTCCTGGGCCAGCCTCTCGGTAGCTCTCAGCGACTGATTATCAAGCGCGTGACGCCTCGGGCACAAACGGTTCAATACAGAACCACCCACGCTTTCCCATTTGCGAATCACGAAGCTCAAATGGACCGGATCGTTCAGATCGTCCAGGAGCTCGAGGCGCGTACTCTACCAAGCGTTGCGCCGATGGACATCGATGCCGCGGCACTGACCGATGGCTTGATCATCAAGTTTAGAAATGGCGTCTGGACCACCGAGCAAGGAACTCTCGAGAACCTTGAAGACGTGGACTTTATCCGACCTCTCGAAGACGGCGATTTGCTTGCCTACAAGTTGGGCACCGGAAAATGGCAGCCCATCAGGCAGAGTGAGCTCCCTGGTGGAACCGGCGGCAGCGGCGGACCAATTGGAAATCCTTTAGACGGTTTCTTTGGCGCGGCCGGTGGAATCTCCGGGCTCTTACCGACTGATCTACCAGTCGATGCGTTCGATAAGATGGAATCGATTCTCGAGCTCCTGGCTCCAGCACCGCCCCTAAACCTCTCGACAAAGACTCTCGCCGTCACTGCGCCGTACACCTCGAAAGAGGCTGGAACAGGAACATCGATCGCGAACTGCACCGACGACACCACGCCGGACGTATCGGCCACGAGCTTCAGAGACGGGAACGTCGGCACCCTGACCGCAACGATCGACGGCTCCGCGGCGGGTTCAATCGTTCTAACTACCGGTGATGAGACCGGGGTAACTGACACGGCCCTCACCGTGACCACGGACAACGATCCCTATGTCGGCCAGGCCGGAAAATCGGGCTTTTGGCGCCAGATCTCCGCAACGATCACTCCTACGTCGCCGCTCTCCCTTGGGGCTCACCCCTTCACCATGTCCCATTCGTCGACTGGAACGGCTTCTGGAGTGACCGTCACTGTCGATGATCCGGGCGTTGTCACGTTTGGGACGAAAAGTGCGAGCTCGACGGGATCTTCCAATTACATTTCCGGTGTTCCAGGTGTTGCCTCGGGTCAGGCGATCACGACAAGCTTCCAGGTCGTCAACGCTGTCAGAACCCACTACAATTCTACCCACGTCGGCAACGCTTCCTCGCCTCAGACAAACTCAGTCGATGCGAACCCAGGATCAGTTCCTGCCAATGGCGACACGCTCACCCTCACGCCATCCCTGACGATCGCAGCTTCGAAGTACTCCGAAGGCATCACCGTCACGTTCACAGGTTACAATTCAAAGGGCACTGCCTACACGACGACTCAGACCACGGCGATTCGCGTGGACACCGTTTCGAATGAAACCGGCCGCCTCAAGTCAGGCCAGGGTCAGTATCCCGCAATCGGATCTGGAGCTTCTCAGTTCGGCGACGCGTTTGTCGCCGCGACTTCTCTCGCGACCTCGGGTAACGAAGAGCTTCAGCTTCTCAACGGAACGTACCGGTATCCGTCTGGAAACTACTCATCGAACTATCCAGTAGGCCCAGACTACTCGAGCGTTCCGGCTGGATCTTACAGCAACTATCGCTGGCTCACGGTCAGCCTCGGCTCTATTTCCGCGCTATCGAACAAGACCATCAACATCAACGGCGGAGTAAACCTCGGTGGATCGACTCTGATCTCCGGGCTTCTCATGTACGTCAAAGTGGTCGGCGCAACTCCTACATCTGGATGGGTTGATGCGAACGCTGCTTACCCAGGAGTTGGCAATCCGACGAACGATGGCGACGGCGCCCTTGTCGTGGGCTCGAGCTCCACCTCGACTCGAGTGGTGACATTCGGATCCGCACCTAAGACCGGCACCGTCTATGTGCGTATCGGAATTCCTTCTGGTTCTACCAAGCAATTCTCGGGGGTCAGCTAATGGCACTGACTACCGCGCAAATCGCGCTCATGCTCTTCAAGAAGTTCATGGGAAAGGGTTCGAGCGACCCGAGTGTCGACTTTTTCTCAGAGAGCAAAAACAAACGAAAGGCCGTTTACTCGGTCGATATTTGGAACCAGGCTGACCTCATTCCAAGCACGGCTCCTGGCTCGAGCTCAGGCGTCGTAACGAAATTTGTAGACGAGCCTTTGACCGCCATCCTTGGAACGACGAACGCATTCTATAGCGCCAATCTCATCGACTGCATTCCGTTCAACTTCGATGAAGCAGGCGGTAGCTATAACTACGCCTTCAAAGACAATCTCGGAAATCCGATCTCCTTCGGGCAGGGTGATTGGCTCGTCGACACTGACAACGGCACAGCCACTTTCTACGGAACTCTTCCAGCGAACATGCCGCCGACGATTTCCTTCTGGAAGTACTCGGGGACAAAAGGCGCCGGATCGGCCATCACCTTGCCGGCCGGGTCCGGTGGCTCCGATATCAGGTGGACACTTCCGGATTCAGGCGCCGCGCGTGAAGAATTCATTTCGACTCGACTACCTGCTTTCACATTCGACCGCACAAGTCTCGAGCAGAAGATTCTCGGAATAATCCAGATTCCCCCTGACTACGTCAGTGGCACGTTCATGTACCTGCGAGGCCTGGGGTACGCGATGTCAGCCGACGGCACTAATCGGCCTGTTTACACGATCTCCATTTACGGCGTCGGAAGCGCAGGGGCCACCATCCTGACGACGGCCAACACGACCACGGGGCTGCGAAGCAACGGGATGTTGCTTTTCCCAGATATCTACATCGGAAGCACCGGAGCTGGGGGATATGGGGATTTCCTCCTTTTGGAAATCTCACGCGACTCCACTCTCGAAACCTCATCATCTGAAACCGGTTACCTCTTACGCCAAGGAGCGAAGATTGCGTATGTTTAAACTCACCAGCCTAGTTGCGTTTTTATTTGCGATTACTGCGTCAGCATCCACGCCGCCTACATCAGTAGAGCAGCAGTATTTCCAGAAGAACTACTTCGCGATGCCTGGCGCCGAAAACGGCATCAGTATGTGCAAGCCGTTCAACGACGCGTTCTCGGCTACGACCGTAACGGGCGTTTCTGCGGGCGCTACGATGACGCTCAACAGTCACGGCCTCGCAAATGGTGACGTGGTTTACATTCGTTCGACCGGCAGCTTTGAGGCGCTTGGAAGCCCTAAGTCGGCGACCATGACGAACGCCTCACCTACGGTCTTTACAGTCACGTCACACGGCTGGGTTGAAGGTACGCGTATTCAGCTCAACACGTCTGGAACGCTGCCTACCGGGTTGACTGGTGCGACTTACTATTACGTCCGAAATCCGGCCACGAGTACTTTCAACGTTTCGCTCACTGTCACCGGCGCTTTGATCAACACGAGCTCTGCTGGCTCGGGCTCGCACACTGTCACTGAAGTCGCAGGTCCGTTCGTTCAATACTTCGCTCAGAACGTCACCACAAACACGTTCGAGATCGGGAAGACTTACGGAGGAACTAGCCTCTCGATTGGCCCGAACGACACCTTTGTCATGTCTCGTGCTCAACGAGGCATCGACGCCACCGGCGGGACATCGACCATCACGGTCACGAAAACCATCTCGAGCCCGATTGCCGGAACGGCCTCATACCTCTTCACGAAGCCAGCATCGGACGTTTCAGGCCAAGGCATTGCCTGCGACTTCACGATCGATCGATCTGCGCAGGCACGAATGCTCACGGTCGATTTCAAGAACGAACTTGTCTCCGGGACGTACGACCAGGGAAGCGGAATCCCCGGAGCCTATCTCGATTCGGATCTAACCGCATGGGTTTACGGGCCTACTGATGGAACGCCAACTTGGACACAGATATCGACGCCACGGGTAATCACGGGCGCCACTAGCGTCATCCTTCCGTTCTCTGGCCAGTTTCAAACCGCCGCAAGTGGGACTGCTTACCGGCTCGTCTTCTACGAAACCAAATCGAACATCCAGACTTACGCGATGAAGGTAGACGAGTTTTCGGTCGCGCAGAAAGCCCCGATTTACGGGACGCCGGTGACGGACTGGGCCCCCTGCACTGTTACAGGCACATGGACGGCGAATACTACTTATGTCTGCAAGAAGCGAAGAGTCGGGGACAGTGTAGACTTAGATATCGACGTTCAGGTGTCTGGGGCACCTACGTCGGCAACACTCACCGTTAATCTTCCGTCGGACGTCACAATTGATACGTCCAAGCGAAATGCGTCGACGGGCTCTGTCGCGGATAGCACCGGTTGGACAACCGTGCTTGATGCCGGGACTAACGAATACCCCATTGGCACCCTTGTCTATGCGAGTGCAACTACGGTCTCGCCTCGTTGGTCGAACGGCACGGGGGCAACCGCTATCACCCAAGCTTCGCCAATGACGTTTGCGAGCGGCGATAGGGTTTACATTAGAATTCGATCACTTCCCGTCGCAGGCTGGGCCTCGAACACGGTGATGAGCCAGGATGCAGGTCAGCGACAAGTGGTTGCGTCTCTCAGTGGTGGCTCAACAGCCGGAACGAACAACACCTACCAAAAAATTACAGGGATCAGCGTTGTCGGCGACACGTTCTCAGCCTGGGACACAACCAACAACAAGTACCCGGTGCCAGTGTCTGGTTGGTACAGCATATCTGCGGTGGGCAACTACGCTTCGCAAGGTAGCGCGTCTTCCGCGATCAACAGGATCGTGCTCTACAAAAACGGGGTCAACTTTAACGAGAACTCGGTACGTAACGACACTCTTGCAGCCGTGAACCAGGGGTTGACCTGCTTTGTGTCTGGAACTTTTCCTGATTACTACTTCAACGCGGGAGACTACTTAGAATTCTATTCCTTTCAAAACTCGGGGCAAACCCGAGCATTTGCTGGAATTACGTTCAACATCCATCAGGTCCAAGGCCCGCAGCAGATCGCGGCGAGCGATTCGGTCTATGCGAAGTACCAGACCACTGCCGGACAAAGCATCGCGAACAGCGGCATCCAGATCGTCAACTTCGGTACATTGGTCTACGAGACCCACAGTGGTGCGGTCACGACTGGCGCGAGCTGGAAGTTCACAGCTCCGGCATCTGGGCTTTACCGCTTCTCTGCGGGCGTGAGCTACACCAATCAGACCTACGCAGCCGGGAACCAGGCCGGGTCTTGGTTCTACAAAAACGGCGCGATTGATACCCAGCTCCAATACCAATCCATCGAGACGTCCACCGCCAGCGTGCAGGCGAGAGGAGGGTCGACCGAGATCCGACTCGTCGCGGGCGATTACGTCGACTTCCGGGTCTTCAACAACCGCACCGCCGGGGCGACGACACTTGACACCACAGCGACAAACAACTTCATCACCGTCTCGAGAATCGCTCCATGAAAATTTGGAGCGACTGGCGCTACTGGCTGATTCCTGTGATCGCACTGATCTGCGCATGGCTCGCTTCAGGATGCTCTACGACTCCAATGAAGGAGGCATCGATCGAGTATCGCAAGATGCTTCCAGGGACTCGCATGATCGAGCTTCCTGGTCAGGAGGTGAAGGAATACGTCGGTCTTCACGTCGATCTCGCACCAGTTAAATTCGTGAGCTGGGAGAACACGGTTCACATGCTCTCTACGACGTCTAAGGTCGCCTGGGTGGGCTGGCAGTTCGCCCTCATGGCCTGCGCTGATCGGTTCAAGGCTGGCTTCTATCACCACTCTCAGCACTGCCTCGACTGCACTCACCCACTTTTCTGGCCGAACGAAAACGGAATCGTAGTCATCGGGAGGATCTACCCATGAGCAACGAAGAGAAGAAAGAGGTCATGAAAGAGGCCCTTCAGGAGTGGCTCGACGCGAAGTTCGCCGCTTTCGGAAGATGGTCCCTAGGCACGATGGGAGCCGCCGCCCTGGTGGCGCTCACCTACTTCATCTTGAAGATGAACGGGTGGAGCAAATGACACTTCCCGAGCTCTGTGGCCAAGGTCCCGTCCATCCAACAGTCTTGATTTTGGCTGCGCTTGTCGTCGTAAAGTCGGCGCTCAACCTTTGGATGTGCAAGACGGAAAAAGTCAAAGCCAACTCAGTTGAAGAGCTGGCTGTCACTGGGATCGCGAGTCTCGCGCTCCTATTCGTAAGCCGAGTGATCGGCAGAAAGCAGAACGAGAATGTCGATTCAGAAAAAGGAACTTGATTACGCAAAAGAGACTGGCGACGTGATGGTACTTGCGGCCGCACTGGTGGCCGACATCAAAGCCGGTAAAACTCTCCCTGAAATTTCGGGCGACGTGCTTCCGAAATTCATGGAAGCCGTCAGCGCCGCTGACCAGATTCCGGCGGAAGAAAAAGCCAGCCGCAAGGCTGTGCTCGCGACCATCGGTTACCATACCGGCGAGCTCGCTGACGCTTTGATTGGTTAATTGAATGTGGGGTCGGCTCCCCCGGGTCGGCCCCGCGTTTCTCCAGGGGGTGAGTGATGTTCGATTCAGTCGTTAAAGCGCTTACGATCGCGCTGACTCTTTGGGACGACAAAGAGAAAACCAAGTACCAAGACAGCCTAATGCGGCTTCAGAGGGACTACCGAGATGAAGACAATAAGCCTGATGGTGAGCGCGATAATGCTGTGCTTGACAACCTCGAGTTTGAGTTGTGCATCCTCATCGATTCACTCGCTTCCGTCACTGGAACGAAGAAAGCTTGAGATAGCGGTCGATTTCCCAGGCTTCTATTACGATCACCGCCAGTGCATTCGGCGCTTCATCGGGATCTGCACCAAGTTTGAAATGCAGCGGGACAAGTACGACCTAACTGACCCTGCGGTCCGCAAACAGTTCCACGATATGCACTTCGTTGCCCAGGTTCGAGAAAAACCGTTATGAACCCGGACGCTGTTGGCGAGCTCGCTCAGAACCTGGTCCTGATGATCGGCCTGATCCTTTTCGTCCTGGTTACTCCGGGGTCATGATGCCCTTCACTCCAGACCCAGGCACGATCGACCGCCTTCGCCTTGTACACCCCGAGCTCGCACGCCGAACGCTTCTGGTGCTGGAGGAGATGAAGGAGCTCTATAACCGAACCATGCGCGTCTCAGACGGCAAGCGCGTTGGTGATAACCAGGGCAACCTCTACGCGCAGGGACGGACCGCTCCAGGCCCCATCGTTACGAACGCGCGGCCTGGCGATTCTCTCCACGAATACGGCCTAGCAGACGATTGCTGCTTCACGGGAATGGACCCATACCTCGAGCGCGATAAACTGTGCGACAAGCTCTGGACCGAATTTGGACGCATTGCAGAGTCTCACGGCCTGGTGTGGGGTGGACGATTCAAGAGACGCGATCGCCCTCACCTTCAATTTACTGGAGGCCTGACACTCTCGAGAGTCAAAGAACTCTACGCCGCAGGTGGAATCAACCGGGTTTGGGCTGAGATGAAGGCGTCTTAACCGGATTCAGGACCTTGCGTGCAACCCAGCCCGGAACGTTCTCGTAAGCTTCCCAATCAACTTCCCAATTTCCCTGCTCGTCTCTCTTCTGCATTCGAGCACAGCATTCGCATCCAAACTCCTTTACTGGAAATTCGTCAGTCGGATTACCACCGTCGGCGTAATACCTAAGCGCAGTAGTGAGATGATCGATTCTGGCGATGAGGGCGAGGGCGGTTGGAGGGTCAAACCCTTTAAGATAGGCGCGGCCAGATTGCTCCATCCATCCGCACGGCGGAGTAACTTTTGGCATCGCCTCCTCAGCGATTGCCTTGAGGTCAGAGAGGTTGAGGTCGGTCATAGTGCGAATCCTTCCTTGCGGAGATTCTTCGCAATATACTCGGCACTGAATGCCGCAACTATATCTACGCCTCCGTTAGGAGCATCCTTCACGTTGTAGATCTTACCTTTCCCCAGGCCCTTGAAGCGTATGTGCTCACCGCGTGGGTTGGTCTTACGAGGAATGACCAGCACCAGGGTGTCCAGCTTATTGTCGAGCAGGAATTTCACCTTCTCTGTTAGCTCTTGAAGCGTCATTAGTCCCTGCTTTCTGTTTCGGATCGGTGCGGGCCGGGGATTTTGTCCTCCCGAGAGGGACACTCACTGGCTGACACCCGCACCTCTCCTCGTTCAGCTTGCGCTAGCTAACAGCGCCATCGCAGACGCCTCGCGCTTTTCAGCGCCGCAAGCCGAATTCTGTTACTTCAACCAGTCCTTCTCAAGATTCTGAAGCGCATCGAGCACAGATTTTACCTGGAATTGATGCATTCTGGTCTTTTTAGCGACGAGCATTATGATTGTGTCTTCTTTGAGCCGCGTCTTACTAAGCTCTTTCATTGCGTTACCGATCTTCACGATCGAATCGGCCATCACCTTTGCGGCGACCGGCTTCTCTTCGTCCTGCACCACTTCAATATTCTGATTTCTTTTCATCACTTCCTCGTTTCCAGCCGAGCGAAATTGCCCGACGTTAGAATTCTTGTTTGAACCGATCAACGAATCGGTCCACGGACTCTTCTGTAATCTCAAACATCAGGGCTACGTCCTTTGCTCGCATCCCCGTCATCATCGCTTCAACGATCAGCTTTTCCTCAGGGTCTAGACCCAGTGTCGTCATCGCCTGGAACTGCGCAGGGAGCTCGGCATCACTGTCCTCGAGCGCAAGCATGGCTCGTTTCTTATGGACTTCATTCCGAGTGTCCCCGTGCCACTTGCGAATCGAATCGACGACGGCCCACTTCGCGACACGCCTGCCTTCGAGAGCGGCCACCGCCGCGTCTTGTGCAAAGTCATCTGCCATGTCGACGAAGCCGTATTTCTTCGCGATCGCACCACCAATCCGGGCCGCCTGAAGAACGGGATCGACTCGGGCCTGTAGCAGCCCTTCCGCTATTCGGCGCACGAGCTCGTTCTCGAATCGAGCGATTGCCGTCTCCTCGAGGTAGAGCGTCTCCGGAGCGTTGGTACTCGCGAGAACACCCGGGTTCGCTTCATCAAGGATCAGGATTCCGAAGTTCGGGTCGTAGTCCATGGGTCACTCTCTGAGGGCAAACCACAAACACACTACGACCCAGAGCGAACAGCCGATGGCAATACTCACGTCTCTGACGTCACGATCCAGTTGAGTCATCCTGACTTGGCAGCAGCATCGTTGCGCAGTGGTCACTGGGCCGACTTCTTTGAAGGCTTGACCCAGTGATGCTCCCACGCGCGCGAAAGCATCGGCACTGAATGTCGGGGAGCCGCAATGGCGGCCGGGTTAACGGAGCCCTGAGGGTGCTCGACCGGTGGAGAGCAAGCGCTGAATGCCGAAAGGAAAAGTGCGAATATAGCCTTCATTGAGAAACTGCTCCTTCGTTCATATCGACCTTCACACGGAACCCCATCCGATCGCTCATTGCGTCACTCAAGTGGCGCGCTACTTCGACCTTGTCAGGGAAGTTTTTAGTTCCTTCTGGGAGCTCGAGCTTCGCTTCAAAGATCGGCTCTGCAAAAACAGAATCAGGAATTTGAAGTGTGAGCTTTATGGCGATTTCATTGCCGCGCGTGTTCGGCTTGCTTTTAAATGCGTGAACCTGGCCCGCACTCCATGCCTTGGTTCCATAGCTGGATCTCTTACCTTCGATTTTCAACCAAACTTCAGCTTTCATTGTTGGACCTTTTTTAGTTTGTCCCCAAGGCTTGGACCGTAATCCAAATCTGGGGCTTCTCTGTTGCGTAACGTTTCTCTGCGATGAGCTGGACAATTTGCCCGTCGTCGTCCCAAACGATTCCATTCAGCGCGTCGAAAACACCTTTGACGTAGTTGTCGAGATCCGGACGAACGCACGGCTCGTGAGCCTTTGGGCGCTTTGGCTTGGGCAACCAGAACATCAGTTGAACCTTCAGCGGCCCAGCGTAGGGAGCTCGCAGGAACTTTGATTTCGCGATCATCGCGAGATCGTGCTTGAACCGTGCGGTCTCCTTAGGAACATAGGTGGTTCCATGCCGGTCGCGCCTCACACGCTGCCAGGCTACGGGCTCGATCGGTGCGATAAGCAGCCACTCAGGGTTCATAGGCTCGCCTCCTGGGTTTTCATCTTCTTGAGTCGGCGGCGCTCACACTTTGCACAGCGCACAGGCCCGAAGGATTTGAACTTCATCGCGAACTTTTTGCCGCAGTCGCAGCACGGATGAGTCCGACACTCTTTGCAGATCCCAGTCGGATGAACCGTCGCTAGTCCGCAGCCAAACGCACACCAAGCCTCGTACGATTGCTTACTCATGCTTCTCCTTCCGTGAGAGAGCCGTGTTCATAACTTCGTTGAATGAAAGCAGAGGCTTGTCAGTGCGCGGGGCCTCGAGAGCTGGGAGCTCGGGCACGACTCCACCTGTCTGACGGATCGAAAGAGCGAGCTTCGTCCACTGAGCTCGCATGGTTCCGAGGTTACTTGGATTGAGCTGCTCACAGACTCGGAGCCAGCCGCCGGAAGCTGCAACGACGGCCCAGCCTAGGCTTCCAATGAACTCCTTGGCGCGCTCGAGGTTCGTGTATCCATACTTTCCAGTGGCCTCGATAATTCGGTTCGCAACCACAACCGCCTGAGCTTCAGCAGTGTCCGGTGGCTCGATGCGCGCACGAATATCGGCAGGCTTCGGGCATCGGAAAATCTTAGGATCGCGACGGACTTCTTTCAGCGCGATCGCCACTCGTGCGTACGGAAGATCGACAAGATCCTCGACGTACATTTTCAAAACCTCATCAGGTAGCGCGTGCTCGTAATACAGCGCGGTTGCCACCAGGAGAGCCTTGAGCTGCTGGGTCTCTTGTGGAGTCACAGCAGGCCCTCGTTAATGCGCCTCATCTGATCTTTAGCGTGGTCAGCCTTCTCGGTCGCACGAGCCTGAGTCTGATTGAACCCGGCTCCTGTCTCAGCGTAGACAGCGATTGAATTCAAGTTCATCGAGAACGTCACCAGGTCGTGCCGCTTCTGCGCGAAGAACGTGTCTCTCATCGTTAGGTAGCACTCAACGAGCTTGCAGGCCTTGTCGACACCGAGGCTTTTAACCATCTGCCTGGCCACGCCGGCCGCACGCCCATCGACCACCGGGTTGATCCCGTATCGCACTTTGAAGACTTCGCAGTAGCGAGCGATGAAGGCGTTGACCGGGTTCTTCTTCTTCTCTTCGGCGGCAACCGCGGCCTGGTAGGCCTTCCAGATTCGCTCAGCTGCCTGCTCCGGCACACCAAAAGCCAGACAGATATCTATAAAACCGAGATCCTTTTTCATGCATTCCCCCCGCGACTTTTTCGAGGGGTGGCTCCCGGATCTTTTTAGGGATTCGCGGGAGCCGCATGCGCCTCGTTACAGTCGCAAGTAAAGGGATACACACCGATTATTGAGCCAGCAAAACTTCGTGAAACACGAGTGGCCCCTGCACGCCTGGAGCAGCCTGGATTAGCTAGCGCGGCATGGCGAAGAAATTACCGTCAGAAATCCAATGCGCTGCACTGGCTAATCCAGGCCAACAGAGGCGCATGCAGGCTAGCGGCGAAAATCGATGAATGGAGAACGCTGGAATCTAGTGGTTTCTAAGAATTCACAACCCGGCGATTCGTATACGTCTATTGGTAGACGCACAGGACTTAAAATCCTGAGTCTCGCAAGGGGCGTGCGGGTTCGATTCCCGCTCTCGGCACCATTTACACTGTAAAAGGGCCTCTTTTTTCAATTATGAAACCAGCCA
>FSTS01000217.1_pt1 | contig 24641 bp, 20 predicted proteins | sample 1636961 | NCBI WGS metagenome assembly FSTS01 (sample SAMEA3914819, study PRJEB12502) | metagenome | biome: forest; material: soil | place: Canada | collected 2010-06-26 | depth 0.3 m
AGATCAAAGAAGCCCACGCGTCCACGGCCGATTTGCGTCGACTGCTCGATGCTGTCGAAGATTCGAGCGCGAAGCAGCTTGGTCTCTTCGTCCTGTTCGGCATCCGCGGACTTCGTCGAAGCGGGGGCTCGCAGACGATCGACCACGACATAGAGCTCGCCACGAGTGCGGGCTTCCAGGTCGGGAAGGGTGACGGAGCCCGGCGTGTTCAGCGCTTCCTCGATGTCGATCACTTCAGCGGCTTTGCCCTCGCGATGCCAGAGCACGCGCTGGAAGCCTTGTTCGCGAAGTACCGCAAAGAAGCTTTCGGTCGAAGCGCCCGTGGCCTTTTTCCCAGCTTTGCCTTTTGCTGTTTTCGCGGCCTTGGCGGCTGCGGCTTTTTTCTTCGCAGCGGCTTGGGCAGCCTTGCTGCCTTTCTTCCCTTTTTTGCCGCCCGCTTCTTCAGCGGCTTCGGCATCAGGATCGAGCAGGGGAGCGACGACCAGCGCCTTACGCCCTGGAAGCCAGGCCATAGCCCATTCAAGAACGTTCATCGAGTCGAGACGCTTCACTTCTTCACTGCAGTTCACGCAGAAGGTGCGGCCGACCTTCGCGAAAAGAACGCGCAGGTAATCCACGACTTCGGTCTGAGTACCGACCGTGCTTCGCGAGTTGATGACGTGGTTTTTCTGCTCAAGCGCGATGGCTGGTGGAATGTTCTGAATCGATTCGAGATCCGGCTTAGGCATCTTCTCGAGGAACTGGCGGGTATAGGTCGAAAGGCTTTCGACGTAGCGGCGCTGGCCTTCAGCGTAGAGGGTGTCGAATACGAGCGAGCTTTTACCGCTGCCCGAGAGCCCGGTTACGACCGAGATCTGGCGGAAGGGGAACTCGACGGTGACGTTCTTGAGGTTGTTCTGGCGAACACTCGTGAGTCGGATTTGGCGGTCGCGGCGAGGGGGCAGGTTATCGAGCATGGTTTCTTCAAGCATGGTGTTTAAGCTTTTGACAGGCCCCCAGAAAATAGGCGCCATCTTGGAAATAACGGGCCTGTTTCAAAGCCCGGTTTTCGGCCGTTTTCAGTACCCTTTGTAGTCGCGGAAGGGGGCCTCGGTGGCGGGTCCGTTTTTCTGGGTGAATCAAGCCTTTAGAAATAGCAGGGATTTCGCAGTGTTGCGCAGCGTTATCGCGGAAAAGTCCGGCGAACCAGGCCCATGGCCCCTCTCTGACCGCGGCGAACGGCCCCTGTCTGAAGATTTTTAACGCGGCTGGCACTGCACTTGCTCATAGGGCGTCCGGATCGACTGAGTTTGTTAGGTGAGATCCAAGCTGTACGTAAGAGAGGAAGAGCACATGAAAAGTCTTTTGAAGAATCTGTGGTTTGGAACGGGCGCGGTAGCAGGAATCACTCTGATTTCATTTTCGTCGGCATCGGTGCCTTCGAAAGCTCAGGTCGCTGGTCAAGTGACGGACGATACGGCGCTCTATGAGAACCTGACTGAGATTCATTCGGCTCGTGAGCATGATCTGAACTTCGACGGCGATATCGACCGTCTTTCGAAACTCGAAGGCCAGTACCACGAGAAGCTTCCATCCCGCGCTCACGCGGCACGCGCCCGCCTCCAGGGCCCAATGCAGAGAATTTCGGCCAAGGCCTATCATCCTACGCAGGCGAAGCAGGGCGTAGCTCCTGTCGCGGCTCAGGGGCCTAAGAAGAGCATCGCGCGGGAGTAACCGTCTCGCGCCCGCTGCGCCTTTTTGCGGATCGAGCAGGATAAACAGAGTTTATGAAAAAAGTATTCGTTACTTTGACGTTTCTCATTGGTCTCAACGCATTTGCCGATGTCAGTCTCGTGCCGGGCACGTCCACGGTCATTCAGGCAGGCGAAGCAACGACGGTCAACTGTCGGGCTGCTGATCTAAGTTTACCAGAATGCTCTCTGCGGGCCATCGCGGCAGGGGGAGTGAAGACGGTGTACTCGGGTGAAATACCGATGTTCAACGGCGATTTGGACCAGAGTTTGGAAGTGATGGAGAAACTTAAGCGCGCGGGTGTCTGCCGGTAAAAATGGGCATTTTTTAACAGTGAAATACCTAGTCCTTCTCTATCTAACCGTCACGATCAGTTCTGTAACGCCCGCATTCGCGGACCCGACCTATTTTGACGAGTGTGCAAACGAAACAGCTGGCTTCACTACAATCCCGTTCAAGGGTAGTTTTCAAAAACATTCGTTCGTTCGTAAGTGCGCCCCCGACACGCTTTATTCGTGGCAGTCCGAATTCGATCCGGCTCTGTTCGAAAAAGACCCGCTCTTGGGTAGGGGATACCTATATACCTGGCGAACACCACTTGGGACGTTTGGTTATGGTGAAAATCAAATCAGGATAAAGCTTCGAAAGAATGTTCAGTTTAAGTGGGTGGACTGGAACGATCGCGACTGCCGTCAAAAGGACTCAAAAGAATCCATCAATACAGTTTATGTAGCATATCTCGCTCCCTTTCGAGCTTCGGAGTATTTGCTCTGCTCGGACGGACCGGTTGAGTCCTGGAGTACAGGCACTTTGGGCGCCTATCTAGAAGCGGTAAATGAACTTGAGCATGTGAAGGGACACCAGAGTGGAAGTGAGTCACAACAAAAGTATGACTCATACGGCTGGTGTAAAAATCGGCGTCGATGCGCTGAAGATAGCTATGATCAGAATCCGTATTTTTTAAATATTCGGGATCCTGATGTTTCCTGGGATCTCAAGTCGCTCGAGTTGAATCTCGAAAAAATGAAGCGGAAGTCAGCTGAAGAAAATGTCGTCCATTTCTCGCTAGACCGCAGACCTCGTCCTAAGGGGCACTTCCGTACTAACGTGAATTCGTATTTTAGGCTTGAGGTCGGACAGATGAACGAAGTGCTGAAAACCGTTCATGTTCAACCGTAGCGGATTAAACCATGTTTTTACTTTCACGTGAAACTGACTCGATCACTCAATTGTCCTAGAAAAGGGTTTTGTATGAAACGAAGCTTTCTCGCCCTCGGTCTCTTGACTTGCTTGTCATCGCTCTCTTACGCCGCTGAGCCGCCCAAGGCCTCTGATGCTAACCCGAACGTCTGTGATCCCGCGGACGTTTCGCAGTGCTGGTTTCGCTGCTTCACTTCATCCGAGAATATGTCGGACTTTTCCGGCATCGAGATCTATGTCAGCCCCGCGAAAGCGGGGAAGTCTCGGTACCTGATTCAGGAGTCGCGGGACTGGAATATCAACGAAGTAAAACCAGTCGAGACCGGCGAGATGGTTCGTACCGACTCTGCCTCAGAAGTGCAGTGGGCCATCGGAAAGCGGGCTCAGCTTTCGGTCAAAGTTCTGGGAGTTCCCACCAATCAGAACGGTTGGATCATGTCGGGCCCTCTGACCATGAAGGGCTTTCTCGGGCATAAAAAAACCCATCACATGATCTGTGACTACGAAAACCGCTACTGGATCGAGTCGTACGAGTTCAAATTTGACGAGCGCTTCCCGAAGGACTTTTACAGTAACTTCTATCGGGATTAATTGATTTTTCGCTGCTTAGCGCGTCAAAGCCGCATTGCAGTCGTATTCCGCGTCAGTAGGAAACCCCGCCGCTTTTCGTTTCTCACGAATTGCGAGTTCCGCTCGTTCGTCGACGGAAGGAATTGAAGTCCACCCCATGCATTGCATGACGGTGTTGTCTTCGATTGTCTGGGCGAAGCGTTCGATGTTTGTCCAGTCGAGAAGAATCCAACCAGAGCCGGTCCAGGCGATCTGATCCCATTTAAAATCTCCGATTTCGCGGAGACGGAACGTAGAGGCCAAAAAGGCGATCAGCTTTTCTTTGAGTTCACCTTGAAGCATGCGCTTTTTGATGATGACGTCGAGAGTGGTGTCTACAGAGACCTTCTGAACCAAAACGTACTCGGAACGTAAGCTCTGATCGAGGTGGACCTCAGGAGTCGGAATACCGTTTTCGTGCAACCGCTGATACCCATCGAGGGTCGCGTTGATGAAGCGCGAGTACTCGTGCTTAGGGACTCTGAGCGCAAGTCCTTTACCGATATCAAAAACACGCGTGGTTTGGCCCGATCCCAAGACAGCCAAAATCTCGAAGGTTTTTCCGTTACTGAAAGACACCGAGTCGCCAGCCTGGATTTTCTCTGATAGGGCTGCGTAGTTTTCCGATTCAACTCCAGGCGCCTGAAACAGAGCGTAGTGCTCCGCGAATGCGACTTGGGAAAAGAGGCACGTACTGAAAACGAGATAGGTAAGTACCCTGAAGAGCCGGCCCCAGTTTCTCTCAAGCCTCAGATTTTGATCCGGTGCCGTCATTCATTCGTCCTGCGGACAGCGAATTAAGGCTTCACGGTCTGCTGTTCAGACTTACGACGAATCTCTTCGAAGAATGCGCGGTCGTCCACGTTGCTAGACGAAAGCTGCTCACTCATCGGGCTGCGGCCCTTGGAGACGTCGTCTTTCATCCAGTCGATGGTCGTGCTGCCGTAACGTTTGGAAGCGCGGTGGAAGATGCTCTCGTCGCGCCCGATGCGGGTGAAGTAGTCCTCAGGGTCGCCTGAGCTCATGGCTCCGAGCCCTGCTTTTCCAAGACCGACACCTTTACCGTCTTTACCGAAGAGATCTTTACCCAAAGCGCCTTGCTGCTGTGAAGGGTCGCCTCTGAGTGCGGCCGCTTCGATGGCTGAGCCACCAAAGGCGCCGTCTCCACTGCCACCCTGACCATACTTCACGAGCGCCATACCTGCGGCTCCCACGGCTTTCAGTTCCTGACCAGCGCCGACGTCTGACATGCCTACAGGCATGCCACTACCGCCGCCTGCGCCGCCGAAGCCTCGGCCTGCTAGGCCGCTGCCGCTACCGGTTCCCATCGCGCCGCCACCACCTGCTCCTGAGAGCGGATTGATGTCGCTCAAGCCACGAGCTGCGGCTGTCGCCGTACCGTCGCCTGTCGTTCCTTTGGTGCCCATCGCGGTGGCCGCGGCAGTCTGCGGAGTGTTGGTCGCGTAGTCACTGTTTCCTGCGCCGAGATTCGATGCTGGTTTACGAGTCGCCGACAGAGTTCGGACCGCTGGCAGGCCCATCTTGAACTGGGTTTCAGGGTCTGAAGTACCGAAGCTGGTTGGAAGCATTAAACCTGCTCCGGCAGCCGGAGCGTCGCATTTGCAGGTCGTGCTCGCGATTTCGCGATTGGCTGCATGCGCGGCGTCTTTGCACTTGTTGCCGGCTCTGCTATAGCAGTACTTCGCTGTGAACCGAATGTTCTTACAGTTTGCGAGACCCGTGTTGTACGCGCCCGTCAGGTCTCCGAGTTGTTTTTGGAGATCGGTGACTTTGGGGCTTAGCTCAGGATTGGTCGCCGCCGCATCCTGAACATCCTTAAGGCCAGAGGTGAGTGTTTTGCGCTGGGCTTCGAGGCCGTCTTGCAGCGCTTTACAGCCCGTTTCACAGCTGCCGTTGAACTCGTCAAAGTGATCCGGAGGCGCGTTTCCGCCCGTCGCGGCTGCGACGATTCCATAAATACCTCCGGTGATGACCCCGAGAACGACCTGGCCAAAGTTGTAGTTCTTGTCGTCTCCGACGTCTCCGCCTTGGGAGCCGTCGCATTTGATGTTCTGCGCATCGTGCTGGTCACAGCCAGTCGACGCGATGCTCAGAGTGCAAAGCAGGACGAGTGATGGCAAGAAAGTGCGAGAGCGGCGTCGCGCAGCAGTGAAGGAGGTGAAGGGAAGGAGAAGCAGCGCGAGCAGTCCAGTGGCCGCATGAACCGGTTCTGGAGCGGGTGCACTCTGATTCTGGCAGCTCTGGTTTCCACGAAGAATCGAGTCGATTTCTGTCTCTTTCGAGCAGGCGAGAAGCTTCATAGGCTGCTTCTTATTCAGCTCATCCATGATGGAGGAGTTTCGACTCGTGTTCAGGATGTTCTGTTCGGAGTAGTTTCCTGCCACGTACCAAACGCAGTAAGCGTATTCGAGTGTCATTTGCAGCTCCACCAGGTTTTGCAGATGGGCGATGTTACACGCCGAAGAACCCTGCATTTTTTTGTCGGATCCAATTTCCGCGGAACTCGCCTTCATCTTCACAGATCCATCCGCCGCTTGGTCCAGCTGGTCCGCGCATTCGACGAATTGAGAGCTCGATTGACCTGTGCGTAGTTTTTCAAGCTCAGCGTGAAGGACAAGTCGGCTCGCTTTGATTTTCTCGCGGCGTTCTGTGCAAAGCGCCACGCTGACTCCGAGCGACGATTCTGCAGGGATCGCGCCTTTGAGGATTACGGCTTTGATCGTGTCCATCAGACGCATGTATTGATTCACGATCTGGCCGCGAGCTACCACGGCCTTGGTGACCGGAGTAATTTTACCGTTGTTACTCATTTGCTGGTTTTGGCACTGGTGGTTCGAAACCGTATTGCCCATGATCGTCTCGGCAGTGGCGCCGCCGCCCGGGCCTTTGAACCAATGGTTCCCGCCGTTTGCGATTCCGCCGGTCGTGCGGTCAGCGGCTGGATCGCAGAGCGAGTAGTCCTTGTCGTAGTTGGCGTAAAGGATGCCTGAGGCTTGGTTCGAATTCAAAAGATCCGGACGATAGCCTGCATACATGCCTTTTACGACCGGCGTGATCGCCGGGCCGCCTGGGAAGTCTTTGCTCAGCTGGTCCGAACCCGCGACGAAAATTCGAGCCATGCGCTCGAACTGTTCGGCGAGGTAATTTCTTGTCTTCTGGCTGACGTCAGCGCCAGGCATCGGTTTGCTATCGTAGGTTCGCAGAAGATTGGCGTTCCTGAACGGATATTTCGGATCTGGGTCGGGTACCGGAAGATTGTCGGGATTTCCCGATGGGTCATTGATGCTCAGGTCACCGGTCGTGAGTTTATCCTGAAGGCGTTTGTTCGAGCTGTAAGCATCGGCAATCGCCTTGCGCACGGTTCCGGCGCTCAGAATCGAGGCGGCGCAGACGCCGTCTGAATACTCAGAGTCGTCGGTGAAATCGCCGATATCGGTTCCTAGGCTCGATTTGATCGAGTCGAGCTGAGCGTTGTAGTCGCTTCTAAAAGAGTCGTTCAGCGTCGATGAGTTATCCGTGCGAGCTTTTTCAATCTCCTGCTGGAGCATTTGAATCGTGCCCTGGCGATTGTATTTGTACCAATGAGATGAGCGGAGGCTGTTGTCGCTGAGCCATTGCCCATCCGGACTATTCGTCTGCCAGTTACGTTGACCGCGGCAGTCGTCGTCGGACATTCCGCTTGGGCAAATGGCGTAAGTATCGTCGCCACCGCTACTACCTACGTAGCCGAGAGGGCAGCTTTTCGCGTCAGTCGATTGGCAACACCCCTCGTTCGGGTTGTTCCAAGCCAAAGCGCTCGGTGCCCAGAGCGCTGTGCACACGACAAAATAATAAAATGACTTACTTCGAAGTCTGACCCCGATCCCCGTCATTTGTAGTTCCCCCGAACTTGCAGCTAATAGTTTAGCAGAGTAGACTGTTATTGCAAGTAAACGGGAAGCGCTTTTGGGGTGCGCTGCTCATGACGAAAAGCTTCGCAAACGCGGTTTTTAAAGCATTTTTGACATCGTTACTCTGTGTCGCCGCTGACACATCGGTTGCATTCGCAGACGCTGTCAGTGATCTCACTGCCAAGCAGTCCGCGGATAGCAAGGATCTCCTTCAGTCCTACAACCGTCGCATTGAAGAAGCTGGCGAGAAGTTTGGTGCTGCTTATTTGAAGAACATGAATGACGGAACGACTTCGTACCAAAAAGAACTCGATGCTCTTCATCAAGTTCAGGGCGAAGGCGCAAAAGCAGTTCAAGAAAATCAGATTAAGCAGAACGGTGAATGGGCCGCGGGCGAAATGAAGCGGGTCGCCGAATCAGTTTCGAAATCCAGGGGAGTCGCGGTCGATTTGGCCGCAGCACAGGCCGAAATTGAGCGGAAGAAGAACGAGGTACCGAGTTCGAATCCGGCGGTCAACAAGACGACTGGCGCGGCGAATATGGCGCCTCCTCCTTACATGGGTCCGTTGGCGCCGGGACGTTCTCCCGCATCGGTGGTTCCACCAAGCACAGGTTATTCACAGCCTGCTTCAAGCGGATATGTTCAACCCGCGAGTACGAATTCGTGGGGCGGAAGCTCGATCGGTGCTTCCGAGGGAATCGATGGAAGCGGGATTGCGAAAGACCTGGATTTCCCTTCAACCAAATCTAAACCGGCACCTAAGAAATAGGGTGTAAGGGAAGTTCGACGATAAAAGAGGCTCCCGCGCCAGGGCCGCTCTCAACAGAGATGCGACCGTGGTGGGCATTCACGATTTGCTTAACGATATATAGGCCCAGACCTAGCCCGCCGTAGTTCTGAATCGGCGCGACGCGCACGAAGCGATCAAATATTTTTTCACGATCTTCGGCTGCCACGCCAATGCCTTGGTCTCTCACTTCGAGCCGAGCCGTTTGGCTTTTCGAGACCGTCGTGACTTCAACTTCAATCGGAAGGCCCGAGCCGTATTTCAGTGCGTTCGTGATCAAGTTGGTCACGATCTGCTCCAGGCGAGCTGGATCCCATTCGCCTTCAACGGCGATGGGTGCTGAGAGACGAATGGTGCACTTGGCTCTTTCAATTTCAGGCGCGAAGCGTGCGACGGTGTTCCGAGTGATGCGGGAAAGGTCGCAGCGTTCCCGACTCAGAAGTAATCTTCCGACGGTGATTCGAGAGACGTCCAGTAAGTCATCGATCAGATTTAAAAGCCGATTGTACTCGCGGTCTGTGTTTTCCAGCGCATTCAAAAGAAGGTCGGACTGACGCGTTTGGGGAAGTTGGATATCTCGAAGGGCGTGTCTGAGCAGCTGAAGGTACATTTTGAGCGGCGTTAACGGTGTTTTCAGCTCGTGAGATGCAATGGCCAGAAAGTCGTCATGAAGCTTCACGGACCGTTCGGCCTCCTGACGGGCGGTCCTCTCTCTTCTTTCACTTTCTGCTAAGTTTTCGACCGTTCGAACGTACTCAATCGTCAGGGCGGCGGCCCCTGTGGCGTCTCGAACCAGTTGAAGTTCATCATGGGTGGGCGCCCGCGATTCCGAGAAATACATGGCGAATGTGCCCAGGACTCTATTTTCATGATCGAGGATGGGGTTCGACCAGCACGCATGAAGATTGTAGTTCGCGGCTAAAGCTCGGTAGTCCTTCCAGAGCGGGTCCGTGAACGTGTCGGACGTGATGACGAGCTCCTTGCGATAGGCTGACGTTCCACAGGATCCTGCGTGAGGACCAATGGCCGAACCGCTGATGGCGCGATTGTAGTCCGGAGCGAGGCTTTTTCCGGCGCCGACTCGAAGGTGCAAACCGTCTTTATCCAGAAGTAGTATCGAGCCGCGCACACCGTCGATGACTCCCTCGAGTGCCGAGACCAGAGTCTCGAGCGCATCGGTGAGTGCGTCAGGTCCGCCTATCAGGAGTCGCTCAAATATTTTCTTCTGAGCGCCGAGGACTGCGTTGTTTCGTCGTTGAACAGTGACGTCTTTGACGATCGCTAGCGAACCGCAATACGCGCCTGATGCGTCGTAGAGCGGGCTTGTCGCAAGAGCCGTCCAGATCTTTCTTCCGTCTTTTCTGAGAAAGGTGAAATCGTGATGTTCGCGAATGCCTTGACGTCGACGGGCCAGATTGGCAATGGCGGTTTTTCGTGACTCTTCATCCATGAATGTAAAAAGATCGCGGCCAAGCATCTCGTCTACGGCATAGCCGAACATTTCAGCCATGGCTTGGTTGACGAAGGTCGTCTTGGCGTTCGAATCGATCTGCCAGATACCTTCCTCGGCGGTTTCGACGATCTGACGGTAACTGCTTTCAAAGCGCTGAGTCGCGGAACCTTTACTAGCTGCAGAACCGTTGAAGAATTCCGTCGAGGACGTCAATGTCGACCGGTTTTCCGAGGACTTTTTTAACCTTCCGGATTGCACGCGCTTGATCAGTGAACGCGGTAACCGCGACAATCGGGATGTCGGCATAGTCCTTTTTCCCCTCAATCGCTTGAGCAAAGGTCCATCCGTCCATGACGGGCATCATCAAATCCAACAGGATGAGCCCCGGTCTGGGCATGGTTTCAAGCAGCTCGAAGGCTTCTTGGCCGTTTGCTGCTGAAAAAGCGGTGAAGCCGAACATCTCTGCGGTCATTTGCATTGCCGTCCGGATTCCTTCGTCGTCTTCGACGATAAGAACGGGTTTTTTGCTCATGAAGTTCCTTTTCACAAAGGTAGCAAGAGCGTTGCCGCGGCGAAGGGTTTAGCCCTTTGCTTTAAGGTGACGAGGCGGGACGGCGGCTAGAAGAAATGGGGGACCGTCCCACAAGGACTGAGGGACGAAGGGTGCGGGCTTTGGCCTGACGGCTCTGCGCCCGAAGTTCGAACTGTTTTTTCTGATTCCAACTGATCCAGAATTGGACCACGACTGTGAAAACGGCAAAGGCGCCAATCAGAGGGCGGGCGTTGCGTAGGGGTTTTCCGTCTTCATCGAGATCGGTCCGAGGCTGTTTCTTCAAAGTAGAATCCTCCGCGATCACCGAGCCTATCGGTGACAGCGGAGGAGTACTTGAGTGGCTTAACTTATTCGGCCTTCTTGAAGATGATTCGATCGCCGAGAAGGTCCTGAACTTTGACTTCGATTTTCTCGTCAGACATCAGGATGTCGGCGGTGTACTTATCGTTCGAGCCGTCGGTGTGGTTCTGGCTACCGGTAATGCGAATCAGTTCTTGTTTGCCTGCTTCAAGACGACCCAGATCCTTGAAGTTCAGGACGACATGAACGTCCTGGCGGTCGACGGCTGTGCCATATTGGACACAGCTGGTTTCAGGAAGAGAGCAGGTGCGAGTGACAGTGATCGGGCTGACGACGTCGCGACAGGAATTGACCTGGCGTGAGCTGACGCAGGCGCCGTTGCGGGTGACTTCGCAGACCGTTTGAACGCTGCACTCGCGACGAGTGACGTAGGTCGTGTCGTAGCCACAGGCCGGATCCGTACGAACGACCATGACCGTTTGAGTTTGCTCGCAGACCGTCTCCCCGAACGGGACGCTGAGCTGAAGTTTGACTTTGTCGGGGGTCTGCGACGTCCGGACGACGACGGCGGATTCAACATCGACTGAGACTTCTTTGCGGTCGAGGAGGACTTCTTTATCAGCGGCCGAAGCCGTCGTTACGTGCAGGATGGCTGTGGTCATCAGGACAGTGGTCAGGATCATCGCGGCATTTAAAGTTTTCATAGGGGCTCCCGGTCTCGGTTAACTCTCTCTGGGTCGGCCTATGAGCAACTTCAGTGCCAGGTCTGGCGCCCTGCGTTAGATGGTTTTAGGGGGTGCGGGGCCAAAGTGGCCCTCGTTTCCAGTTCCAGATTGGGGCTTTGTATTCAACTCCTATGGATAATTTAAGGGAACCCGGGGCGCCGGGTTCAGGTAAGGCGCCCCGGGTTCCCTTAAATTATCCATAGGAGTTGAATACAAAGTGCCGATAAGTGAAGGGAATGAAGGCGGGAATGGGTACGAGAACGGATACGGGTACCGGAGGCCGGGGAGTGAAGAAGCGCGGATCGGTGGCGATCGCGTGGCTTTCGCTCGTGCTGGCCCTGGCGTTGGGCACGGGTCCGTTCGCGTTCGCTTCGGATTGGTACTGCAAGCTTTTGCTCAAGGCTGAGGTGGATCAGTCCTTCGGTCGGGGTGAGGCGATTCCGCTTCCCGGGCGCATCTTGATTCCTGCGAACGACGCTGAGGTTTCGGAGCTGTTTCATCTCTCGCATGCAAACTGGCTGGAAGGGTCTGACTTTCCGGAGCTCGAGGGAATCCTCAAACAGATTTCTGATCAAGGGATCGGATCCGTGACAAAGCAGCAGGAAACGCGGTTGAAGAATTGGCGCAGAAAAGCGTCCGAGCTTCGAAGTGCCTGGAAGCTCTTTGATCGTGACCACGAAGTGCCGAAGGATTTCGCGACTTTCGTCTGGGCGTTTGGAAAGCTCAACGACGCGATTGAAAACGATCTGCCCGACATGGGCATTGAATACGTGGCGAAGATTTTAAACGGTGCGACGTTCGCGGACCTTGCTTCGCGAGTTCAAACATTTAGGGCGGCCGAGCCAAAGACGGTACTTGGCAAGGTGATTGAGAATCTCCGTAAGGTTGATCTGATCATGCAAGGCGAGACTGTGACCGTGAGCGAGTTTCACGATGTGCGGAAGCTGATGAAGGACATCATGAACTTTTACAAGCTTCGGAGTGCCACTCGTCTTTCAGCGGAAGTTTACGCCACGGCGGACTGGCTTCACCGACTTAACAAGAAGCTAGGCGATCTGCATGATGACTGGCTCGCATCTGCGCTTCAAGGACAGATCAATTACCATGAGCATCGAGTGGCGTTTCCGCCTGATATCGCGCGCGACATTCGTGAGTTTTTAAGCGTTGCTCACGGGCAACCACTTTAGGATATGACTATGATGAAACGGATAGGAATTTGGGCTCTCATTGCGTTTCCATTTGGGCTGGCCTCGGGCCCTTTCGCCCATGCCTCGGACTGGTACTGCAAAATTTTACTCAAAGCCGATCTCGAGGGGTCGTATGGCCTTGGCCAACCGATTGCCCTGCCGGAGCGACTTCTGGTTCCGCTAGATGAAGCCGAGGTCTCGGAGCTTTTCCATCTCGCCCACGCCAATTGGCTCGAGGGGTCCGACTTTCCCAAGCTCGAGGCGATTCTTCAAAAAGCCGCTGAAAAGGGGATTAAGGGCCTTTCCGAGTCTCAGATTTTGAAGCTGAAAGACTGGCGGAGAAAAGCATCCGAACTCCGAAGCGCCTGGGCACTCTTTGATCGTGATCACGCGATTCCCTCCGGTTTCGGAGATTTCGTTCGCGACTTCGGGCGGTTGAATGACGCTGTCGCAAACGACGTTAACAAAATGGGAAAAAACTACGCGAAGAAGCTTCTTGAAGGGGATTCCTTCAAAGATCTCGCGACGCGGATTCGAAAATTCAAACCCGCTGAGCCTGCAACTGTTTTGGGTAAGCTAGTTCAGAATCTGAAGGAAGTTCAGAGATTGATGGAAGCGCCAACGGTGACGGTCGAGGAGTTTCATGAAGTTCGGAAGCTGATGAAGGATGCGATGAACTTTTACAAGCTTCGTGGCGCCAATCGTCTTACTCCCGAGATTTATGCCGCGGCAGACTGGCTTCATCGGCTCAACCTCAAGCTGGGCGAATTACACGATGGCTGGCTCGCGGCTGCACTTCAAGAGCAGGTAGACCACGAAAAACAGCGGGTCGCGTTTCCTCCGGAAATCGCGCGCGACATTCGAAAGTTCGTGGCTCGCGCGCTCGAGCAGCCCCTCTAGCGCTCGCATAAGCTGGCTATACATTATTCCAGACCCCAGAAACGCGCTGTTGTTGGCCGCCTAGCCCTGTGAGAGAAGCGGCCCGGTGACCCAGGCCAATTATCGTGAGATCCTCAAACGAGCTTTTGAGCGCCGTTGCGCTCGGAATCCCCGCTATTCAATGCGGGCATTCGCTCGTGATATTGGGGTTTCGGCGCCTCGATTATCTAATGTCCTGAACGGACGATTTGGTTTTTCGAAGGCTTCAGCGATTTCGATTGGCGGTAAGATTGGGCTTCAGGGAGCTGAGCTCGAGCTCTTCTGTGACCTGGTCGAGAGCGAACACGCCCGTTCGTCTCTCCAACGATCCGCCGCCTTGAAGAGACTTGAAGTCTCGATGAAAAGATACGAAAGCGTTTCTCAAGACCAGTTTGAGTTCATTTCCGATTGGGTTCATTTGGCCATTCTGGAGCTGGCGAAAACGGGAGATGGGACTTTTGGCCCTGCGGAAGTTGTTGAGCGCTTAGGCGTTCCGGAAGACCGTGTTCAGAGCGCACTGGGGCGACTGGTCCGTTTGGGAAAACTCGAGCCGGTAGACGGAAGCGACGCCCACCATCGTCTGCGTCTGGAATCTGATCTTTTCGTCAATCCGACGGGCGGTTCGAGCCAAGCCGTCAGAAGTTTTCACGCACAGATGCTTGAAAAAGCTACGTCCGCCATTGAAGGGCAGTCAGTCGAGAAGAGGAGTCTGGGCGCTCTGGTCGTCTCGATCGATGAAACGCATTATCCCAGTTACCTGGAGCTGCTCGACCGGTTTCATGCCGAGGTCGATCACCTTGCATCGCAGTCGAAGTCTCCCAAGCGCGTTTACGCGTTCGCGACCCAATTTTTCAGTTTGGAGCAGTGATGAATCGGTTTCTCCTTCTCTTAGTTTTAGTCGCGTCACCGAGTCTTTGGGCGGGTCAGCGCGTCGGTAATGGTGGCTCCGTCGTCGCTTGTACGGACCGTGAGCCTGTCGTTCTGGATTTCTACGAAGCGAGCCTTTACCGACTGGGTGATTCAACCCCGCCAGCGCTCGTGACTCTTCCTGCGACTGGAAGTGAAACGGACATCGCGCATTTCTTGAAGGCAAGGCTCTCGCGCTTCCGTCCCCTGAGTGCTCCGCTCGTTCAGCTGGGGCAGTCTTTGGCCAAAGCCGAGGTGGCGATCGGAACCCCTTCGGAGTGGACTGCGGCACCTTTGCCTTCTTACGAGGATTCGGGAGAGCCCTATGTTCTTCCTCCCGGGTGCGAGCGTCGGCAAGCGGTCGTCCGCACCGATACAGCGGTTTTCGTGGACCCGACTGTCTGGCAGAGCTTGAGCCTTCAGCAGCGAGGAATTCTGCTATTTCACGAATGGGTCTACTGGATCGCGGTAGGAACGGGTCACGTCGATTCTCAGGAAGTCAGACAGGTCACCCGAGTGGCGCTAAGCGCGCTTGAAGATGCGGGTGCTGGAACGGCAGCGACAAATGCCGCAACGGCGGTTCTGACCCCGGTGGACCGTGAAGTCTCGGCGCCGGCCGATGAAGTTTTTAAGCCTGAGTTTTATGAGAATGCAGCCGAAGAGCTCGCAAACGCCGTTTGTTCCAAGCCGGTCACGGCGGCACAGGCGGCTCAGCAGGCTCAGCGGACGATCGATCGCCTCGAAAAGTATGAGGCGCTTTTGCCCCCGAAAAGCGATGCGACCACGGCACTGGAGCGCACGTTAGAAGTCGCTTACGAAATCAAGCGCGAGGCATCGAATGAAACGAACCCGCGCCGACTCCGTCGGTATTGTGCAAATGAGTGAGCAGAGAATGAGTCAGCGAGAATTCGCGCACGCCTGACCCGATACGCACCAGTCACCGTTCGCATCGGCGATCATCAGATTCAGTAGAAAAATCATATCGTGAATGTATGAGTTACTATTTGGCATCGCGAGTCCACTTGAGTCGACTTCCCATTTTCTCTGCCAAAACCAGTCATAGGCGAGAGATTCCGGACGTCCTGCAAGCGAGTCGATGAGGTTAAAGAGGCGTTGCGCTGACGCATCCGAGACTCCGTTTCCAAGGAAGTCATAGTAGGGGTTCTGCGGGTCCTTATCGACGATGATTTTCCAGGCTTCCGGAATGATTTCCGGGCTGAAGTCCGAAGTGCGTTTTCCGCTCAATAGGTCAGCACGTTCCAAAGCATGCAAGAAAAGCGTAGTTGCCGCTTTCAGGTGTAGTTCAAAGTTCACGGGAGTGGCTTTCAATTCGGAGAGAAAGCTCAGGCCGATCCCGGCGTCTTGAAAGTTCTTGAACTTGTTCGTATTGTTTTTCATCGAAGTGTAAGTCTTCGAATTCGGGTCGTCTTGATAAACTCCTAACCGGCTGTAAATCAGATACATCATTCCGGATGCGCCACCGTAGAGGTTGCAACGGGTGTCGCTCGCGTTCAAACAGAGCCGTCCATGCCCATCCCCGTCAATCCATGTGACCCATTTCCGCGCCTGAGGCACAATCGTACTTTTTTCCACGGAGTCCCAGTCGTTGAGAAGACCGCTGGATGCGAAGTACATCAACACGCCCGAATGCATATCCCGGCTGAACTGATCTTGTCCTTCCGGCTGCCCAGAGGCGATCAATTGAGTTTGCTTATCGAGATTGAGCTGCCCTCGCCACCAACGTCCAGTAACCGGGTCCTGGCCGAGGGAAACGTCGTGGCACCTTTTAGCTGCCCATTCGAGGTCTTTGGCCAGATAGGCTGCATAGCACGAGTAACCGTTGAAGTGAGTCGTATCAAACTCATCGCACGAAGACGGATTCTCGGACATTTGCCCCTCGTACTGACCGTGGCAAAGCGCGGCATTCGCCTTCATCTTGTCTCGATAGGCATAGAGTTTTTGAAGAGTAGCAGTCGATATCACTGCCTTGGTGCCGCCTGACGTCGAAGCGGCAGGAACGACCTGCCCGCCTTGATCGACGTAATGACATGCGCTTGCCGTCAACATAAGCGCCCACATATGAGCGGTGACTAAGGCTTTCATCGGGAAATTCCAAGCTTCTGGCAGTTCTTGACGAACTGATCGATCTCCTCGGACAGTCCGCTCCCGTCACGACCTGCATATTCCGCTTCGATATGATCCAAGAAATCGAGATGGGAGATCTGTCGCTGATAGATCGCGAGAACGTCTTCTCGCATAATGACGGCGAGAGCTTTCTGGCGCTCACGATGGTCTGAAAACGGTTGCATGAGTCGTTCTACGGATTGATCAGAAAACAGAGAGAGTTCGGCCCAGCGGTTTTTCAATGTTCTCAGGTTTTCGGGTTGTGATTCCGGGGCGGTATTCCAAAGCTTTCTGCAGCTTGCGCGCTTTTGGCTGAGACTTCCTGAAGCGGTGGTTTTTCTGCAAAGCTGGTCCCAATCGGAGCGACTTGCTTCGGCGAGAATACGCGATCGAAATCTCAGACGGCCGATTTCGGTTTGGTCCATCTGATAGCTCTGTTTCGAATAGGCACCTGAACGGTAGTTTCGCATGAGCTTGCGGTCGTCTTCACGAAGGCGTCGATAAAGCCCTTCTCTTGCGAGTTTCTGGTTTTCAAGAATTTCAAATCGAGCCCTATGCAGGCCTTCGAAAATGGACGTCACCTTTTCTTTGGATTGCGCAGATTCACGACAGGCCCGGGGCAATTCTTCGTTGATCCAGTTGGCTGCGTTCTTCAACTGATTCTGATAACCGTGTGCATCGCGCGATTGAGCTCGAAGCGCTTTTAAGCGAGCTGGATCGGAGTAAAGACCACTGTTTTCACCACGAATGGAGTTTTCGGTTTCTGCAATTGAATCTTCCGTCTCAGCTGTGACGCGACCGAGCTTCTCGGAAAGGGATGATGACGATCCTCCAAGGATTCCTAAGTTGGAAAGAGTGAAGTTCATGAGCTGATTCGACTGATGGAGAAGTTTCTCTAGGGCGTCAACCGCCTCGGTGCCGTCGAGGTAAGCTTTGCGTGCCGCCTCGTACTTTTTCGTGGCTGCGGCTATGTGTTCACGCTTCGACTCTCCTGAGGCCTCTTTCCAAAGCAGGACGAGTCCCTTCGCAAGCAGGTCAAGTCCGTAGTTTACCGCCGCCGCTCCGAGAGCTCCACCGGCCGCTGCGGCGAAGCTTAGCGCGGCCACTTTCCGCGGATTGGTAAAAGTTTCTCCGACCGTTACGGCTCGGTCGGCGATAGAAAGACTGCCGTCCACGGTTTTGTTCAGAGTACTGTCGAGCTTGGTCATTGTTCCGTCGAAGTAGGTGAGGAGCTTGTCCATTTGCTGGTCGGAAAACAATGTGCTGACGTTGACCTGAGTCGGTTGACCGTTGCCGTCTAAGTAGGCGACCTGCGTCTGTCCGCTAATCGGATCTTGGCTTACTGTCCAAGTCGACTGAGCCACAGCGCTCTGCGAGAAAACGGAAAGTGATAGGGCCAGGCTCGTCGAATGGAGGAGCTTTGATTTCATTTCGTACTCTCTTTCGTATCGATACTTGCGCTGAATCCGTATGGGATCGCGTTTTGCTTTTTGATCTTGAAGCAGATTTTAGTCGCGCGAATCCAGCCCTTACGACTCAAAAGGTCGACTCCCTTTTGGGCGGTATTCCAGCGAAACAAGATTTGGCGTGTTCCGCCGAAGCCGACGGATGCGCGGTAGTCGAGAGCAAAGACGCCTGGGGTGGTCGTTGAGCGCAGTGAGAAAAGTGAAATGGGTCCAAATGTGGCGAGCTCGACTCCGTCGTTCAGTTCTGAAAGACGGATGTCTCGGCGTAGATTCTCCTCGCCGGCAGAGTGGTAAGACAGTGTAAGTGCAGCGGGGGCACCCCGGGTATTTTGTTGAATCTGGATCACGCCTTCAGAAACGCCCTCGACTGCCCAGCGAAACTGGCTCGACGCTTCCGCAGGCGAGCCGAGCAGAGCTTGGCATAAGAGAAGGAAAGTAGTGATCAACGGCGACTTCATGCCGGGGTAGAGAGCAAGACGCGGGCCGACGACTGATGAGGTCTGGACTATCTTAGATTTGAGCTCTTGAACGAAGACCGACTAGTTTAAGACTGTGTGCTCAAACTATGGACGGTGTTTTGTGAGATTTAGTGAGTCAAATCAATGGTTTATGAATCATTTTATCTGGGCAAAAACTCGTGGCTCAAGGGTCGCGGCGGCGAGTAGTCCGCCGACTAGCCCGCCGGCGATACCACAAGAGGCGACGTCGCAGCCCCCGATATAGAAGTTCTTCAGCGGTGTTCGGGTTCTGAGCGCGCTTGAGGCGAAACGTCTCGGAGTATGCTCTAGGCCGTAGATCGCTCCGTGAGTGGCGCCGGTGTTGAAGAAGGCGGTTGAAAGTGGAGTGGACAGTTCACGGTAAACCACGAGCTTCGCCAGCTCAGGAAAGCGCTGCTCGAAAAGACGGAAGATTCGATCCTCGATCGTCTTCTTGAACTGAATGTAGTCGGTAGGGCGGTTTCCTCGACGGGAGAAAGACCACTTTTCGAAATCTTTCCAGTCGGCAAAGGTGACGAGCTCGCCGGTATGACGCTGGGTCGGACCTGCGTCGTGATGAGGATCTTTGAGCGAGGGGAATGAGCAGAAAAGTGCGGGCGGTACTTCATCTTTACTCAAATTCCAGATGCCGTCTTCCTGATTCCAAGTTTCGTAAATCCATTGGCTTGACCGGGTCGCGCCCGCCTTTGCAATGTCGCCCTCGAAGCCCAGGTACAGGCTGAAGTAGGCAGGAGTGTTCTCGAAGGACTCGATTTCCTTTCGCCACGCAAAGCCGATGTTCGTGGATTCAGGAATCATCTTGAGCGACGCCTTAGCGCCGGTGCATGAAATGACTTTCTTGGCGAAGAACTCGGTCCCGTTCTTGAGTACGACTCCGCGAGCCTTGCCGCCTTCAACGAGAATTTCGGCGACCGGCGAGCGCGTCAGCACCTTTCCGCCGCGACTTTCGATTTCTCCTTTGAGGATTTCTCCGAATTTCGAAGCGTTTCCGACGGGAAACCACGCTCCATTGAAGAAATGCGCGATGCAGGATGCGTGAAGTGCAAAGCTCGAGCGAGATGGTGGCTCCCCGTAGTAGCCCCACTGAGCAGAGAGGAGCGCTGAGAGCCGAGGGCTTGCGCCGATTTCCTTGAAAACCTGCTCGGTCGTTTTTCCCCTCCATCTTACGCCTGCTCGATCGATCAGACGTTCACCAATGCGAATCAGGGACTCCGGAAGTGTGCGAAGCGGGAAGTAGGGAACATTCGCTCGAACCGCTTCGGAGACCGCCTTGAAATAGAGGTCGATCGCCCGGTGTTCGTCCGGAAACCAGGCTTTGAGTGAAGTGATGAAATCGGCCTTCGAATCTGGAAACTCGAAAGTTTCGCCGTTCGGAAAATGAAAGGTTTCATAGACCTTTCCGAAGGGCTCAAATTCAAGTTTGCCTGCGCCGATCCAGTCCATGATCCGACGGATCTGCATTCCCGGGCCAAGCTGGCCTAAGCAGTGAACACCGACATCCCAAGTAAACCCTTTTCGGGAGAAGGTGTGCGTGAAGCCACCCAGGACGTAATGCTGTTCCAGAAGCAAGACCCGGCGCTTGTAGCGCGCGAGCGCGGTGGCGGCCGCCATTCCGCCGATTCCGGAGCCGATGACGATCACATCCCAATTCGAGCCAGCCTGGTCGTTCATATCCGCAGGAAATCAGAAAATTATCCATCCGGCCATTCTGATCCAAACATGGTTAAAGGAAATGTTGCGCGAGAGTTTGTAGCTGATCGCAGGCGCCTATGGGCACTGAGTCGAGTCTTTTGGCAGCGCGAGAAATGATCCAAAGATGTCGTTCATCGGGTGGGCCGTGCAGCCACAAGTTCCTACGTTGCAATTCATGACCGGCTTGAACCTGAGGCAATAGTCAGCAGCGCTGCCGCCACTATCAGCGAAGCGATAGCGAATGCCACAAGAGACGTCGCTGTCCGCGTTGATGGCTCTGCGAAGCGTCAGGTTGTCGATTCCCCAGGCGGACTGAAGCATCCACGCCTTTCCCGCATCTTTGAATTCTATGTAGAGAGGTGGAGGTGGATCGCCGAATTTGACGGCCGAACCCTGGTGAAACGAGAGCTGGTATTGGAAAAGTAGATCACGCCATGGACTGGCCGAGGAACTTGGTGACCAGCTATCCATCGCGATGTTCTGATCGGGGAGCGCGTCAAAAAGCAGCGTTCCGCCGAGAGACGATCCTCCGGCCCCGAGGGGAAGGTCGCTGCGTAGACTGTTAGCGACGGGATTTCCGTTGATGAGTACTTGGAAGCTGTTTTGACCGGCTCCGGGATTCCACGCGTCAAATGCGTAGAGTTCGAACTCGAGCATGTAGTCGCCTTCCGGAAGGCCCCCGATATAAAGACCGGGATAAAGCGGACGCGTTCCGATATGAAACGGACCGAGAATCTCGGTCGTTCCGGCTTTGAAACGGTTGGTTCGCATATCGGCTGGAAAACTTGCAGGCGTCGCCAGTGGGGCGTAGGCCGCTATCGGATCGTAGTTCACCCACATTCTTCCGCCGCCGGGGTGGGTCGGGTAGGCCGTGTCTACGACCGCGTAGCCCGGGTTTCCGTTACTATCCACCTCGGTCGTTCTTCTTCCAGGGGCAATGGTGATTGTCGCCGCTGGATCTGAGGCAGAGACCGTCAGCCAGTCATGCTGGGTACAGCTGATGTTATAGAACCATTTACCACTATGAGGATTGACCGCAGGGGGTATCGGAACAGGGGTTCTGTCGCAGTAGTTCGGATTGGCTCCGTTGATAGATCCTCTTCCGTCTCCGTACGCTCCCCCAGTGCAAGAGGTACTATAGCTGCAATTGTCGTAGTAAGAGGCAGTTGGGTTCGCAGTGGACGGAGTCGGAAAAGCCGGGGCACTGGCATACAGGAAATTAGTCCCTCCTGTCCAACCTCCGGTGTAACCCAATGATGTGTATTTTCCAATCAAGCCAATTCGGCTCAAAGACCAGTAGGCAGTCGATTGATCAAAGTCACTTTTGTACACCGTCGCCGACCCGGTTGAGCCGCGCTGATAGAGAGTCATGCCCTTGATCGCGAAGCTCTCGTCATCGAGGGTATTGCTGCCCAGGGTGTCTGCACAAATATGCATCGTCAGTGGGCCCGAGGTCGGCTGAGTAAATGGAACGGATAGCGGGTAGTAGGCGTCCGTATAGTTCGTGCCTGCGAAGTTCTCGAACAGATAGGAGCTCATTCCGGCGTATTGAGCGCTTTCAGGAGCGGTTGGAACGCTGCACGAGCTCTCGCAGTTCTGGCAGTAAGTGCTGTTCGCATCGACTTGGTCGTATCGAGTGCATGCGCCGTAAACATAGCTTTGCATGCGCGCCGAGTCTCCGACGACGTTCGAGAAAATATGCTTGAAGCGAAGATCGGGGTCGCCGTCTATTTTGACAAAGAGAGTATCGGGACCATTTGCGCCGTCCCAGCTGTCGATGATGAGCGTATCTATAGACGCAGTATAATCCCCGATCGGAAGGTCCGGGTGGGTGTAGGTCACGCAACGTCCGGTGTCGAAGCCCTCGCTGCTTCCCGCAGTTCCTGAATTGACGCCGAGTCGGCCGACGGACTTCCCGTTGACCAAGTTTCCGTGTCCCTGGATGTCGATCGTGGGGGCGCCGTTGGGAATCCATCGGGCCGTCAGTCCGGGTGACGGCAAGGGCGTGGCCGTTGCGAACGAATCTTTCAGGAGAACCGAGTCTTGAATTCGAAGCGCGAGGTTGTCGATGGCGAAGGAACGGCGGCCACCGCGATTGACGTCACCCATCAGACTCGTGAACTCGAACTGGAATCGAAGCGTCGTGGCAACAGACTGGGAGAGGTTGATGGACGAAAGACGAATATGAGTCACGCTATCGGCCTCGCCGGCATTCGTTCCGCCAGAAACCAGGTGGGTTAGCATCGCTGGGTTTACCGAGTCGTAGGTTCCCGTCATTCCAGACGACGGGGTGCAGGTGATGTAGTTGGCGATGGCCCAGCTTCCTGCGTTCTCGGGGCGCGGGTGGGATGCGGTAGCGACGTTCACGACGGGCGATGAGGGCTGGTAAGCCTGGTATGCACTAGTGCTCGTATAACCGCAGGTGGCGACTTGAGCACCATTCAAGAGAACACGAACCACGTCGGTTCCGATCGAACTGTTTTCACCGAAAAAATAAAGGTCGAAACTGAGATCGTAACTACCAGTCGGCATTCCGGATAGCGTGAGTTCCGTGGCGACGGGGCCATCATTGAAGCTTGAACCCGCCGCGTAGGTGATCATGTCGTCTTGGTGATCGTAGAATCTCCCCAGGATCCGATTGTAGCCCAGGTCATAGTAAGGTTTGAGAAGCGGGACCACGGTGGGTGTGGTCGACCATGGATTTCCGAAGAAGAACTTCCATCCAGGAGCCGCGCCTGAATCGAAGTTTTCAAAATAGAGCCCGTAGCGGTCAATCAGTCCGTCCGTATTGATCGTGAAGGCCGAGCTGGTTTGCCCGTAGGACATCGGGATTTTCACGCTGCTGAGGGTGGGATAGCCGAAACGAGTGGTTGAGACGTTGGCGCCGTCGCTTGCGCGCTTACAAGCAGAGCCGATGACTTCAGAGGTGTTCAGCTGTGGAATCGTTCCGCCGCGATTGGTGACGTACATCCGCACTGGATCGATGCGTGCCGAGCAAGCGTTCGCGGTACTCGACGAAGAGGGTGCGGTGAATGCAGGGTCAAGCTGCGCGGTGACGAGGGGAGGTCCAAAATTAGTGACGCCAACGTCGACATACGTCGTGCCTCCGGCGGGCATCGTGGGTGAGGGAGCCGATGAAATCGGAATGCAGGTGCAGCTCGTTTGACTGAGCACTTGGCCCGTTGGGCAGGTCGTGCTGCAAACGGTACCGTAAAGGTTCGTCTGGGAAATGCAGGTGTTTACGAGCCCACTGAAGCCCGAACGAATGCTCACGTCGGGGCAGCATGCTGCGGGATCGGTAAAATAGCTGGAACAGGACGAAGGGGTGATACCACCGCAGCGCTGTGCGAGAAGTGTTTGATAGCAGTTCTTGCAGGTAAGACGATCGGGGTTTCCGGCGTCAAAGGTACGACAGAACCCCTGAGCGCCGTCGGCGGCGCCCCCAGAGGCGACTATTCGATTTTGAGTCGAGCTGCCCTGTTGGACTCCCAGGTTATTGATCGGTGCACATGAGGTCGCGAGAGCTGGAATGGCGATTGAGATCAAGATCGATCTGGCTAGCCCCATATAGCCAGTATCGGAGGCTGGTGGGGGCGGCAGAATGGATCAAACCCGACACAGACTTGAAACTGATAAGCGACGTATCTTGAGTTTCGCGCTAAACGCGTAGGTTGTCGATCAGTCGCGTTGTGCCCAGGTAAGAGGCGACCGCAAAGAGTGCGCCATCGGCGCCTACTTGATCAACGAGCTCGAGCGAACTCGGATGCCGTACGTCCCAGTACTGGGTTTTAAATTCAGGCACCTGCGAAAGCGTTTCAAGACCGATTCGGGCGAGTTCAGAACCGCGACGCTCGCCACGTTCAAAGGCTGCGCGAGCTGCGTGAAGGCTCTTGTAGATTTGAGTCGCACGCGCACGGTCTTCTTTGGAGAGATAAATATTTCGTGAGCTCATCGCGAGTCCGTCGGCCTCGCGAACTGTTTCGCCGCGAACTAAGGTCACAGGCACATCGAGATCACGAACCATGCGTTCAAGCACCGCGCACTGTTGCGCGTCTTTTTGACCGAAGAATGCGACGTCGGGTTGTACGCGATTGAAGAGCTTAAGAACAACAGTAGCCACGCCACGAAAATGGCCGGGACGGAATTCTCCACACATCGGCTGGCTGACTTTTTCTTCAACGACGTAGGTCGAATTGTCGGTGGTATAAAGATCGGCGACGTCTGGATTGTAGAGTGCGTCGCAGCCGGCCTTCTCAAGCAGGTCGCGGTCTCGTTCGAATGGGCGCGGGTATTTTGCGAGATCTTCGTTGGGTCCAAACTGAAGCGGATTGACGAAGATGCTGGCCACGGTGACAGAGCAATGCGCGCGCGACTGATGAACGAGGCTCAAATGCCCTTCATGCAGGGCGCCCATCGTGGGCACAAACCCAACGGTGCTTCCAGCCGGAAGGCCGAGACGCCATTTTCGGAGTTCAGCTTTCGTGCGAAGGATAATCATCGTTTTGTCTCTATCGCTAAAACGTCCCAGATCGCGTGAGCAATGGCCCGCTTCGAACCCAAGGAAATCGGGCGGCGCTTGCC
>FSTS01000137.1_pt1 | contig 19548 bp, 23 predicted proteins | sample 1636961 | NCBI WGS metagenome assembly FSTS01 (sample SAMEA3914819, study PRJEB12502) | metagenome | biome: forest; material: soil | place: Canada | collected 2010-06-26 | depth 0.3 m
CGTTCGCGGGGATTGCCCCGGGGCGGCCGGACCCCGGTACGCCTATGCAGACGCACACCGGGTTCGGACGAAGAACGAAAGCCTGATGATCGTAATCGATTCGGAAGGCCAGGTTGAACGACTGGAGGTTCTCTCGTTTGATGAACCCCCTGAGTATCAGCCCAAGCCCGCCTGGTACGAGAAGTTCAAAAAGCAGAAGCTGAGCGAAGACTTCGACATGGGTCGTGCGATTCCTTTTGTCACGGGTGCGAGCCTGACGACGAGGTCGACCGTTCAAGCCGCAAGGCGGGTGCTCGCGGTTCACGCGCAGATTCATCCAAAAGAAGGTGCTGCGACTTCCGGTCAAGCTCCAGTCGCGCCTTCCGGCGACGCTTCCACGAAAGAAGGTGCAGCAACTTCCCGTCAAGCTCCAGTCGCGCCGGTGTCTAAACCATTATGAAACCAGGGAGTCGCCGCTTTTTTAACTTCAGTGGAATCGCGGCCTCCGCAACGGGCCTGACGATCGGCTACTATCGTTATTTTGCGCCAGCGATTCACGACGAGTTCTCGAATGCCGCGCGTCCGGAAGAGACGTTGTTTCGCATTCTCCATCTTCTTTCCATTCCGCTTCTCATGCTGGCCTTGGGCTCGGTCCTGGCTCAACACGCCCTACCGTTTCTAAAAGCCCGCGGGGCTGCCGGTCGCCGGAAGCGGGTGACGGGGTTGCTTTTGACTTTCGGGACGTTGATTCTGATCTACAGCGGCTCTGTGCTTCAAGTTCTGACCGGTGAAACCCTGAGAAAATTCAGCGGGTACTTTCACGCGGGAGTGGGCCTGCTACTCGTTCTCGCGACGATGGTTCATCTCAGGCCGGTGCGAAGGCCGGTGGCGGTACCGAGAGACGCGCCTGTGCTATAGTCTTCTCATGAAGACCCGAATCTGGCTTTTGGCGCTGAGCACCGTCGCGTCGCTTTCACTTTTGCCCACTCCGATTTCCGCGCGCGCGGCCGAGACGCCGAAACCTGTTCCAGGATTTGCGGATCTTCATAACCATCTTTTTGCCGAGCTCGCCTTCGGCGGTGCCTGGCTTCACGGGAAGGTTTCTGGCCCTGAGCTCGAAGCGCTTTCCGGATGCGACGGTGGCGATGACCATGCTCGCGTGCTGATTCCGTTCGTCAGTCGTTTCATCGGGGCAACGGCAGGATCACGGGGCGATACGGGAAATCATGCGGACAAGCGCTCCGGGTATCCAGACTACCAAGGCTGGCCCCGTTGGGACACGATTGCGCACCAGCAAGTCTGGTCAGGGTGGCTGAAAGATGCTCACCAAAAGGGCCTGAACCTTCTCGTCGTTTCGGCAGTCAACTTCGAGCCGCTCTGCCAGCTGATGCCCGCGAAGAATAGGAAGTTTGATTGCAAGGACATGCCTGCGATCGACCGCCAGCTCGATGCCGTGGACCAGCTTGTGAAAGCGGAGCCTTGGATGGAGGTCGCACTGACCGCCAAACAAGCTCGCGAGATCATCGGGCGCGGCCATCTGGCTGTGGTCCTTTCATTCGAGGTCAGCTCGCCGTTTCCAGAAACGGATTGGAAGTCATCGCTCGATCGTTATTACGGACGCGGGTTGCGCACTTTACAGCTCGCGCATCAGCTGAACGATCGTTTCGCAGGTGCCGCCGTCCACAACTACACGTTCCGCGTCTTTCAGTGGATTGCGGATATGCGCAGCGGCTCGGTCTTCAATTGGCTTCACCCTTGGTCTTTTGGTTTCAAGACCGACAGTCAGACCCGAAATAACCGCGGCCTGACTGACGAAGGAAAAGATCTGGTTCGCGAGATGATGCGTCGTGGGATGTTGATCGATATGGCGCATCTTTCGGAGCAGACCGTGAAAGACATTATTCAGCTCTCGGAAGCAAATCACGATTACCCGCTTTATATTTCACACGGTCATTTCAAAGAGATGATGGACGACGGAAAATTCAGCGTTTACGAGAAGTCGTCTCTGCGCTGGGTGCTTGAGGCGTTGAAGAAAAGCGGCGGAATATTCGGTCTGCGAACCGGGCCTGAACGAACCAAAGGCTATGCGAAATCGCCCGTTCCGAACGACTGCCAGGGGTCGAGTAAATCGTTCGCGCAGACCTACCAATACGGCGTGAAGGACGTGGGAGTTCCCGTCGCGTTTGCGACGGACATGAACGGCTTCATTCAGCAGACGCGTCCGCGTTTCGGAAATGATGATGAAACTTGCGGCGCCGAGAGAAATACCGCCGAGCGCACTCGCCAACAGCAGGCTCAAAAGAGCCCGCTTGGAAAATCGTTTGACCGAACGGGTCTTGGAAAAATATCTCAGCTTCCGGATCTCGTTACGGAACTGAAAAATTTCGGAGTCGACACGACGCCGCTTGAAAGCTCGGCCGAGTCGTTCATCGTCATGTGGGAAAAGGCTGACCGCTTGGCGGTAGCGAAGCTGAAATGAGTCAGAAATGAGCCATCTTAGAATCCTTCCACATTTCGAGATTCCGCTTTCTGAGTTTGAGATTACCTACGCGCGCAGCTCGGGCCCAGGTGGGCAGAACGTGAATAAGGTGAATAGCAAAGCGGTGCTTCGCTGGGATCTCGTGGGGAGCCCGAGCGTCCCGCTGATTTTGCGGCCATGGCTGCTTCAACAGCTTGCGGGAATGACGACTCGTGAAGGGCACCTACTCGTTACGAGTGACCGCTTTCGGGATCAGGGTCGAAATCGCGATGACGTATTGGAAAAGCTGTGCGAGCTTTTGGTTCGAATGTCGGCGCGCCCCAAGGCGCGTAAAGACACGAAGCCTACTCGTTCCAGTGTCAGGAAGACTCGGACGGCGAAGAGTTTGAATTCGCAGAAGAAGCAGAACCGCTCCAAAAATCGCGGACATCATTCAGAATAGCCTGAGAGACGAGTTCCTGCGGTCCCTTTTCAAACCAGTCTGCTGGCATGGAGCGCGAGTAGCTTGGCTGAACGAATCGTTGATCCATCAGCACGATCAATCCGCGATCGGTCTCGGTACGAATCACGCGACCTGCGGCTTGAACGGCCTTCGCCATCGCCGTGAAAGTGTAGGCATAGTCAAAGCCCACTCCGCGACCGTATTGCCGGTCGTAATAGGCGCGCATCTCTTCGCGCTCGAGATCGAAGTTCGGTAGCGGCGGCCCGATTATGAACGCGCCGATGATCATATCCCCGGGGTAGTCGACCCCTTCCGAAAAGACACCGCCTTGAACCGCAAACACGATCGTGGGTTTTCCGCCGTATTTCAGATGCTCCATCAGTGCTTCGATATCGACGGCTTTCATGTCGCGCTCTTGCCGTCTAAACTCAAACTCATTGGGCGGAACGAAAAGCTCGAGCGTTCGGTCGAGAAAGTCAAAGCTCGGAAAGAAGGCGAAGTAGTTTCCCGGGTGAAGTGCCGCGATTCGGGCGATCGCGTCCGCGATCTTAGGGTAGTTGCGTGATCGGTCGCTGTACTTGGTCGAAATCTGCGGAATGATCAGAAGCTTTCGATTCTCGCGTTCAAACGGTGACGAGAATTCCGCGGTTTTCAAAGTCGTCGGATCGAGCCCCGAGAGCTTGGCATAGTAGTCAAATGGCCTGAGCGTCGCCGAAAAGCCCACGACCTGGTCGTAGTCGTCGTAGCAGGATTTCAGCATTTCAGAGGCGTCACAGCACGTGATTTTGACGATGCCTCCGGTGACGTGGCGTTGAAATGTCGTGAAGAACTCGGGCCTTGCCGGTTCGGTGACGTACTGAAGCGCTTCCGTAAATTCAGACCAATAGAAGCTGAGCCTGAGAACCGGATCGCGCGGTTGAATCTCCGCTTCGGATTCCAGATAGCGTGAAAGAAACGAGCGAAGCTGGCCGTCTTGTTCCAAGAACGGGCGCGTGGGCGGATTGATTTTCTTCGTCTTCTCGTACTCACCATCGGGGCGGCACGAGATCACCGTTTGAATGCAGTCGTCCAATATGACTTCGACGTCTCTTCGGAAACGCGAGGGCAGATCTTTGCAATCTTCGCGGAACCGCTCAAGCACGTAGGTCGAAATCGAAGGCGAGTAGTAGTCCATGGCTCGCGACATGAGGTTATGCGCCTCGTCGATCACAAGATTGGGTTTGCCCTCTTGTCCAAGACCACTTTCGCTCGTGCGACCCAATGCGCTCCGGGGAGCGAAGACATAGTTATAGTCGCAAACGACGACGTCGGCGTCTTTGGCGGAGTCGAGCTGAAGTTCAAACGGGCAGACTTCGAATTCTTCACCGATCTTCTTGAATGCACGCGAGGTCAGCGATTTTTTCGCCGCAAGTTTTTCAATGAGCTGGTTCTCGTGAACCTTTCCGTAGTAGTCGCGCGCATATTCGCAGTAGCTCGGATTGCAGAGTGGCTCGTTCTTGAAGCAGATTTTGCTTTTCGCGGTGATGGTCAGCGACCTGACTTTGGCTCCGGTGTCTTGAAAGCGTTCGACCGCATCTTCGGCTACTGAGTGCTGACTGTTTTTCGGAGTGACGTAGACGACACGTTGCCCGCGCGAAAGCGATTCGCGCAGCGTGGGGTACAGAACGCCCGCGGTCTTTCCCAGGCCTGTGGGCGCTTGAATCAACATGCGTTCGCGCTGGATCATTCCCTCTTCAATCGTGGCGATCAGCTCTTTTTGGCCGCGGCGTGGCTTAGGAAAAGGAAATGGAAAGTCCGCCGCCACAGCCCGTCGCCGCGCTGCTCTCTTTTCTGCCTGACGTGATTCTTCGACGAGCTCGGTCAAACGCGCCTCGAGCCATGCTTCGTAGGTCGGGATATCGAGCTTGATCTTGAGGTTCAGTGTTTCGGATTTCCGAGTCGAGACGAGGTGAAAACTGAGCTCGGGCAGAACCCCATGCTCAAGCCAGTAGAAGTACCCGTAGGTCTTCAGCTGAAGACAGTAGGGGTGAGTGTCTGGGTTTTCTTCCAGTTTGATCACCAGCTCGCCCAGATTGAAGGTGGTCTTGATCTCTTCAATTCGTGGTGGGTCAGAACGGAAGAGCCCGTCGATTCGGCCGCCGATTTGAAAGAGGTAGCCCTCGCGTTCAAACTCGCGGCCAAGCTTCACTTCGGCTTCATATCCACTGTCTTCACTTCCGCGGCGGGCCTGGACTTCCTGATGGATCTCGATCCCGTCCTGGGTCGCCCTGCCGAAGCCGGATTGGGCTTCGATACTTCCCGTGCGGGGCACTGGGAGGGCGAATTCGCGGATTGAGAGCGGAACAGGTTTCACGCGCCGGACTATAGCCGAGTCAGTTGCTTGATGCTGTGAGTCAAATCAGAACCGAAGGTTGACCCTGCCGGGCGTCCGGCTTAGAACGCCCTGATGAGATCTATCCTCTTTGGACTTATCGGGGTCTTCGCGTTCTCTGCACCATCGGCGTGGGCATTTCCTGAGCTCATTCGCCGCGGCTACGTGAGCTGTACCGCCTGCCATGTCAGCCCCAACGGGGGCGGGGTCCTTACGCCTTACGGAAGAACGATCTCAGCAGAAGTTCTCAGTCATGCCGGAACCGAAGAGGAAGCCCGGTTCGCTTACTTCGTCGATACCATCGACCACTTGGATCTCGGCGGCGATATTCGCGTGCTTCAGGCCTATGTCGACACGCCTACGGCTCGTATGGCTCGACTCATCTTCATGCAAGGTGATCTCGAGGCGGCGGCTCACTACAAGATTTTCACTCTCGCTGCCTCTGCCGGATACAACCCCAACGCGATTCTTCCTGATCAGAGCTGGTTTCTCTCGCGCAGATTTTACGCGATGGTGCAGCCGAAAAAGGAAATCTCTTTTCGCGTCGGCAAGTTTCTCTACGCCTACGGTTTGAATATGGCGGATCACCAGATCTCGACTCGCCGTGGTCTCAACATCAACGACGAGGGAACGGAGAGCTACAATATCGAAGGCGCTTGGCTCGGAAAGAAGGCGAACTTCTTTCTGACCGGCATTCTTGGTCAGGCGACGCTTCCTTCGGTTCAAAGAGAGACCGGTTTTTCGGCGGTAGCCAGTTACACTTTCGGCAAAACGTACCGCGTGGGTGTGAGCTACCTGAGTCTCTCACGTCCTGGAACGATTAGCGGAACGGGTCGACGGGTGATGGGGCCTTTCGGCGCATTAGGCTTTACGGAGCACTTTTTTCTTCTCTCCGAGTTCGACTTTCAAAATTCCGATATTTTCGGCTGGGGCGGCGCAACCTACAACCGCCTGGACTACGAATTCATTCAGGGCTTTCACGTCTTCTTGACCCAAGAGCTGACCCGACTTCAGTTCAGCGTCTTGAGTTCCTTGAACAAGGCGTATGGTCTTGGTCTTCAAGTCTTCCCGCGCCCGCACTTCGAGTTTCTCGCAAGCTGGCAGCTGATCGCGACTCCGAACCAGCTTGGGTACACCGATCAGGGGCTCTTGCTCGGCCACTTCTATTTCTAAGCGACTCGAGTGCGCAGTAACGTTGGAGCGGGGAGCCGTTGCTGGATTTCCAGTACTGGTTCGAAAAGATCACCCCATTTGTCGACCCGCGCGAGTACATCTTCGGGCGTGAAATGGTTTAACCTTGCGGCGTCCGATGCTCTTCGCGCCGCGCGTTCGACTTCTTTCCAGTGGAGCGGCGTTGAAACCGTCGGGACCTCACCGGCTCTGAGCGAGTAGACCGTGGTGGTTGTCTTGAAGTCCGTGTTCTGACTCCAATCGATAAAAACTCTTCCGGCTCTCAGGCTTTTCGACATTTTTGAAACGACTCGGTCGGGGAACGAACGTTCCAGTGTCTCCGCCGTCAATCGAGCGAAGGCCTTGGTGGTGCCGAAGCCCGTCGACGAATTCAGAGGCAGGTAGACATGAAGGCCCTTGCTGCCGGAGCTTTTCACGAACGTTGAATAGTCTGACAGCCGCTCTCGCAGCAGAAGCGCGACTTCTGCGCATTCCCTGACGCCTGCTCCTTCACCTGGATCAAGATCGAAGACGAGCATCGTGGGATTCGAGGTGTCATCGATGGTTGCCAGTGTCGTATGCAGCTCGATTGCTCCCAGATTGGCGCTCCAAATGAGGCTGGGTAGATCGTTGATCAGGCAATGCCGGACGTCGTCGAGGCGCCCCGTCTGAATCCAGCTGGGTCGATGCGAGGGGCAGTTTTTTTCAAAAAATGAAGGCCGGTTCACACCTTCCGGATAGCGCTTGAAGGTGAAGGGCCGATCCATCAGATGAGGAAGAACCGTGGGGCCGATCTGGCTGTAGTAGCGAACGAGGTCGCGTTTGGCAAAACCGGTACTGGGGAAGAGAACCTTCTCGAGATTCGTCAGTCGGACAAGCCTGCCATCGATCTGAGCGATTCTAAGCGATTTCCTCATCCGGCTCGATTTCTGTTTTCTCGATGAGTTTAAAGCACTCGTCCACGCTCAGATCGAGAACCTCGACATTTCTCATCTGGTTGGTCGGGTCTAAAACTTCGAGCACCGTTAGCATCTTCTCTTCCATCTTTTCGCCCGACTTCAGCGATTGCCGGACGATTTCGGCGAGGAGATCGTAAAATGTTTCTTTGAGCTCGACTCGGGGGCTGAAGATTTCTTCAAGGACCCCTTTCTTCACGTTGAGAGAAGCGAGCGCTTCCCGAAGCTTTCCTTCAAGTCCATGTTGCCTGATGGCGTCGTAGTTGACTTGAAGTCCTCTCAGGACAGTGTGCTCGTCGATCGGAAGTCCGAGGTCTTTGAGCTCGTCGACTTTTTCCTGAGTCAAAGTCGTGCGAGAGGTCATCACAAATTTAAAGCGCGAGTGATTCGCGGAGTAATCGATGCTCGAAGGACGTTTTCGAGTGGCGACGAATTTTGAAATCCAATCGCTCAAGCAAAAGTCTTCCAGCTTCTGTTTTGCGTAGTCGAGCTTGAACCGCATTTCCTTGTCGATCGTGCGTCCGGCGGCAAAGAGATTGGCAATCGCTGAAACATTCTTGGGCAGCTCTTGCGGTGCGACCTGACCTTTTTTTCGGCCCCTCGCTTCGGTGGTTCGAGTCACCTTGCCGCTCAGAAGGTCGTCAATCGGGGTTGCCGCGGAACTCCTCGCTCCGCGCGCGCCTGCGCGCTCTGACGATTTGCCGCCCGGAATAGCGCGAAGCGTAGGGCGAGCGGCTGGCGCGTTGGGCTTTCTTTTTGCTGTTTTCTTGGCAGAAGTAGGCACGGCTCAGATGGATTCAAGAAACGGACTTGGCGAGTATCGACGAAAGCGAAACTTCGGAAAAACTGCGGAACCCCGCGGAGCAAGCCGCGCTCGCAAGGGGCGCGCCCTTTCTTTCGTTATTCAACAGCATCACGCGCGTCGTCTGCATTGGGACTTCCGACTGGAGTTCGAAGGCGTTCTTAAAAGCTGGGCCGTCACACGCGAGCCCAATCTGAATCCGGCTGATCGCCATCTTGCGATTGAAACCGAGGACCATCCGCTCGAGTACGGAAGCTTTCACGGTAAAATTCCTGCGGGAGAATACGGAGCTGGGACAGTGAAGATCTGGGACCGCGGCACCTACGAGCCGAAGCTTCTGAGTGTGCCCAGTCGGAGTCAGAGAGGGAGACCCAGGGGCATGAAAGAGATGCTTCGGGATGGGCTCGTTGAAGTGACCTTGCGAGGGAAGAAACTTCGAGGTCGGTTTGTTCTTGTCCGTACTCGTGGCGAGGGCGCGCGTAGCCAGTGGCTTTTTTTCAAGGCGAAGCCAAAACCCGTTGGCCTTCGAATTCCGGAAATCGGCCCTTCTCGCCGGGCCCAGAAGCGATAAGCGGGCTCAGAAAAGGTAGTCGATCCTTGGTTTTCTGACGCGAATCTGCCAACGCGCGTTCAGTTCCGCCTTGAGCACTCGCCTTAACGGGGCTTTCGGATCTTTTAGAACGAGACCTTCGATTTCCGGAAGGGCCGCGGCTTTATTAAAGAGCTTTTTCCAATCGCCTTTGAGCAGGGGCGCAAGCCAAAGGTGAGGCGCGATTTTCCGCGCGACTTCGATTCCGTCGAGTCGAACGGGTGTTTTCGGCTTTCCAGAAATTTTTTCCAGAAGCTTGTACCGTTCGCCAAAACCCGTTCCGCTCAAAAACTGACTTTCATGAACCAGGATGTCCCAGAGCACGATCGTGTTTTTCACGCGTTCGGTCTTGTAATGAAGCAATCCACCGTCAAGAACGTGAAAAAAACCAGGTTTCAGCTTGAGCGCTTTTAGTGCGCGGAGCAGTGCGGCTGGTGGGCGATAGCGGGCGAACGGAGTTTTTCTACGAGTGAAAAGACGTGTTTCGCCATTCGGTAGAATGTAGATCAACACTCTCCAGTCGTCGTACTTGTACTGCGCCACCTTACCCTTGAGCTGATGAAGCTCTTCCGGCTTCCAGGTGATTGCCGGATGAGGAGGGTAAAATGGCTCGAGTCGATCGTACGGAACGCTCAGGGGACCGATCCGTTAAACGTCGTGGCGTTTCCGGCTTGGTCAGCGATCTGAATCGTGAACTTTCCATGCGCGCCCGCTGGAACTTTCAGGCGAACCACCGAGACACCGGTGCCGTAGCCGCCCGTGGTCGCCAGTCTGCGCCCGTCAGGAGTTCTCATGCGCTCAACGAAGAAGTCCCAGAGCGGAGGAAATTTTCCATCCGAGCCCAGAAGCTTTTCGTGAAAATCCCAGCCCGAGGTCACGCCGTTGGCAAACGTGATCTGCGCCACTGTGGGTGGGTGATCATAGATATTGCCGTCCTGATGATCTTGTACGGCCAAATTGAACTCGGTCGGTGCTTCGTTGAAAACGCCGCCACCGAAAGCCACGGATTTTCCGCTTGGCAGAAGCGCGATGACGTCGCTGACTTCAGGCTTCATGGTGTCGAGAAGAAGAGTCGACTCGAACTCAGGGTTCAGGCGAACGCCGGCAGGAGTGACGATGTTGTAGTGAATGTGGTCGTAGTCTTCGCCCTGCCAAGTGATCGCGGAACCAAGTTCCATCCCGACTTTCACGCGTCCGCCGCCAGCATTGAGCATATCGACGATCGGACCGGGAAGGGTGGAGCGATTGACGTGATGAAATTCAAAACGGAAGCCGTCGTCAGTGACGACTGCGACTTCGAAGTAGGTCGACTCGCCCTGCTGCGGCCAAGCCTTCCACATCTTGTCCATCGAGCCGTCGTCATTCGTGACGTAGCTGTAGTGACCCGCTTCGAGCTTTCCTTCGACTGGCGAGTGAACGCTTCTTCCGCCGCGAGTCCGGACGTCGATTCCGCCGTGGTAGTAGGGTTTTCCGAAAGGCTGGTACTGAGCCATGATGTTGCCCAGCGTGTGAGTGGCGTCTTGAAACTCAATCGGCCACGGCAGCGAATGCGCGCCGTAGGGAAACGCCGGGTCCTTCGCGAGCTTGTCGACGCGAACGGGCGTGTACCCTTCTTTGAGCAGCTGCGCCCGAGTGCCGACTCGTTCGTCAGAGTGAGCGGCGGAGATTGTTGAAACGAGGGAAACGAGGACAAGGGCTGGGGTCAGTTTCATGACGCCAGTGTAGGGCCGGTCGCTTGAGCCGTCCACCTTGCAGTGCGGCAGCCGTTAAAGACTTTTGATCACGCGAGCGGGAGCGCCACCCAGAATGGATCGATCGGGGTAGTCACCGGCTGTCACGACGGACCCGGTGGCAATCACGCAACCGTTCCCGATCCGGGCTCCTTTGAGAATGGTTACGTTTGCGCCGATCCAGACGTCGTTGCCGATCGAAATCGGCGAGCCCGAAAACTCCCACGCAAGCTTTGGAACCTCGCGCGGAGCGCGGTAGGACGGGCGAAAATTTTCGCACATCTGAAGCATCTGAATTCCGCGCTGCTCGGGATCGATTGGATGCGGGTCAAAATCCTGGATAAACACGTTCCAGCTCGTGACCACCCGGTCTCCGAGTTTGACCGAAGCGCGCGAGTAGATGCGGGCTTCGCCGATGATGGTCGAAGCCCCGATTTGGATCTCGCCGGTTCCATAGGCTTCCACGCGAGCCTTTTCATAGATGATGCAGTCGTCACCAATATGGATCTTCGCGCCAGGCCGCTCCGCGCTGACGGCCCCGAGGCTTTGCAGTCTGACGTTGGTACCCACGGTAATGCCCTGGTTTGGGCCGTAGAAGAACTTTTGAAGCCAACGTGTGCGCGTGAAGCGCCAATACTGACCCAGGGTTCCCAGAAAGTGCAGGGGACGGCGACGAAGGATGAAATACGCTTTCTTGAAGGTATCGGTCATGACGCGCAGAGCTTATCGCGTGGCTTCGGCCCCGGCAAGTATCGGCTGAAATGTGAAATTTTCCGCTTCAAGTCGGCCCGGTTTTTTCATAGTCCTGCCGAATGAACTTTGATCCTTCGCGTTTTGACCCAAGCAAGCTTGACCCCAAAGTCCTGATGGAGCTGTCGCAGATGGTGCGGGAGCTGCCGCCAGACAAAATCGCGAAGATGCAGACTCTCATGCACAACATGATGGCGGGCCACGATGTTAGCCGCGATATGGCTGAGTTTGAAAAGGGTCTGCCCCCTGGCTTTCAGGAGCGGATCATGCGGGCCATGGGAGGCCCGGCGGCCGCTGCTCAGGCAATGCAGGGTGAGAGGCCGATCGGAATTCAGGTCCCTTCGTCGAAACCCGACGTCGAGGTGGCTGCAGAGATGAATATGCACCAAGCCCGGTTAACGGTACTCCGCGGCGTCGCTTCGGGTCAGCTCACCCCTGAGGAAGCCGAGAAGCTGCTCTTTCCAGCATAGGCCAGCTTAGAGTTTTGGACGCGCGCCCGGAAAGGCGACTGCCGTGCTGCGTTCTGCGGCCGTCTGGCATTCAATGCAGAGACGAGCCGTTGGCAGCCTGCGCAGGCGCTCGATTGCGATCGGGTTTTCGCAGCTATCGCAGATCCCGTAGGTTTTCTTCTGGATGCGTTCGAGTCCTTCGCGGACCGCGAGAATCTCCTGCTGATTGTCGTTGGCTAGTCTGAGAAAATAGTCGGCGCTCGTGTCCATCACGGAGATATCGGCGTCATCGCCGGGACTCGTCATCACCTGCTCGTCAAGATTGGCGCGCGCCTGATTTTGGAGCGGAATCAGCTGATTCAAGCGGGCGATCAACAGCCGAGAAAATTCCGGGTAATGATCGAGGAGCTCTTCTTCCGAAGAGTGGGTGGGCGAAGGCTGCGTGGCACGTGGTTGAGTTGCTCTTAAAGAAGACATATCGCCGCACCGGCTGCAGTTCCTATGCCCGGGTGCACGGCCCGGTGACAAGGGTTTCTAAGCCGCTTCCTTCTTCCTCCGAATCCCGCGGACATTGTGGTCCGTCATTCGGGCGATGGTGAGTGGATCGTACGACTCAGGGTCGATGTCTACCGGATGGTCCCAGGTACCGCTGCTCCACTCGACGTCCTTTCCTTTGTGCTCGTGGTGCTCGGGAGCGTGAGTATCTTTCTCGCCCTCGCTGCTTTTGATGCCGGGCTTTGTTTCGTCTTTTTTAGTTTCCATGGCATTGAAGATGCGCTGCAGAAGCCGCGCCACGGAGCGGCTGGCGCGAGGCGCCCGGCTTGAGTAGAATGGGCGCATGATCAAACTGAGAAAGTCGGCCGAGCGAGGATCCTTCGACCATGGTTGGTTGAAGACCTTTCATAGTTTTTCATTCGCAGATTATTACGATCCTTCGTTCATGGGTTTTCGTTCGCTTCGAGTGATCAACGAAGATTTCGTTCAAGCGGGTGAAGGCTTCGGCACTCATGGACATCGAGACATGGAGATCATCACCTACGTGCTCGAAGGTGAGCTCGCTCACAAAGACAGCATGGGGAACGGTTCGGCGATTCTTCCTGGAGAAGTTCAGTACATGAGCGCCGGTCGTGGGGTCACGCACAGCGAGTTTAACCACTCGAAAGACCGCGAAGTACATCTGATGCAGATCTGGATCATGCCGAACAAGAACGGCCTCGAGCCACGTTATGATCAGAAAAAATTCCCGGACTCAGAGAAGCAAGGAAAGCTGAAGCTTCTGGTTTCGGGTGGCGCTGAGCCCGGTGTGATTCAGATCCGTCAGGACGTGAAACTCTTCGCCAGTATTTTGGCTAAGTCCGATCAAGTCGGTTATGCGCTTCCCGCGAAACGTTTTGGGTACGTCCTGATGGTTCGAGGCGGGATGGAGTTGAATGGAAATCGGCTCGCGAAGGGCGATGCGGCCTCGATTGTGGATGAATCGGATCTTTCGTTTCGGGGTCTCGAAGACGGAAGCGAATTTCTCTTCTTCGATCTGAGTTAAGGAACTGAGTAAGAGACTTGAATTGCCGCTCGCTCAGTCGGTAGAGTGGGGGAATGAACCTTTCTACGAGTTCTACGAGCCCTCCACTCAAGCGAGTTGCAGCTGGCGCGGTCGTTCGCGACCAAAAGCTCCTGATCGCCCGTCGAAAACCCGGAGAAAGTCTGGAAGGAATGTGGGAGCTCCCTGGCGGCAAGTTTGAGCCGGGTGAAACTGCTGAGCAATGCCTGATGCGCGAACTGGCTGAAGAGCTTGGGCTTTCAGTCGAGATCATCGAGCCGCTGGGTGTGCACACTCACTACTACCCGAAGGCTACGATCGAGCTTCATGTATTCCTCTGCTCGACTGAAACGGAGCCTGCGATCTTTGAATGCCATGATCAGGTGGTCTGGGCCGAACTCGACACGCTGCGAGAATTCGAATGGGCCCCCGCTGACCTACCCGCCGTCAATCGACTCATGGCACGGGGACATCTTCGAGTTTAGTTTTACGCCTTCCCATCTGTCTAAGTGTCTGCGATCCTAGGGAAACTATGTCAAAACCCAAGAAGGGTTCTTCTTCTCAGAACAAATCAAAAGGCTTGGTCGCGCAGGCTATCGGATTCTTGAAAGCCAAAGGCAAGACTGCGGAGCCGGCGAAGGAAGCCGCGCACGCTCATAAAGCGAAACCTGCTGCGGCTCCTGCAAAAGGCGCGAAAACCTCGGCTTCTTCGAAAGATAAAGAAGAGCGCGAAGTTCTTCCGTCGAAGCCGGTTCGCGTCGGTGCGACTCGCGAGCCTGCGAAAAAGCCAAAAGCCGCGGCTAAAGGCGGCGATGTTTATTCCGGCAAAGGCGCGAAAAGCGCGGGTCGTTCTAAGCACTCAGATGTTTCCTACGTTCCAGGAAAAATCTGTCCGAATCTTTGCGCCGACAAGTCTTGTCAGCGCCTCATCGAAAACAGCGGTTATTGCCGCCTTTTCTACATTAAAAATTGGGGCCTGATTCAGCGTAAGCGCCAGATCATGGGCGATGGACAGCTGACCCGATACATCGAAGAGATCGTCGACAAGTATCCCGAGAAATATCTCGAGGCCGTTCGCGGTGATCTTCTGACCCACGACGCGTTTCAGAAAGTCGTTATTACTCTTGAGCTCGAGGCGGATGCAGATGCGCCGACCGACGAAGACGATTTCGACGAAGCACTCGGCGGTATCAAGCCGGCGATCGACGAAGAAGGCTTCGAGTGATTTCTCGCTTACGCCGGGCCGCCGCTTAAGCGGCAGTTCCGCGTGAGCGACGCTCGAGCTGTTCTAAGTTTTCGAGACGTTCAATGTCTTCTGGAGTCATTCGTTCGTCTTCTTCGAGAAAGACGTCGTTCGTGATCTCATCGGTGTCGACGACTTCGTCGTAACTTCGATGACGATGCTCGATGCTGAGCTTTGGCGCTTTCGCATCCGTGTCTTTATCCGTGTCCCTACCCGACATGAAGACCTCCGAGCATGAATGACTCCGATTCAAACGGCTTCGGACTGGTCTTCGGAAGGTTTCTCGCCGCTATGAGCAGGCGCATCTTGGCGTGGTCGCCGCCGTCCGATTTCAGTTCCTGGCGCAGATCGCGGTTCAGGTCGAGGTGACTGACGCTTCCTAGAGATGGGGCGACTGCCCTTTCCACTCTTTTCAGGACGCATGCGATCACGTTGCGCTAAAAGCATGCTTTAAGCGAAGCAGCTCTCGTGCCAGATCAGATCGCGCGCCGCTCGTTACGGGAGCGTCGCTCAATACATCCGGGAGAAGCAGACGAAGTCTTCAGCGTGCTGGAAGCTTCCGTCGTCGCGTTGCGCGTCGAGCGAGACTGAGAATGAATCAGCGCGCTTTCCCATAACATCGGCTGGAATAGAGACGCGGAAGCCGGCAACGGTGTTCTTCGCGACGTATGCGATCATTGTAGCAGGTTGGGCAGATCGGTCTTGCCGATCCGAACGGTGAAGTGCCAGCACTCCGCTGTTATTTGGTTCTGGAGCGTCAACGCCATTTGAAATGAAAAGCGTTCCGACATCATTTGCGCGAAGGCTGATGATGATCTTGTCATTGCTCATTGGATCCATGTCGCTGCAGTCAATGTACTGCACGGCCGAGCTCGGGTCGGCTGACTTGTTGAGCAGGTTCTTGCCGAGCACGGCGTGGAATGCGTCGCCCGAAGTCGCGCGAGGGGCAGCGACATGTTCAAGCTCACCGCACGACGTGCGCTGATTCTGAGTCGCGTCGCTGTAGTTGTCTTCCAGAATCAGAAGCTCAGTCGGGCCTTCTTTTTTCTCGTCATGCGAAATTTTAAGAATGATGGCCTTGGCACCGGTTTCGGTGGCGATGACCGCACGAAGATCGTCGTGATTGAATCGAACGGTGCCGGCGCCCGTATCCACGACTGGAGCGTGACCGAGGCGGTAGGTGGTTCCTTCATAGCTGATCGTGACGCGCTCATTGAGAGGGTGTGGAGCGCCGTTCTCAAATTCGATCGACTTGATTTCGACCGAGCAGCCAATGCGCGCGGCGGTAAGACCTTGATAGGTACCGAGCTCGACATGGGCCTGCGCGGGAATCGAGATCAGAGCGGAGACGGCGACGAAAACGAAACGAGAAAGTTTAAGCATGGGCCGTGATTAACCGAATCGGCCGCCCGGCGCAATAGTGATAATCGTTATCAACTCTGAGGTTCGGTCGTGGTTTGAGCTTCGGTCGCAGTTTCCAAAATGAGCATCATCAGAAGGAGCCAGACCAGATCCGCCATGACCAGATGCGCGAGCTGAAGGGGAACGGGTGCGAGAAAAGCGACATTCACCAGTCCAAGCGACATCTGGGCGAAAAGACCGATCGCGAGAGCTAGGGCGGAGCGGCGAACTCGTGTAGCGGTTTCTGGGGAACGGGGGTCCGTCCACTGATTCACCGCAAGTCGCGAGAAGACGAAAAGAAAGAGGCTGGTACTGACGGCGAGCATCGGGTGCCAGATCCGTAAACGAATCAGCCAGTGGCTGGTTGCCGAGAAGTCCGAATGAACCGAATCGAGTACCGTGCTGGTGCTTGGAAAAAGGGTGTCGCCGAGCGCGGTGACCGCACCGCTCATGCCTACAAAAACCGTGAGGCCCAAAGCTGCGTACGTACAGAGACGGAAAGAGAGAGGAAGGCGTCGCAGACGCGGAGATTCACGGCCCGCCCAGAAAGCAGTCGAAGCGAGGCACGCGAGCAGAACGAATGTGTTGGCGAGATGGAGCGCGAGCGACCATGCCCGAAGGGCAGACTGATCTTTTGCAACCAGGCCGAGCAGTACCAGGCCCGCACCGATGAGCGCTTCCGTCAGAATGAAAATGACCGACGCGACTGCGGCTCGCCGCGCGAGGTGAGGTTTTTTCAAATTTCTAAAAACCGCGACCGCAAGTCCGAGAATGAGAACGAGGCTCAGTCCCGACGTCAGGCGATGAGAGAATTCGATCACCGTTTGAAGCTGCGGAGATCTCTGCATGACGGTGCCATTACAGAGTGGCCAATGGGCGCCGCATCCCGCACCCGAACCACTTGCGCGAACGTATGCGCCCCAGACGATGACCGCTAAGGTGTAAGCGATGACACCCCAGCCGAGCTTGGAAACACCAGCCTTTGACATAGGTTCAGGCTGTATCATTTCGCGGCCCACCGCGTCTATACTGGGCAGGTTTGAACGATGCAGCGGTTCTTCGTCTGCGCATGAAATTCCTTCACCTGGAAAAGAGGGTGTGAGGGTTCCATGGAATGAGTTCGCAGAGTGAGGAGGGCGCCGGACTTACGTTGAGTCTGATAGTGGTAGTTGAGCTCGCAGAGAGCAGCTTCCAGTCGTGCGAGTCGGACTTCGTCGAGCCCGCTGCCGTGGGGATGATAGAGCACCAATGCGTCGCCGCTAGAGTTCGGGCCGAAACGGAAGTCGTCGTGCAACGCGATCTGCGACAGACGGGCTGCTTCAACCAGTTGGGCTTCGCTCACGGCCGAGAGGCCTAAGCTAATGGTGTGATCCGACTTGTGCAGGAACTCGATCACGGGAAGTTTTCCGTAGAATCCGGTACAGCGAACGACGTCTTTGATCCGGTAGCGTACGAAGCCCATCTGAGTGGTGAGAAAGATTTCGTAGTCGTGACCCGTCTTGAGCTCCCAGGGCGGAATGAGGTTTTCCGGAGTGATCGATTTCTCGATCGGGATGAATTCCAGAATGGCCGCGCCAGGATGAATCGGCCCGCCCGCTTCCGTTCCGCCGATACCAGGCAGATTCATGAAGCTTTCGGTGGCGCCGTAGGGCGTGTCGACGCGCGCGATCGACGAGTCGAGGTACGGTTCAAGCGATGCCCACTGTGCTCCGCAAATCGAAGTCTTCCAGCCTGAGATGAATTGAAGTGAAGGCCAGAGCTGCGAAAGCTTCAGCTGAGGTTCGGCGAGCGCCGCCTGAATGGTCGCAAGGCGTCTCGCGCTGGGTTTACGGACCGGGAGCCCCTTGGGCCAAGGCGCCTTGCCGGTGAGAACCGGAAGCAGTGATTCCTTTTTCGCGATCAGATTTTCGATGAAGCGTCGAATGCTGGCCGGATTGGTTCCGAAAACCCCGGAAAGGTCTTCGGTCAAAGCATAGAGTCCCGACCAGTTCGCGAAGGCCTGGGCATCTTCGTAGAGCTTCTTTGGAAAGACATAGCCGGCTGACACGGCGGTTGGCGTACTGAAGTACGAAAAAGTTCCGATGTAACCGACTCCGGCACCGCTGGGCGAGAATTCGCCGGTGGCGGGAACCACGAAAATCATCGCGCGTTTGCGGAAGAGGTTACCGAATCGCTTCATCAAGCCGTCGAAGATCACCAGAATGACTTTTCGATATTGAAGGTAGTAGCGGCGGGTCATCGGGAAGAGCTTTTGTTTTCCCGTCGTTCCGGTGCTCATTGACCAGAAAAGAATCTTCTCGCCGTTGAGTGCGGAGATACCGGTCTCGAATGAGCGTTCAAGGGCGGGACGATAGTCCTCAAAGTCGGTGATGGGGTAGTCCGCGAGTTTCGTGGAAGCTTTCGCAAGCGCCGGGACCGATTTCGCGGCATGACGGGCAACGATCTTTTGGAGTCCTTTCCAGGACCGCTCATAGGTTCTTTTCGGGTCTCGAGCTTCAGCGGCGAACTGGCGAAAATAGATCCCGGCGAAAATCCTAGAGAGAAATCGAGTGTTCATCTACGCCTGTGTTGTTTAGAACAGAATTTGAGCGGACTCGACGACTTCGGCCGAGCGACCGAGTTCCTTCAGGAACTTCGAGTTCGTCTGGCACGGCCCGATGTTGATGAATCGTTCGACGCCGTGTTTGCCGATCAAGAGATCGATCGGTTTCTGAAAATGAATGGGCGCTACGACGGTTTCCATCAGCTCGTCGCGCAGCTCGGTCGGCTCGTAGATTTCGCGACAAGAGACGCTTGAGAGAATTCGGCCGGTAGGCTTGTGAAACGGAACCTGGGTGAATTCCGGGCGAACGGTCTCAACGTAAGGCTTGAGCTCGCGCGAGTGCACCGGGTAGTTGAAGGACTCAAGCCAGCGCCAGCCCTTCTGCTGCGCCTGAATCGCAACCTTTTTGAGGTTTTCACGGCTGCCGGCCACATTGATGAATCTTGGAGTGAGATGAGAAGCGTCTAAATTGAGCGCGCTGAAAAACTCCAGATCGGCTTCCGAGAACTGCTCACCTTTGGCGCAAGACAGCGAAATATTCGCGCCGACCTGATCGGCGCCTTCGATGCTGCGAGTGTATTTAACGATCGCAACCATCGCTGCCTCAAACGACCAGGCTCCAGCGCAGACCGAGCGCGCAGTGTCGCCCATTGAAATTCCGAGAAACCATTCGGGTTCCGGAAGCACGTTGCGGATCGCGTCCATCACGCCGACCTGAATGGCGGTGATCGATGCGGAAGCCATGCTGATTCGTTCGATCCGGTAGAGCTCTTCTTTGGGAAGCGCGAGAAATTCGGAAAAGCTAAACTTCATTCCGAATGTGTCGGCGAAAACTTCTTCAGCTTGTGCGAAGCGAGTCTGGACTTCCGGAACCGCTAGGAACCGGTTGCGATCTTCGTCTTTGAACAGACCATTCAGCCCAGGAAAGATCACGCAGGTCTTCTTGGCTGGAACCATCGTCAAACTCCCGAGAGAAATCCGTTGAGGGTCTGTCGGAACTGGTGATGGGTTTCGATCCAGATCGACTCGTCTTCGATTGGCCCGGTTTCGGTCAGCTCGGCCTCAAGGGCCTCTGCCGATTTCCACGCGGCATGCGCGATCGCCATGC
>FSTS01000045.1_pt1 | contig 18203 bp, 18 predicted proteins | sample 1636961 | NCBI WGS metagenome assembly FSTS01 (sample SAMEA3914819, study PRJEB12502) | metagenome | biome: forest; material: soil | place: Canada | collected 2010-06-26 | depth 0.3 m
CCAACGCCTGGCATCAGGTAACCGCATCACTCACGCAGGTGACGACGCGGCTGGACTCTCCATCAGCGAAAGCCTTCGCGGGCAGATTCGTTCGATGGGCCAAGCTGAACGCAACGCCAACGATGGCATCAGCTTCGTGCAAGTCGCCGAAGGCGGTTTGAACGAAGTCGGTAACATCTTGATTCGTCTTCGCGAACTCGGCGTGCAAGCCGCCAGCGATACGATCGGCGACAAAGAACGAGGCTTCATCAACAAAGAAGTTCAGTCTTTGATCCAGGAAGTGGACCGCATCGCCAACGTCACTCAATTCAACGGCACTCAGCTCCTGAACGGTGACTCGTCGAAAGAGCTCTCCTTTCAGGTCGGTATCAAGAAAGAAAGCGATAACTCCGATCGCCTGACTTTCGCGCCGAAAGAATTCAACGTCAAAACGAAAGAGTTGGGCGTGAGTTCATTGAGCTACGAGTCTCTGAGCGACGCTCGTGACGGTCTCGATAAAATCGATAACGCCATGAACAAAGTCTTTGAAAGCCGCGCAAAATTGGGCGCCTTTCAGAACAGACTCCAGTCCACGGTAAGCAACATCAACATCACCAAGGAAAACCTCTCCGCAGCACGGTCACGCATCGCAGATGCCGACATCGCTGCAGAAACGGCCGACCTTGTCCGAAACAACATCCTGCAATCGGCAGGGATTTCGGTTCTGGCTCAGGCCAACTCAGCTCCTCAGCAGGCCCTCAAACTGCTGTAATTCTGAGCTAACTGGCCAGCGCGGTCTCGATGGGTTTACGAGCACCACGCATTAAAAGTGCGCCCACACTAGGGTCGCACGAAAGTGAGACCCTAGTTCCTTAAGCCCAAGCCCCGGATGAGTGCCGAGCTCATCCGGGGCTTTTTTTATTTAAAATCGTCCATCGTCCGATAGGCCGGTATGGACTCTGGTCCCACGCTGAATGTTCATCCGATTCTGGCCGTCATCATCCTGACGGCGATTCCTGTTGTCGCCTTCGCCCTCTGGGCGGAGTACTACGGACGCGCGATCGACGCCGTGATCAAGTCGGGCGCATCGAGCAAGCCGGCAGACAAAGTGGAACTCGACCGCCCTGCCGAGCTGAGACGAGCCCGTTGGGCCGGAATTTACGCTTTCATCGTCGTAACCTGTACCTACCTTTCAACCGCCCCCCTTCGCCAAGAACATCCCCTGAGCAGCCTACTCGTCTTCCTGGCTGCGCTGATCGCGCAGAGCCAAGTTCAGGCGGGAATCGAACGACGCATTCGCGGAAATGAAGCGGCGGCTCCGAGCGAAACGCTGGTCTTCGCAAAAACTCTGATCTGGACGATGGGAAGCCTGGTTTTCTATTTCTCGCTCATCTGGGGTGCGCTCTACGCCGCTCATTTGGTGCTCACCGAGCTAGCTATCGCACGCGAAACCGGTGTCTGGATTCTCGCAGGCGTCGGCATCGCCTCGATATTCGGAGCGACCGCCCTTCTGCTTGCTCTTACACCTTTTCATCTTCGCAAAATGCTTCCGGTCAGTCTTCTTCCGCGAGATTCAAAACGCGAGCTGATCGAACGCTGTTTCACGCGAAACGGATTTCGGGCACCCGAAATCTGGCTGATCGAGCTCGATGGTTTCCGATTCACCAACGCCATGATTTCCGGCTTCGTACGGGGCCGCGGGTTCTTCCGCCCAGCCCTTTTTCTCAGCAAACCACTGCTCGATAAATTTTCGTACGCCGAGCTAGAGGCCATCATTCTTCACGAGACCAGTCACTGGGCGCTTCATCATGCTCGACGTCGCTTTGTAAACAGCCTGGCGGTCATCGTACTCTCGACCCTTGCCCTGAGTTTCGCGTTCATCGCTGGTCAGCTCCTTCTTCCTGCCGGAGCACAAGCACTGCTGAGGGTCGTCACTACGGTTGCCGCGATCTTTCTTCCTTTCGCCCTAGTCAGACAACAGACCGAGAAACATGAATTTGAAGCGGACCGGCACTGCATCCTCACCTTAGGTGCGGATCTCGAGTCCTTCGCGACTGCGTTGAGAAAAATAGATCATTTGAATGATTCCGATTCGGGTCAGACTGACCCATTCAATCACTTCAATCCGGCCGGTGGCCATCCGGCGACCGAGCTCCGAATTCTTCGCGTTCGCGACGCATATCGGAAGTTCGAGAAAACCCTGGAAAAGGCGCAGTCTTCGGACGATTCACTCGACAAGGCGGCTTGATGAAGGCGCCGCAAGCGACCCTTCGACTTGCACCGACTCTGATCCTAGTCTGTCTCATCGCGCTTGCGGCCTCGGTCCAGGCTCGCGCCGAGACCCTGTGCGACACGATTCTTCACCGCGAGACGTTTGTCACGCTTCTCGGCGGGAGCCGCGAGAGAATGCTGGCCGTCACCCAAGACCGTGTGGCCCTACAAAAGAGGCAACAGCACTCGGTCAAAGCAACTCTCGCCACGCATGGAACTGAAAGTTCGATTCAAGAGCAGAGCCGCATAAATCTAGATCGAATCACCGCGGAGCTTGGACCCAACCAGCCTCTTTCGGAAGAACTCGAAGCTCAGCTCTCGGCGGTCCGGTTCGACTTCATTCACAATACGCACGTGCTCTCAGAAAATCCGGATACCCCGCTCCTCAGCACAGCCGCGCTTTTAGAATTGGGGCTTCCTGGCGGGCTCAACACGCATTGGTTCAATCGCGAGTTCCTGCGCTCTCATGACCAGCTTTTCTTTCACGTGCAGTCCAAGCTGGACGGAACGAAAACACAGGCCATGGTAAGTGCATATGGCTCTTACGGACTCAGACCGAAGCGGGAGTACGCGATTCAACGCGGTTGGCTATCGCCCTACGTGATGGTTCCTGGAAATCTGGTTCGTTTTGCGGCAGCAGCAGCGCCCGATCTTGGCGCCCTGCTCGCGGAGAAACTCGCAATAGACCCCGATATTCAGCTCGAGAAACAGCGCTACGGTCGCAAGCCTCTGATCGCGTTTGGATTTCTTTCACTCCAAGCGCAAGACGCTTGGGTCAGGCGCGAAGAACCTCTTTTTCGCGAAATAATGAAGCGCCTTCACCTTCTAGACTTCACGGTAACAGACTTTGAGGAACTTGCACGACGACTCGTGCGACGAAGAATTCACAAACATCTCTCGGGCGAGGTCGTCGAACGCTATGCTGATCCAGCCGAGGTGCTACTCAAGGGCCCACCCGATTCTGTTCGTCTACTGATTGAGTCGACCGTCACGGGCTATCTCGATGTCTCGTTCGAGTTCAAGATTCCAGTCGCGCTTCCGGCCGATGAGCTTCAGTAAAGATCAACAAATGCCCGAGCACTTGGCGAGAGAGACTTGATTGATCTCGCAAACGCGCAAAGCCGGTACGAAGGCAGCGCGATTTTCGAACTGACTTTAAATCTCCCACCGTCTTTATCTTTCGGGTGTTGGACTAGAAAGTCCGGCACGAGTCCGATTCCCGCGCCCGACCGGACGAGACTGAGGATCAACTCCCAGCTCTGAACGGTCATGAACTTCGCGGCGGGCTCGGTCCTTTTCAGATGGGGACGCAACGAAACAACCTCTTGCCCCTTGTCACCCACCAGATAGCGGGCCGCGGGCTTCACATCGGCAGACGAAACGAGCACGAACCGACCCGAAAAGATGGGGACCCGATCAAACTTGGCGAAGCTGTCGTCATCCAATCCAAAGCCAAGCTCGATTTCGCGACTCTCGAGAAGCGTCTCAAGCGCTTTGGAATTCCCGATTCGAATCGTGGGCTCGACGTCTGGATGATCGTGACTGAATCGCGCGATATCTCGAGAGAGAAAACTCAGCCCAACGCTGTGAGAGAACCCCATGCGTAACGGACCGCGAAGCTTTCCACCGGTCGAACTCACTGAAGCCAAGGCCCGTTCAAGTTCGTTGAATACTGATTCGGTTTCGGCAAAAAGCGCAGAGCCTTCAGGAGTGAGCTCGAATCGGCGTTTGGAATGTGAGAGCAGCGCGACGCCCATCTCGCGTTCCATCGCGCGAATCGCCTGGCTAACCGCCGAATGAGAGACCCGATTTAGTTTGGCCGATGAAACAATGCTGCCCAGTCTGCAGGCGTCACCGAAGTATTTGAGATGGTAGAGGTTAAGCATTCGATTTCCTATGTAACTAAATCTTACATATAGTTAGAATTTAATGCGCTTTTTATTTCTATAGCGGGACGGTAGAAACCCCTTCAAGACGAGCTTCACCTGCGACCCTATTCAAGAAAGGCCCCCCAAATGAAAACGAAAACCCTCTCGATCGCAACCCTTCTGACCGTGATTCTGAGTGCAAACACAGCGTTCGCCGCGCCCGTAACGGCATCCGACCGCCTTCGTGAAACCGCCGACCGAATCGGAGCCGAAAAGTTTACGGCCAGGAACTACCATCCCGGCCTGATCCGCCACATCGTCCTCTTTCGTTATGCAGACTCGGTTACCGCTAAACAGAAAGAGGAAGTCAAAGCTCGCTTCCTCGCACTCAAGGACCTCTGCCGCCGGTCAGGAAAGCGCTATGTCGTGAGCATCGAAACCGGAGCACAGAGTAGCGGAGAAGGCGTCGACCAGAACCTGGAGCAGGGATTCATCGTGACCTTTCGCTCGGAAGGCGACCGGAATTTCTATGTCGGCAAAGACATCGTCAAAGACGAGCGCTTTATCGACCCAGCACACGACGAATTCAAGAAGTTCGTCGGCTCGCTTCTTCATGAGCCTGTCAATCCGACTGGCGTATTGGTCTTCGACTTCGCAGTCGAAGCACCACTCTGAGACTTAGAGATCGAAGGCGAGACCGAGTTGCAGCTGAAGATTTCGGATATGCGCGGTCGCGCCTACGGCCTCAGTCACATTTCCAAAACCAAACTGATAGCCGACATCAAACGCGACGCTCAAAGGACGCATCTCAAAGTCGGTGACGGGGTACTTTAGTCCGGCGGTCGCCATCAAACCCCAGTCGAAGACCTTATCAGTCGGGCCTGAACCGGAAACACCGGGTCCCGAAGCTCCCGTGCTGAGAGGAATTCCAAAATAGGGCCCCAGCCCGAAAGAGACCAAGGGAAGACTGAACTTCAGCAAGATCGGGAGCTGCAGGTAGTTCGACCAAACCTCGATCGAAGAGAATGAAGTTCCGACAGGAGTGTAGAGAAGTCCCGATTGGATACCAAAAAGATCCGCGACTATGGGCGAAGTCGTGATCAGAGCACCGAAGCCGAATCGGCTCAGGCCATCATAATCCACTCCACTGTCATGGGTCATTTTCCCGATATTCAAAGTGCCCACGGCCTTGAGCTCAGTCGCCTGCGCAGGCTCAGCCAAACCAAGAACGACCAAAACACTGAACACAGGAATCAGAAACGCACGAAGGGCTTTCATAGTTCCCACCGTAACACGACCCGATCAGATCGGAAACGATCCGACCGGGCCAAATAACCAATCTAGTGAAGAGTCGCTTCCTCCATCGAATCTCCCGGCGCATCTCCAAAACCAATCGTGACACTCTGTAGAACAGAGGGCTTCTGTTTGGTTTTGGCCGTGAGCGCTTGGTAGACGATGAGCTTTCGATCTTCAAAACAGAGCGGACACCCGTCGTCTTGAATCAAGGAAAGCCCATCGAAAGTCATCCCTTGCGCGCGGCAGACCGCGAGAAGCCGATCGAACTCAGGGTTCTGATCGGATCGCATGACTCCGGTCAGATTCATGGACTGCGCGGCCAGTGCTTGCAGACGTTTCAATACTTCTTTGCTTACTTTGCCAGATGGATCGTTTTTCATGACCGGCGCTATTGCGCGAGTCATGCCGATTACTCTGGAAGCGGAGCCATTTCAGCAGGCACGTCCACTGGAACCGCCGCTGGAACAGAAGCCGGTGAACGAGTTCCCGGAGCTGGAGCCACAGGTGGAGGATTTGCGGTCAACGGAGCCGGAGTCATTTCAATCGGCGCGACCGGCGGTGAGTCCGCAGGAACTTGAAGTTTCGCTTCGACCGGAGCGGCAGGTGGAGCGGTTACAGGAGGCGCAACGGCCGCAGGGGTCTGCGGTTTCACATCCTGCGTGATCGCTGGATGCACTTCCGTTGGCACCGGAAGTGCTGCTTGTGCAGGAGCACTAGGCGGTGGAACTGCCGCAGGAGGCGGAACGGTCTCCGGAGCCGGAACACCCGCCGTAGTGGCGACCGGTGGCTGTGCAGCTGGAACCTGCGCGGCTGGCGCTGGTCCTTTCGCTTCTTCTACAACTGGGTTCGCAAAATCGGCTGGCGCCTCATGAGCCGTGGCTTCAGGAACGATTCCATACTTATTGAGCACGCCGCGCTCGGCAGCCGGAGCCCGGAAGGCGCCCCACGGCTGAGTGGTGCCGACGAGTTCAGAATTAGTCTGTGGAGTAGGCTCGAGCCTTCGATAGAAAACATATTCGCTGAAACGACGGTAGCGCTGAACCGCCCAACGCAAGTAGCGAGAGTCCTGATATTCGAGATGAAACGCGCGGGCGATAGGCGTGATGAAAACGTACGCATCGAGAATCGCCTTTTGGCGTTCATCGATGTACGGCATCTCTTTCACCTGGGTCTCGAGCGTCATGAGAGTTCCATAGAAGCACCAGTGGTATTTGGTCGGATCGCGCTTCACGAGTTCACGCGCACCGTTGAGAAGTTCCTCTTTGCTGAGAGTCGCTTTTCGAAGCTTGGTGAATTCACTTTCACAACCTTTGAGGCTGGCGGGAGCAGGTGCCCCTTGCTCAGTAAAGATCGCCATGAGGTCGCCGTATTCCAAACCCTCGGGGTGAGGAACCTGAACGTATGAAGGCGCCTCAGGAAGCGGCGGCAAAGGCTCGACCTTTGTGGTCGCGCACGAGCTGACCATCCCCGTAAGGAGAGTCGCGGTCCAGAGCTGAACCGTCGCTTTTTTGGCGCTTCCCAGAGACATATTGGTCCTTCCCAACAGAATTATCGGCAGAGGGACCCCTATACCTGAGTTTTTTACATTGAAACTGTCTAAAAACTGTCACATCGGTCGGCAAAAAGAGCCGGTTTCGCAATAAATTCAAGACCTCCGGCCTCACTCCGAAAAGTGAAGATGAGGAAGGAGCCTCTGTCACAACTCAGCCATGGCATCGCACATCAAGATCACTCAACAAGCGATTTACCGAATCATGGCAACGGGGACTGCAGCGCTTCTCTCTCTCGCCTTTTGTCTGCCGAGCTTTGCGCAGACACAGGGCGGAACGGATCAAGGTCCGCCTCCGGCATCAGGAACAGCCGGCAAGGTGATGGAACGAAACTTCTACGACGTGCTTGAGGATATTTTGGGCGATTTTGAATACGACCTTAAAAACGGAAATGTGCAGGGGCTAAGGGATCTCGCGATCCGCAACTTAGCTACCAGCGAAAACATTCCGCCGTCGTTCAAGAGCCACCTTGAGCTGGTGATCACCGAACGTATTCTCAAAAACACCAAGACTCGCGTGGTTCAGTGTCTTCCTTGCCGCTCGAAGCGCACGACGATGAACGGCGATCAGGTCGTCATCACCTCGCCTGAGACGAATCCAGCCGAACTTTCTCGCATCGCCAAGATGTCAGGTATCTCGCATTTCATGGACGTCGCGTTCTCGTACCAGCCATCCGGAATGGTGCTCTCGATGACCATCACCGAGCCAGATACCGGTGGCATCGTCTGGTCGCGAAGCTATAACTCGGAAACTTCACGTGCGGCAGCATTCCGCCGTGGCGTCGACTACACGCAGGTCGATGAAGCCCGACGCGCGGCTGAATATAAACCCACCATTCAGTACCGGGTCACCGCCTTCTACATGTTCGAACCTAATGTCGGCACTTCAACCGGCTGCCTGGGTCTAGGATTCCGCGGAATGGAACGCTATGACAATCGCCGCAAAGAAGTCGGCTTCGAACTGGACTACTTCCGCGACGCCTCGAGCTTCACGAGCGACAGCCCCGCAGGAACCGTCAACCTCTATTCCGGAATCAACCTCACGATGCTGTTCATGCACGCATGGAACTTCATCGGCGCTGAAGAGAACTACAACACCGTACGCGGAAGCTTCTTTGCCGGAATCGGCGGAACTTACTCGAGCGGATTCTTGGGCGGGCTGATCCGCACGGGATACGAGTGGCGTCTCGCCAAGCACTGGGCCGTGAACGCAAACCTGGGTTACCGACCTAAATCGACCGCCTTCCTGAACGCGACGCCCGCGGGAGCAGTCTCAGGAATTGAATTCGGACTCGGAATCAACCTTCTCTTCTAAGGACCTTTGAAAACTATGAAACGAATCCAGCATCAGCAGCAGTCGAGCGAAAGGAATCAGGGTTTAAACCCTCTGGTGCTTTTGCTCGCGCTCATGGTGCCGGCCGTTTCCAGTTGCTCGAGCATGAAAAATCTCATGGCCATCGACCCGGCCGCGGCTCGCAACATGCCGATCGCCAATCCTTTCGGAAATTACTACGCCGGTGCTTCAGGCGGAAAAGAGAACATCATCCTTCGCACGAAAAAGGGTGACCGCTCAGTGGAAGTCGAACTTCCAGGAAGTGCCGCCGAAATGACCGATTTCAGTCTGCCGCTCTCACCGTCCTTCCGCGAAGACGGACGACACTACTCAGCGGGAGCAGATGGCGGGATGATCGACGAGCGCTACCACGATCGGCAGCCTGGAATCACGGATCGCGAAATCGCACAGAGTTTCCCGCAAGGTAAGCCGGAAGACGAAGGCAATCGGCGTGAAGTCGAAGCAGGCCTGGGCCTGGTTCAGGCTGAAGATCCGACCCCACAGTCGGACAAGAGCTATCTCGCTTCGCTCGACCATGTGAAACAGCTCTACAAGGCGACTCGCTACGAGGCCGCGCTTCTCGAGCTCGACGAGCTGGTACGCCAGTATCCGACTGACCCGAAAATCTATGAAATGCGCGGAACCCTGCTTGACCGCCTTGGAAAGTCCGAGCTCGCGGTTCGCAGCTGGACCCAGGCGCTCCGTTTCAATCCAAGTAATGCTTCCCTGCGCCGCTTTATCGAACGACGCTCGGCACCCAACCGAGGGTTGGCCTCACCGAGAGGTGTGCAATGAAACTGAATCTCACGCTCATTCTCATTACCATATCCGCCCTGTTCACCCTGCCTCTCTCGGCGACGGCGGCCTCGAACAAGCAGGGTAACAGCGGCTCGGACGTAGCTCGCCGCCAAGCTGAAGTTCAAGTCCGGAACCTGCTCGAACCTCTTCTTGATAAGTACTGCCGCGACGAATGTAAGCTCATGGGTGTGAACGTCGATATCGATGTCGACGTCCGCAATGAAGTCGCGCCCGGTTTCGATGACATCGATCCGAATAGCCTCAGCTCTCTGGCTCCTTCGAGCGGTCGCGTGAAGCTTTTGATCGACGAAAAGGTCGGCCCTGTCTCGCGCGGAAAACTTCTGGAGCTCATTCAACAGTTCCTCGACAACCTCGACTATCCGGTCAAAGTCGACACTCAGATCGCGCGCTTCCCGCAGCCTGTCGGTTCGGCAAGCAAGATCGCCGAGCTTCGCGAGAAACTAACCCGCCAGTTTAAGACCACGATCGACGACCTTTTCCATCAGTTCTGCCCTGACCAGTGCCTGCTTGCCGACTACGACCTTCAGACCGAAGTCGTGAATGCGGAAGAAGCGCAGTACGGATCGCAGGGAGAGTTTGTTGAAGACGGCGGCGTCGCACTTCGCGTGAAGAGTGTCAACGGGACGATTCTCGTCGACGAAACGCTCACTCCAGAAGCTCAGCGGAACATCCTCGAGATGGCCAAGCTGAAGACCAACTATCTCAAAAACGTGAACCTGAACTCGCGCTCGATGAAGTTCCCGCGCCCGACTAATTTCGGCTCCGATCTCAGTGCCTCAACCGCGAACGGCAAAGCCGGCCGCGGCCTAGCCTCGGCAGACAGCAAAGAGTCCAAAGAATCGAGTGAGTCCAAGACCAACTCGAATGCGAACTCGAATACAGACACGAAGAACTCATCTTCGTCACAGACGCAGACCGCCGAGAACAACACTCGTCAGGAGCGGTTCGAGCGCGTCGAGAAAATCGAACGCGTTGAAAGCGGCGACGCCGTCCAGGCCGAGCTTCAGAAATTCAAAGTCTACGGCCTGGTTTTCGCCTGCGCCGTGATCGCGCTGCTGATATTCGTCGCCATCGGCACCATGACCCCGAGAACGGCCAAGGAGTCGGGCGGGATCCAGAGAATCATTTCGAGCATCACTTCGGATCCAACCGCGGGCACGAGCCCTGCCGTCACCTCGTCTTCGGATTCCGGTTCGCGGGATGAGAAACTCAAGCTCGTGGCAATGCGCTACGAGATTGAACGCCTGACGGAAGAGCTGATGTCGGTTTTTGCACAGAATCCAAAGGTCGCAAAACACGTCTTCTCGCGTGTCCTGACCGAAGAAGGCATCGAGACCACTGCTCAGTACATTCACATCTTCGGCGAGAGCGTCGTGATGGACATGCTTCGCGACCCTTCGCTTCAGTCAGATCTTTCTGAACTCATGGAGTTCTACGCCAAGAACCCAATGGAGCTGACCGACGACGAGAAGCTGCAGCTGGTACGAGCGCTTCATAGCCGTACCGTTGCCGGCAAACTGGTCGTCATGGGAAGCCGCTCTTCGCATCTCTTTGACTTCCTGGCAGAGATGGACGGCCTGCAGATTCTCGAGCTGATTCGCAACGAGTCGCTGACCGTGAAATCGATCGTACTGACCCAGTGCGACCCACAAAAACGTTCCCAGATCTACGCCCAGCTCGACGACAAGATCCGAATGGATTTGATGGGCGAACTCTCACGAATCGATTACTTGCCTCGCGACTATATTTTCAACGTAGCAAACGCCTTGAAGCGGAAGCGTCGTGAAAATCCGAAACTCAATACCGAGGCATTGCCTGGTTCTGAGGTTCTGTTGACCCTGCTTGAGCGCAGTAACGCGGATCAAGCCCGCACGGTCATCAAAAATCTCGAGATCACGAATCCGGATAGTGCTCGGGCCCTCAAAGGCAAACTGGTCAGCATCGATACGCTTCGCCATCTGCGCGACGGTCAGCTGCTCGAAGTGATCCTGAGCCTGCGCCACGACGAGCTTCTCCAGTTCCTTAAAGGCGCCGCGGAAGAAGTCCGTATGGCGATCTTCTCGAAATCTCCGAAAGATCTGGTCATGGAGCTCGAGGAAGAACTGCAATCGGTGGGAGCAATCAGCCGTGAGCAGTATCAGGGCCTTGAACGTAAGATCCTCAATCGCATGAAGCTGATGGCGAATGAGGGCCTGATCAACCTGGTTGAAACCAACGAGCGAATGCTGATTGAAGACCGTGGTCAAGTGGGCACCGGCGTATCGAGGGTTGCTTAAATGATCATAGGCCAAGTCACCGCATCACCCGCGCTGCTGAAAGAGGTCAAGCTACTCGCTCGGCTTTCTGACGCGGAACTTCTGGAGCTGATTAGCCTGGGTGAGACCAAGGTCTACGAGCCGCACACGAATATCGTGATCGAAGGCGAGATGACCTGGGGGCTTTTCATCATCCTCGACGGGATGGTCGGCATCTTTAAGCATAACAAGATCTCGGGCGACACCTATGACGTCGGACAAATCCGTCAAGGAAGTTTCTTCGGCGAGATGTCGCTTGTTGATGACAATCCCCGTTCGGCTTCGGTTCGCTCGCTAACTCCTTGCCAGCTTCTCTACATCAGCAAGTCGGCTTTTAACGACTGGCTGTCGAAGTCGCCTGAACGACGGCTCCGCTTCTACGAGGATTGCGTGAAAGATCTCGTCAATCGGCTGCGCACGCTCGATGAAAACTTCGTCGTGAGCCAGTACCAACTCTGGCAGTCCGTTCTCCGAAACAGCCTTGCCCGGAAGGAATACGCGTAACTATGAATCCTTCATCTCTTTTCGGACTCTTTTTTGGTGTCGGGGTCATGTACATGGCCCTCAGCCACACGACCGACAATCTGAAATTCTTCCTCGATCCGCACGGCATCCTGATCGTCGTCGGCGGCACGTTGGCCGCGGCCAGCATCAGCTTTCCGGTCGCGCAGGTCGTTTCACTTTTGAAGGTTTTCGCACTCAGGGTCCTTGGAACCAACAAAGTCGACTACCAAGCCACGATTCAGCAGCTTCTTGAACTGAACAAAAAGGCCAGCCTCGGTGTTACCGCCTTGAACGAGTCGTTGAACAACATCAAACACCCGTTCTTGAAAGAAGCCGTAGGCCTTGTCGCGGCCGGAGTCCTTTCCGAAAAAGAAGTCAGACTTGCTCTCGAACAACGTTTGAAAACCATTGAGTCGCGCTACATGCACGAGGCGAATATGTTCCGAACCATCGGACGCTTTCCTCCCGCCTTCGGCCTTCTTGCGACCACGCTGGGCATGATCGCGGTTCTTCAAAAAATCGGCCAAGCAGATAGTCAGAAGCTCATCGGTCCGGCGATGTCGATCGGTCTGATCGGCACGCTTTATGGAATCGCGCTCGCGAACCTCGTGTTCATTCCGATCGCTGAAAACCTTACCGAACGAACTCGCGAAGAAGTTTCGCTTCGTCGGCTGATCATCGAGGGCACCTGCATGCTCAAGGCTCAGGTCAACCCGATCAGCATGCGCGAATCGCTGAACTCCTTCCTGCTCCCTCGCGAACGCGTGGTCAGGAAACAGGCGGCGTAATTCATGATTCAACGGGTACTCGGCAAAAAGAAAAACCAGCCGCAGGAAGACTGGCACCCGCCTCAGCATCAGGCCGCGCACGCCCCTGCTGACGACGAGTCGAACTGGCTGGTTTCTTACGCCGATATGATGACCTTGCTCTGCGGATTTTTCATCATGCTCTTCAGCATGTCGAAGCTCGACGAGCCGAAGTACGAAAAGATGAAAGAAGCCGTCGCGAAGGAATTCGGGGGCGAGTACAAATCCGAATCCAAAGAACTCGCGAACTTCATGACCCAGGTCATTCAGGAGGCAGGCCTCGAGAAGGAAACCATCGTCCGCACCAGTCCGGGTGGCGTTTCGATGATCTTCTCGTCGACCGTATTCTTCGACACACTGAGCGCCGACGTCACGGTTCCTGGCAAAAACGTACTGGATCTCCTTTTGAACCGACTCTCTGAGCGCCAAAAGCTGACTTCAAAAAGCTACAAAATCGTCGTCGAGGGCCATACGGACGGAAGACCCGTCCTGGGCGGCAACTTCCCTTCCAATTGGGAACTTTCGGGCTCACGCGCGGCCCGCGTCGTCCGGCTTTTTTTGGACAAAGGCTTCGCGCCTGAAAACCTTGCGGCCATTGGATACGCCGACACCCGCCCCGAAGTTCCGCACCGAACTCCGGCAGGGACTCTCGACGAAACCGCACTGTCAAAAAACCGACGAGTGGTCATCCGAGTACTCGACCCCAAGGTCGATTCTATTCCCTATCCCGAATCAGCTGATCCCTCCCATTGACGCGGCCTGAGCGGTCTGTAAACCTGATAGGGTAGGCCGGGCATTCGCTCGCCTTCGGGGGATCTCGCTCATGCGTTGGAATTGTCCGCACTGCGGAACGGCACTTGCTGTCTCGGATGACAAGCTCACGACCTCGTGGTCGTTTTCGAAATGTTTTCAGTGCGGTGGTTACGCACTGGTCAGACGTTCCGATCTCAACATGATCCGGATCGATCAGGTTCCTCAAGGCCAAGCGGTGATTCAATCGCAAGCGGCGGCGCCTAAGATTCCTACTTCGTCACTGCCACTGATGAATCGAGCGGCGACCGACCATCTTCAACAAGCTTACGCGCGCATCGGCGCAGCCGTGAATGCGGCGACAGACTCGGTCTCGTCAGATGATAAGCCTGTGATTCGTCCCGCAGCTCGCCGTACTCAACGGCATCCGGAAGCGTTCATGACGGCTGGCGGGGGCATGACCCCAGGTGCTGCTGCGACCGCTCCTATGAATGGTTCGTCCGGAATGTCGGCTGCGACTTCGGCTGCTCCAGCTAAAACTTTGCCTCAACGTCCGGCGAGTCTGGCCGTCTCGACGAGCGTTCGTCAAGGAGTCGCGGCTTCGACTCCGACAGCAGAACGAGCCTCAAAATCCGCTATCACCCAGACAGCGGCAGCGCCCGCCGTGCAAGACGTCGCAATCGCAGCTCAGGAAGTCATCAGCACCGGCACCGGCGCAGTTTCGGCTGGTCCTGCGGTTCCAGTGGAAGCCTCCAAAAATCCAGCACCCCCTGCCTTCCGCGCTCCGACGACTCCCGCGACCGCTGCAGCAGGCGCAACAGCAGCTGGTCCGGCAGCTTTTAATTTCAGCATTCCAGAACCTCTTCCCGAGGTTCCAGAAACTGCGACCATCACTCGTTTTCTTCCGGTCATCATCGCTGCATGCAGCATGATCGCCGTGGGCTCAGGCTTCTATCTCTACCGCCAGGGACAAAAGATCTATCGCCGTTCAAACCATCACGAGCGCGTGAGCAGCCTCCAAACTCGTACGATTCCGGTCGCTGAAACCGCTTCACTCGATTCGCCGCCTGCGACTCCTACGGAATGGACCGACCAGGTTGCACAGAGGGCAATGGCTCCGGAGCGCTCACACCAGTCTGCACCAGCCAGAGTGGTCGCTCCGACCGCACCGAAATTAAAAGCACCGGCGGCTTCCATCATTCCTGCCGCTTCGATTCCCGCGAAACATACTTCGATCAGTCCCCCACCGGCTCCGCGTCTAGCCGACGGCGCGAGTGTGATCGCCCATACCGCGCTGGCAAGTGTCGCCTCCGAGCCCGTTCAGAAATCGCAGAACGACGCACCTTCGGCGCTCGTGGTTCAAGTACACGCGAAGAACGCCAGCCTTCGTGGCGGCCCAGGACTCACCTACCCGATCTTGGGAATCGCGAGCCCGAACGCGAACTTTGTCGTCAGTGAATGGCAGGGGCAATGGTTCAAGATCGTCATCCCGAATCACGACGCAAACGGCGCCGCACCGATCGGTTCAGAATCGGCCCCGAAAACGGCCTGGATTCGGAATGATCTGGTTCGCTTGATTACGATCGACTAAAGACTTGGGTTAAATTCCCATTTTTCTTCTTGGAGGGACGGGAGGATGCAGAATCTCCCGGATCGCCTCGAACACCGCCCGAAACTGGTGATCGTACTTTTGCTCGAGGTCAGTAAGCTTTCTCGCAAGGTCTTGGTGACTCGAAATCATTTCCCTGAGTTGCACAAAGGTCCTCATGATCGAGATATTGACCTGAACCGCTTGGGAGCTCCGTAAAACACTCGAAAGCATAGCGATACCCTGCTCTGAAAAGGCAAAAGGGGTCACCCTACTGCCGCCCCAACTTGAAATCACAATTTGTGATTTCAAGTTCAGAAGCTCCTCTTTGCTTACCTGAAACATGAAATCCTCCGGAAAACGTTCAATATTTCTTTTTACGGCCTGAATGAGAACACCAGGCTTGACCTGGTAAAGCTCGGCCAAGTCCGTACTCAACATCACTTTGAATCCACGTAACAGATAGATTCGGCGTTCGATCCAGGCAGGGGTAAGAAGCGGCTTCATCCAGTGGCTGACTACAAGGTTCGTGCCTGTCCTACATTTAGACTCATCGGCTTGAAGTCACAATTTGTGACCCCAAGTTCTAGCTCAGGCCTAATGGCCTTCGAACCCGTGCCCGTGGTAGGAATCCACAATGAGTTCCAAACCGACGGTCATCATCATTCAAGGTCATCCATGCACTGGAAAAACTTTCCTGATGAAAGAATTGCACAAGGAACTCGGCCTTCCGTATCTGAGTCGAGACGAAATCAAAGAGCTTCTGTTTGATGAATTAGGAACAGGCGATCGAGACTGGTCGATGAAACTTGGACAAACCAGTTACAGTCTAGTTTTTCACTCATTCGAGAAACTACTGGCGGCCAGAAGTTCCTTGATCTTAGAAAGCAATTTCGAACCTCTTCGGAACCGTGAAAAGATCAGAACAGCTCTCGAAACCTATGGATTCAACGCGATTGAGTTATTCCTTTGGGCTGATCCTCAAATTCTTATGACGCGTTTCAAGAAACGATGGGAGTCAGGTACACGTCACAAAGGCCATGTAGATCACGAACGCTATGCAGACTTGGCAGGCCGCCTCGAGAACAAAAAGCTAACTCCACTCGAAATTTCTAAGCATCGTCTGACGGTCGACACGACCGATTTTGAGACGGTCGATCTCAAAAACCTTGTTCGTGAAATCCGCGTATTACTCGCCTAACTGAGCCGACTCACCCGCTATGCTTCAGCTCAAAAATATCGTCGGGGTGATTACCCGCACGCTCATGCACCCGGCGTACGGCTTCTTTGTTCGGCCCGTCGATCAGGCAGAATACCTTTCCGCTTTCCGGATCGGCCCAATACTTCTCGAACACGACGCCTTCTTCGCCCGCTTTCCGCTCGACCTCTTGGTCTTTGCGGTGGGCCTCACGAAGCTGCTCCTCGGTTACTCCTGTGAGTCCCGAGTGAACATCCATAAATTTAGGCATTTGCATTCCCCTTCGATCTCCTAAGCGATGCATCGCGCATGCTTAGATCAAAGTCAGAATCTGCGGCTTGCCGTCGGTGATCAGAATGGTGTGCTCATACTGAGCGGACCACTTTCCATCGGACGTCGTAAAGATCGTAATCTCAGAATCGGGAATCTCGAGCTCGCGAATAGCGGCGCCGGTTTCGTTCACCATCGGCTCGACCGTGATGGTTCCCCATTTCACGAGCTTCTCGCCTTTTCCCTTTCTTCCGTAAGAAGGAACGAAGGGATCTTCATGAAACTCACGGCCGATCCCGTGGCCGCCGATTTCTCTTACGGCGTAGAAACCTGCGCGACTGACGAGTTTATTGATCGTAAATCCGATATCACCGGTCGTGGCTCCAGCGCGCGCGACTTCGATTCCGCCATGCATGGCTTCGAACGCACAGTCCGCCAGCTTCTTCCCGCGCTCAGTCGGCTGTCCCACAAAGAACATCGACGACGTATCACCGTGAAATCCGTTTTTGAGCACAGTGACGTCGATGTTGATGATGTCACCGTCGCTAAGAACACGGGGACCAGGTACACCGTGACAGATCACCTCGTTCACCGACGTACAGATCGCCTTCGGATAACCGTGATAGTCGATGCAGGCCGAGACCCCACCCTTTGAAAGGATGAAGTCGTTGGCGATCCGATCGAGCTCGTCGGTCGTGATTCCAGCTCGTACATGCTTTCCAGTGTGCACGAGAGCCTCGGCGGCCATTCGACCAACCAGTTCCATATGCCGAATATCGCCCGCTGTTTTGACGTTCATGATGGGCGAAGGCGTACCCTAGACCGACTCAACAAATCAACTTTAATAAGCCGTTACGGATCGCAGCGCCAGACACTGATCCGCTTCGCGACATGACCTGAGCGAAAAGCCGTCACAGGGGGAAGCGACTGACACGTGGCCCCCTTAAAACCCGGGCCCGTTGAATACCGATTATCCGCGACGAAATAAACCGGACGAGTGAGCTTCGGCCAGTCCGGACCCTGCGAATCGCTTACACCCAGATCGGACCACTCATGGAGCTGCTTTCCGTCGCGCGGAAGCATGGTCACAGGAAGAACACCGTGAAGCGAGGCTGCCGCCTGAGAGGCGGTCTGATAGCGAGAACCGATCACGGGTAAAACTGGAAGCTGGGAAAAGTACTGAGGCAAAAGTTTCCAGCCGTAGAGGTCGTTACTGACATCGACGTTAGGGTTATCCACCGCGATCAGAGAGAAATGGCAGAACACGGCCGCGATCAAAGCGAAACTCACGCCGTAGACTCGGTGTGAAAAAGCGAGACGTGGAAACTCGACACGCCGAAATGCCAAAAGGCAGGCCAGTGGCAACCAAACGATTAACGCCCAATGCGGTTTAAACTCAGCCCAAAGAGGCTGAAGGCAGTAGACCAGAGCATGCGGAATAACCCAGACCAGAACAAAGCGCGTGGCGCGATCGCGCGAGTCGCGAAAAAGCATGGCCGCAAAAATGAGAACCGCGGGTCCCGCGAGGATCAATTCAATCGCCCAGAAGCGAGCGTACCTCAGCAGTGAGAAACCGCCGCTCTGGCGCTCGTGAAATTGATAGAGAATCGGCGCCCAATGGTTCTGAGCATTCCAGATGAGCGTCGGAAGAAGGCCGATGGCGGAAGCCAGAATGATC
>FSTS01000244.1_pt1 | contig 18095 bp, 14 predicted proteins | sample 1636961 | NCBI WGS metagenome assembly FSTS01 (sample SAMEA3914819, study PRJEB12502) | metagenome | biome: forest; material: soil | place: Canada | collected 2010-06-26 | depth 0.3 m
CACCGGGCTTGTCCTGGTCCCGTCTGCCGCTCTTCATCTGGGCGCTCTACGCGACTTCGATCATTCAGGTTCTTGCGACTCCGGTTCTCGCCATCACCTTGATTCTTCTGATCATGGAGCGCGTCGCGAAAATCGGGATCTTCGACCCAGCCTTGGGCGGCGACCCAGTGCTCTTCCAGCACTTCTTCTGGTTCTACTCGCACCCGGCCGTTTACATCATGATTCTCCCGGCGATGGGTATCATCTCGGAATGTCTGCCGGTCTTCTCGCGTAAGCCGATCTTCGGGTACAAAGCGATCGCGTACTCTTCATTCGGTATCGCACTGATCGCCTTCGTTGTGTGGGGACACCACATGTTCGTCAGCGGACAGTCCGAGTTCGCTAACTTCTTGTTCTCGCTCATCACGATGTTCGTCGCGGTTCCGACGGGCGTGAAAACGTTCAGCTGGTTGGCCACCCTGTATAAGGGTTCGATCCGCATGAACGCACCGATGCTCTACGTGTTCGGCTTCCTCGAGATGTTCACCATCGGCGGTTTGACCGGGGTTTTCTTGGGATCGCTGGCCATCGACGTGCACCTCACCGACACGTACTTCGTGATCGCGCACTTCCATTACGTCATGGTCGGCGGAACGATCATGTCGCTCCTTGCGGGCCTTCATTATTGGTTCCCGAAAATGTGTGGACGCATGTACTCGGAAGCTTCGGCTCGCGTCGGCTTCGGCCTGGTGCTGGTCGGCTTCAACGTCACTTTCTTCCCACAGTTCATTCTGGGTTCGCAGGGCATGCCTCGCCGTTACTGGAGCTACCTGCCTCAGTTCACCCGCTTGAACCAGATCTCGACCTTCGGCTCTTGGATTTTGGCTTCGGGTCTGGTTTGGACCGCGATCTACCTCTTCCGCGATTTGCGTAAGGGTCCGATCGCTGGCGACAATCCATGGGAAGCTCTCACGCTCGAGTGGCAGACCACTTCGCCGCCTCCACACGAAAACTTTATTACCACCCCTACGGTCACGGACTGGCCGTATGAATATCGCCATCAGAAAGCCTGAGGAGAAATCATGGCTAACACGACAGTAGCCCACGGCTCGGGCCACGGCTTACAGGGATCGCAAGGCTTTAAAGAACACCACTACGCTCATCACTTCGACAGTGCCGAACACGAGTTCGAGTCTGCGAAGCAGGGAATGTGGGTGTTCATGGTGACCGAAGTGCTGATGGTCGGCGGTCTTTTCGTCGCTTACGCCATCTTCCGCGGTCTCTACACGGAGATGTTCAAAGAGGCGCATCGTCTGCTTTCGGTTCAGCTCGGAGCGACCAACACGGTCGTTCTGCTGATCAGCAGTCTGACGATGGCTATGTCGATCTCAGCCGCGCAGCGCGGACAGAAGAGTAAGTCGATTGCCTTGCTGGTAACGACCTTCCTCTGCGGCTGCTGCTTCCTCGTGGTGAAGTTCTTCGAGTACTCGCACAAGTTTCACGAAGGAACGCTTCCAGGCGGAAACTATCACTATGCTGAGTTGAAAGACCCGCATGCGGCGCTTTTCTTCTCGCTCTATTTCATGATGACCGGCGTTCACGCCTTCCACGTCATCGTCGGAATGGGGTTGATCGCTTGGTTGATCAAGCGCAGCACTGCGAACGAATTTGGCCCGAACTACTATACTCCGCTTGAGCTCGTAGGCTTCTACTGGCACTTCGTTGACTTGGTTTGGATTTATCTCTTTCCGCTTCTCTACCTGGTGGGCTAACGATGGCGCACGACAACAAAGATCACGGTTCTACTTCTCACAAACATCATTACATCCTGCCGGACAAGCTCGCGCTGATGGTCGTTTCCGCGTTGCTCATCCTGACCGCATTAACGGTCTGGACTGCGCACATGGATTTCGGCCGGTTGAACTTCCCGCTGGCCATGTTGATCGCTACGACCAAGGCAAGCATGGTCGCGCTGATCTTCATGAACTTGAAGAACGATCGTCGCGAAAACGGGATCATCTTCATGACCTCGTTCTTCTTTCTCGCGATCTTCGTCGTGTTGACCTCGTCGGATATTTTCTTCCGTGGCGATGTCTACGTGAAGGGTCCGCTGACGTTTGGAGTAGGTAAGGCCAAGTTCAAGAAGCCATGGAATCCGACTCCCGAGCTCATCGCTCACGGCAAAGAGCTGTTCCAGCAACAGTGTATTTCGTGTCATGGTGATCAGGGTTTAGGAAACGGACCAGCCGCTACAGGCTTGGTTCCTCCTCCACGTAACTTCACCGCGACGACGGGTTGGAAAAACGGCCACAAGCCGAGCCAGATTTTCAAAACGTTGAAAGAGGGAAGTCCGGGAACGTCGATGGCTTCATTTGTGACTTTGCCAGCGGAAGACCGTTGGGCATTGGCCGACTTCGTCGCAAGCCTCAATCCACAGCCTCAGAAGGACACCGAAGCGGACTTGAAAACCGCTGGCGTCGATCCGACGAAGGACACGATGGAAGGCGGCGGCGCTACGAATCCTACGATTCCGATTCAGCTGGCAATGGCGCGCATGGTTCAACCTGCGCCTAAAGTCGCTGTCGCTCATGATTTGGTTCCGACCGCGGTTGGCGCTGTCGGTGCCGAAGGCCATCCTGGAGCACGCTTCTACGCCACGAACTGCGTTTCCTGCCATGGCGATCAGGGCGAAGGCGCGATCATGAAGAACATGGGTGTTTCTCCGAAGGCGCTTCTTCGCGTCGGAGCTTTGCCAGGTTCTGAAGGCATGGCGAGCTTTGAGCACTTCAAGCAAGTGCTCACCCGCGGTCTGCCAGGCGATCTGATGCCAGGCTACGGCCAGCTTTCGAACGCCCAGATGCAGGAGCTTTTCAGCTACGTGAAGACCCTGAGCGGTCGTCCGACGACCTCTGCTAAGGCTGAGTAGCTTGTAATTATTAGAGAGCCGGTTGGAACTGAGTGTTCCAGCCGGCTCTTTTTTTTGCCCGTTTAGGTTGGACCGAGCGGCGTCTCGCTTTGGTGCATTCACTGCACCTTTCAAGCGGGTATGAACACTGTTCCACTCAGTTCGATTCAGGAATGGGCCCTTGGACAAGTCGTGAATTCGGCAACGCTGCTTGGGCGCGGAGCAGAGCTGCTTGCTCAGCCAGCCGGATCGATCGCTAAGGTTCCCGAACCGAAAGGGAATCCGTTCAATGCCTACACGTCCTCGGTTCTCAGTACAGGCATCGTGGTTGCGGTGCTCTTCGTGCTTCTTATTTTAGGTGGACTGCTCTTCGTGAACTGGGCGTTTCTTTCGAAACGTCGGCAAGACCGCACCGGTGGGCGAAATCCGAGCGACGTCGGGATCCTGAAAGAGAATATTTGGCCCGAAGCACCGTACGAAGAAAAAGAGTTTCCCGCGATGGATGGGGAGTCGGAAGAGGAGCTGCAGGCTCAAGGGCTAGAGGTGTTGCATGGAGCTGATTCAGCCGAGACGGGTGAGATTCGTCGCGGTGCCGTTGCGAGTATTCGAGCGTATCGAGAGCGAGCCAAGAAAAGACGCCATGAGGCCGAGAGGCTGATGCGAGCCGGTGGTCAAGAAGGGCCGGCCGGGGTTCGGGTGATGCATAGCCAAGCCGGAAATCCCGTCATCGAACACGATATTCCGTCGGTCGAGGAATCAGAAGAAATTGATAAAAAGAAGTCGTAGGGCGAGTGCGTAGCAAACCGGAGCCGTAGGGCGAGGTTTGCGAAGCGTGTAACTTCAAAAGCACAAAGCCCCGGAGATCCGTAAGGACCTCCGGGGCTCTGTGCTTTTACTTGCTTAGCTATCGAAGCTTAGAAGCGAGGACCGCGGTAGTAGCAGCCGGTATCGATCGCCGAGATCGTGCTCTGAACTCGGGCGTTCACGCGCTGAAGTACCGTGTAGTAGTCCTTCGTTACGCCGCGAGCGTCATGTTCAGGCAGAGCGTTGAACGCGAGAAGTTCGTTCTGGATGCTCTGGAGCTGAACGATCTGGCAGGCGTTACGAGCTGCGGTGAGCATGCTCGAAAGATCCTGGATCGCGTACTGAAGAGCGAGGGTCATCACGGTCGTATAACCTTTTGGGTTTCCGAGTGGGAAGACGACGCCGCGACTGTGTTCGATCAGGGTGTCGCTGACTGACTCAAGCTGAGCCGTGATGTAGTCGCGGAAAATCGACTCTTCCTGCAACAGGCCGAAGCGGTACTGGTCGGTCTTGTACGACTCGTTCTGAATGAAGAGGTAGTACTTGGCCAAGAAGTTCACGACCAGTTTCGAACCGTTAGCGTCAGAAGCGACTGCGGCGGTCAGAGCGTTACCGAGGCTGATGCCGCGGAAAATAGCCGACGCCGTGTAGATGCTGGTCCGGTAGGGACGAGCTGCTGCAGAAGCGTTCTGCAGGCCCTGCATCAGAATCGATGCGGCTCCGGCGTTGTCGCCAACCGCTTGAGCGTCTTCAGCGCGCTCTGCTGCAAGAGCGAGCTCGCCCATGGTGTTGTCGCACCATTGAAGGGCTGGGTTTTCCATCGCGATCTGGGCAGGGCCGCCGTCGGTTGGCGTGTACTGCTGTTGAGCATGGGACTGGGCAGCGGTCAAAGAGACTAGGGTCATTCCTGCGAGCAGGAGAGCTGGGGTTTTCATTGTCGGGTCCTCGTATAGAAATAGGGGTTAAGGATCTTGTCCGATCGCCCATCCGTAGTGTTTCGAACGAGGTGGAAAATAGTCTAATTTATGCGCCGCGTCTACCAAAGGTTGACGCTAACAGTCAGAAATGGCTGTCTTTTGTCAGCAGCCCATTATCGAGTCTTGAATACGATCTGATCCCACTCGGTCCCGGTCACAGGTTGAGTCGGTCCTGGGCTCACGGCGTATGGAAAAGACGTTTCAATCCAATAGGTTAGCCAGCCGTTTTCAGCCGGGACCCAGGCCGCGGGGACTCGGGCGCCCCCTCGGGCGAAGAACGGTTGAAAGGGGGCTAGACCAGTCAAATAGGCCGTCGAAGTCAGGGGGGTGGTCACCGGTTGGGCCGCATAGGTCGTGGACATGAGGAGGTAGGCGTCGGGGTAGGCGAGTGCCGAAATAGACCGGTTTCGGAATCTGGCGACTTCAAAGAATGAGGCGCTCTGACTGAAATTAGCGCAAGGAAGGGGAACGATCTGTGTCTGATGGACGTGACTGAGGCCGTAGTCGACCGCTTGAGTTCCGTTGACAGGCGCGGTGGTGATTTTCCACATCAGTTCATCGCCGCCGCAATTTCTCCAGAGATAGTAGAAATAAAGAAGCGCGTGGCCGTAGGTCTCCGGCCTTCGATTTGCGGGTGAATAGTCGCCCTGGAGAGGTGTTGAAGGCTTTTCGAAGGACAAGCGGACGTTCTTTCCGTTTAGTCGACCCAGGGTCCGAAATTCAAAGAGCTGGGCCAAGCCCTCGCGCAACCAGGGTTCGTCGCCTGGGTGAAGCAGGAAATGAAAAGCGTGAAAAAGCTCGTGGGCCATCAGCTGATCCGCATTTGGGCCCATGAAATGGGAACGGTGAACCGAGACCTGAATCTCATCGGTATCCGTCAATTCTCCGGGGTCCTCAAAAAGTCCGTCGGTCGGTAGCTCGCTGTCGATCGCGATGACGAACTTTCTTCCTTCAAGAATTTGACGTTGCTCGACAGGAACCTTCGTAAAGACTGACTTTCGAATCCACTCGGCCAGCTTTTCAGCTCGGGTGTGGAAGAGACTGATTTCCCCATGGGCAGGGGGTTGTTTTGCAACGATTCGTACGTTTTCGAAAGAAGCGAGTTCAACCGTCTCTGAACTGGGCCGCCGAAATTCCGACGCCGAGCCGTGCGTCGTTGAAAAATTTCGAATCAACAGACCTGCGATAGAAATCAGAGCCGCCGAAAAAATGGCGGTGTATCGAGTGGATTTGTAGACAGAAGGCAGCGTTTTCATTTTTTCCGGACTGAGGTTGCGTTGCAATCCCCTGACATCAGTTTACTCTAGTTTCATGTATGTGAGAAAAAACGAAAGGACGGCGTCTCAGAATTCTCGAAACGCTCGATTCAATTCTCTCGATACTTCTGACGATTCTTCCAATGAAGTTTCTAATAACGACATGAAGCCTGGCGCGCCACCTCAGATTTTTGGCTTCCTCGATTATCGCCAGTACCTATCCAGTTTTCTTGCCTACAAACTCACCGTAAGCCGCTCGTATTCGCAGTCTGTTTTCACGAGAAAAGCAGGCCTTCCTGCAAGTTCGCGCGGTTACCTGAAGCTCATCATTGATGGAAAACGAAATCTGACTCCTCGTACGCTCCGTGGGTTCTGTGAAGCCTTGCAGCTGGATGCCGAGGAAGCTCAGTACTTTGAAAATCTGGTCTATTTCAATCAGGCCACCCGACAGAAAGATAAGAACCACTATTTGAGCCGACTTTCCGCGCTCGTTCCGCAACGTGCGGTCGAAGTGTTCGAGCTCAATCAGTTTCAGCACGACTACTATTCGAACTGGTACAACATCGTGATTCGCGAGCTCGTGTGTCTCCAGGGCTTCAGCGAAGATCCGGCTTGGATCTGCGCCCAGCTTCGGGGCCGGGTAACGAAAGCCGAAGCAGTCGAAGCGATGAAGGCTCTGGATCGTTTGGGGCTCGTCGAGCGCGGGCCGGACGGCAGAATGCAGCAGAAAAGTCCTGTGGTGCGTTTGCTGGGCGGAACGTTTCGCTCGTTTGTTCACCAGTTCCATCTACAGATGCTCGAGTTTGCGCAAGAAGCCCTCAAAGAAGATCCATACGACACGCGCAATGGCAGTGGAGTGACCCTCTCGATCGAACGAAGGAGGCTACCTGAGCTTCAAGCGGCGATCGACGAGTTCAGAGACCGTTTGGTCGAGAAATTCGGATCGGACCTGGCGCCGGATGCCGTGGTCCAGGTTTGTTTTCAGCATTTTCAGCTTACGCCCATATCAAGGGCAGATTCAGAAACGAAAGGGGCCTAGTGGTGAAACGTAAGGGAATTCTTTGGGGAGTTTTGTTTTTCGGTTTCGTGGGCATTGCAGCCGGATTTGGCTATTCGAAGAGCGGCAGCTTCGGCCTCGCTTTGAAGAGTGAGTTCGACGGTTCGAGAAAGCCAAGCCAAGCCACTTCGGGAGCGGTCGGTGTTCCTGCGACGACGGGTGCGCCGGTTTCGGCGGCTGACGGGAACTGGGGCGGCACGAATACCGGTGGCGGTGAAGGCGGCTCGGACTACGTCATTCAGTGGTGCAATGGTAGCCTTGGGGACTTGGACCAGGCTCTGATCGATGCACGCAGCTCAATGCGGACCAGCGATTTCGCCGGTGCTAAACAGAAGCTTCGGGCCGCGATGGAAAAAGCGATGCAACGTGCGCCTGCAGCTCGCGTTGGAAGAGCTTTGACTTACCGTGCGATTGAAGAGGGTCAGCTCCTTACCAACGCGCTGACTGAAATTTCGGCCGGTCAGCCTGAACCCGACGTCATGGTCGTCGAGTTCTTGATTGGTTCCCGCGACGAGAAGACCGGTGAGTATCGCGACGGTTGGTTTGACTTTATCAAGTACGTCGCGAAGAACGTCGATCTCGAGTATCACATTCCGGGCTTGTACATTAATCCTCGCCCAGCTGCCTTGAACCTGATCGAGTACGAAAGACGTTTCACCGCATTTGGACGTGAGCTGATCTCGTTCACGATGAGACGCTTCACCAAGCGAGACTCAAACGGCGAGATTGTCGGTCGTTTTGGATCGAAGCCTTTCCTGAAAGCATCAGAAATGGTGACCAGCTTCGCTGCAGCTCTTCTGAACGACTCGCTCAGCCGCGCACGTTATTCGTGCACGATCGAGCGCCTGGGAACACTCAACGCAAAGATCGCAGGGTTCAATGCTGGAAATCGGGCTGACTACAGCGATCCACGGATCGCGGTTCAGCTGATCTACGCGGCTTTGAGCGATATCGACGCTGAAATCAACAGCGTTTGCGGTCACTAATTTTAAGAAAAGGAAACGGAAGGAACGATTATGACAGTTTTCAAATCGTGGAATTGGACCGCACTCGCGCTAGCCGCCATCGGTACCCTGCTGACAGTAAACGTGGCAAATGCAGCAAACACTGCATTTCCTCTCAGTGAAGGGTCGTACAAGAACGAAATTCGCGGACGCGACGGCGATCTCGTCAATCTGTTGATTAAACGAATTCCTGGGCGTATCGGAAGTGCAGCGGCGCTTCTGGTCACTAAGGAAAAAGTCTGTGCTTACATTATCGATCCAGTGGGTACGTCAACCTATGGCTTGATCCCTCTTGCGTTGACCGCTCGCGGTGAGCTCGGAGTGGTGGATAGCAATCCAGCTCTTCAGCTGACGGTAATCGGTGGCTCAAAAGGTGGTAAGGAGATCGGGTTCCGAATCAGCCTCGCGAATTCCACCAGCACGGACTCGCCGAAGTGCTACGCCGGTTCTCCTCGCTTCAGCGGTGTCAAAGGCCACGTCGAATGGAAAGACTACGAAGCCGGTAACTATTGGGGCAACTGGGCCGCTTACCATCGTGGGGACGCCAATTTCGGTGGACACGATAAGCGGGGTTCATCTTTCGGCATGTACACGCCTGCAGAAGGTCAAGCGACCGTTTCGGTCGAAGGATCCAACTACAATCTCAAGCAAAAGCTTCCAGGTCTCTTCGTTCTCAAGAACACGGTTCTTTCCAATACCGGTGTCAACGCCGTTGAGAGTCCAGCAGGTGTCGGCGCGTTTCTGGATTTTCCAGGAAAACGCTTAGCATTTGTGAAGTTTGACCTGATATCGGGCGCCGCCTGGTTGATCGAAAAGTCTAATTAAGGAACTGGATATGAAACTAAATCTAGTACGTTGGTTGGGAATGATGGCGGTGGTCGGGGTATCGAGTGCACTCGTGGCCCAGGCTTCCTTCGCAGGTGGAACCGTAACGGGGAAGCGCAAGCTGGCGTCCGATCCGATTCCGGTTCCTACGGCTGTCGCACCTGCGATGGTCCGAGAGGTCGAAGGTCTTGAAACCAAGCTTTCGGACGAAGCGATCGAAGAGACCGTTCTTTGGTCGAATAATCGCGAGAAAGAATTGAAGGAGCTGGTCGAAGATGTCTCTTCGAGTATCCAGCCTCCGACCGTTATTCGCGAAAAAATGATCCGCGTGATGGATCGAATCGTTAAGGGCAGCGGGACGCTTCGTCCTGAAACCCTGATGCGATTCATGTTGAACCGCGGCCTGAGAGTTTCTGAGCTGATCGGAAGTGAAAGTGATCCTGCTCTTCCGAGTGTGATCGACGAGCAGGTCTGGGTCCTGAAACGCTCGATCGATCTGGCGAGAAAGTACTACCAGAACGACATCGCTTTCTTGAATGGTCGCCGTACCGGCTCGGCCGGAGACATGGTCACCTTGCCATATGCTCGTTTCGGTGCCGAAAGCGCGCAGCTTTTGATCGATGTCAGCCGGAGCCTTTTCGATGCGTCGGCTCAGTACGCCGTTTCGTACCTGGCCTTCGAGCTGTTGAACTATGACCTCTATCGCGATCTCAGTCGCGATGAGTACGCTCCGATTCGTTCCCGCCTTCTGAACTACTTTGATTCGTCGCCACGTCCGGGAGCACTGGATTCAGACGCATCCATGGTCATTCAGCTCCAGGAAATGAATCGCGTCTACGTCAGGGTCGTCAAGGACGAGAACGAGATCTTTAGCTTCTCCAGAACTCGAACGGGATCTGGCGGAGGTAGCAGGGCTCCTGTTGAAACGCCCCGTACCGGTGGGGGCACAGTTCGTTCCGGAACTTGCGCTCACGATGGATCAGCTTACCGCGATCTTTCAGACGACTCACGCGAGTATATCGATGGGTCTGGACGAAAAGTGGTCTACAAGTTGAAGCAAGAGATCGAGATCTCGGCCTACAGCGGGACGAAAGACTGGGATCGTCGTGGCTTGATCATGGAGTTTAACGACGACGGAACGTTCGTGATTTCAAGGAACGTAGACCGAGTCAGAGAAGCTTTCGATCCGTCGAGTGTCAAAGGGTATACGAGAACCTACACGGGTGGCTTGACGCTGACCGTGGGTGCTCAGTACTCGATGACTGCCGCCGAGGGATGGATCACCCGCCTGACGCCTCGAGCGATCAGCTGGAAGCGCAAGTCTGACGGCCGGTCCTTCGATTACTCGCCAGCTGACTTTAAATAACTAAACTAGTCGGGCGGGAGCTTTCGCTCCCGCCCGTCTGGTGCCCCACTTCTTCTGCTGCAAGAAATCGGGACCCGGCGCTAAATCCTGCGCCGTTTCTTGATAGATCTCTCCCTTTAAAGCTTCACCTTCGACTCACGGTCAAAGTCGATCTTCGTGCCGGGAAGGCGCGAGCTGGTTCGGTTCACGTGAACCTGAACGATGACTTGATCGCCCTTATCGAAGAAGCGTTTCAACTCCTTCGCGTCGATGCCGTCGACCGCCTTCACCGCAACATGAACTTTGCCGTCGGCATCGTTCTTCAGCGCGGTTCTAGCAAACACAGCCGAACCCAGGGTTTTACGTGAGCCAATCAACGGCTTGCGCAACAGGGTGATCGTGTACTTTGTTTCGACTTTGCCCGAGAGCAAGGTCGCATCGGTAAAGTTCAGCTCGGCCGAGTCGTTTTCGCCAGTGATGGCGAAGTCACGAACGTTTTCTTCGCGAGCGTACTCGGTCGGGTCAAGCGTACCCATCTGACGAGTTTCAACTTGGAAGACGACAGGTGATGCGATCGATGCGCCGCTGCGGGAAACGCGGAGGCGAACCAAGTGATCGTGGTCCTTTTGAACAGCAGTGGTCACCGGGACGACGACTTTCGAAGCGCCGACAGCTCCCAAGAGCTGAGTGTGAAGGCGGCTCTCGCCGGTATCGACGTCGATCAGCTCGACATCATACTGGGTACTGCTGCGAGCCACGGTTCCCAGATCATCGAACTGGATCTGGTAAGCGTCCGTGGCAGATTTCGCCAGAATCAGGTTTTTCACCGTACGGTCGGCAACATCGGCGCCTTGGTACTTAGGTCCCGCTGCGAGCACGATCACGACTTTGTCGGTCATGATCTGGTTCGAGACGATGCGGTAGGTGAAGACTGGGCTCGTGACCGTGACGGCCACGACCGGCTGAGTTTCGGTGCCGCTCAGTTCAAGGGCGATGGTTTCCTGCTCAGTGCCCTGAAGGGCCGAGGCCTGTGGAAACTGAACTTCAACCGGTACGACGAGCTGACGAACATAGATCTGTTCGGTCACGATGCGAGTACGCATCTCGGTACGATAACGAGTTTCATCGCGATACCGGGTTTCCGTGCGGTAGCGAGTTTCGTTGCGGTAGTTCGTGACGTAGCGAGTGTGCGGGACGTTGACCGTGCTGCACACTTCGCGGCTTTCCGGATGGCAGACGCGCTCGGTGCTGCAGACGTTGCGTGGGCGGTTGACCGTCGTGCAGTTGCGTTGACCGTTTGGAGTCGTATTGCAGATCTGGCTCGGCTCGTTTTCGGTGTGGCAGTGCTGAACGTTGTCACAAGAGTTGTAGCTCTGATTCGTGCAGCGGTTTTCCTGAGTGTAGTAGGTCTCGGTGTCCTGATAAGGAACCGAAACCGTGTAGGCAACCTGAGCGTCGTAAGGAACGGAAACCGTGTAAGGCACCTGCACCGGTTCCGTAACCGAGTGCTGTTCTTGGCGGTAGATGTTCTGAGAAAGCTGCGGCTTCAGAACCAAGTCAGAGGTGGCGGTTCGCGAGATCGCGAGACGAGGTTGATCGGCTGGGTCCGAATTCGATGAATCGGCGGCGCGAGCAATGCTCACCAAGGCGGCTGAGGCGGCAAGTAGGACGGCGAGGCGGCGAAGTAACATAGGCGAGGGGCTCCCTTTTTCCCCATGGAAAAATCTTTGATGCATCCGTGAGCAAGAGCGGTGCCTGCGGGCGGCCAAAGGCCTAACCTATTTAAAGGTTAGTAGAATCAATTAGTTATCTACTATTGGATCCATCTGCTTTGAGGAGCTGGCGGTGGTGAGAATGCGCCTGGGGCCGCACCGGCACCGGATATTGGACCGGGACGACACTGATTCCGGATAAATTTGATCCAGTATATTGACGCGGCGCACCCAAAGGCGTAGCAAGAGGGCCGGTATTGGAGTCCGTTTTTATGAAGAACCTCAGCCTGAATCTCGCAATGCTCGCCGCACTCGCGGCTGCCGGCGCCACCGGATGTTCGAAAGTCGCACCGTCGGTTCCTAAGGGTCCGACCAGTGAAAACCTGGTCGTGGCCGGACAGGATGATTTGCGTCGCCAGATTGGTGATGTCGATAACCACTTCACGGTTCTCGGCACCGGGGCCGTGAAGTTTCTGCTTCGGAGCGGTCAGCTCAACGCCGGAAGTTCTCAAGAGGCATTGAAGGCTCTCTCCGACGCGGGTTCTCTACAAGTAGCGCTTCCACGGACGTTGTTTAATCAGCACCAGGTTCTGGGTGCCGTCATTACTCAGGTTTCGGACCATGAGAATGAAGACATGGGTAACCTCAAGCTCACCGACCTGCCGGCGCTCCATGTGCGCGGGGTCGTCTCGACCCGCGACGGTGGAAAGTTTCTGGATCTTGTCGGGTGCGAGGAAAAGTGTACCGAAACTTCTGAGCAGAAGACGATCTTTTCGCTTCCCATCACGGGTGAGGAGCCGGGAGGACAGGCGATCGTCGTCGATCTCGCCTCTGTCGGTAAGGACTTCAATCTGGTCTCGCTCCTTGATCCAGATGGCGAAGGTCTTCAGCTGAAGACCAAGCTCGCGCGTACCGTTCGAGTCGACTACGATCTTTCGACGCTTGTTTTCGATGTCGAGTCTCATCTCATTCCGCTCGATGCTTCTGTCGACGACCCACAGGCGCCGGTCACCGTGATCACGAGCCGTTGGTACTTGAAGCTCGCTTCGGCATTTAATCCTGCCTTCGTTTCACGAGAGGCGACTCCGGGTGTCGGTTTCTTCATGACTGGCCGGGGAACTACCGACCACATTACCCGTTTCAGCCTCGAGCAAACCGGCCCGGGCGCGCCGGTGAAGTACTTCGTTAAAAACGTCCCGACCCGGTACCGCGATTCGTTCGCAGGCGCGTTTGACGAATGGAATGCGAAGCTCTCGCCTGTCTTTGGTCACGCCATCGTCGAGTATGAGTTTGTCGAAAAAGAAGACCCTCGGTACCCGCTCCTTGTTCCGGGCGACGTTCGTTACAACATCGTCGAATGGGATCTGGATAACAAAGCGAGCTACGGTGGCTTGGGACCGTCGATTGCCAACCAGATGACCGGCGAAACATTTTCCGCCAACGTTCTGGTTCAGGGGCCTACGATTGAAGTTCTCTACAAGGCATGGTTCGGGGCAAACGATCAGGCGCAGCAGCTCCGGGCGATGGGTCAGGTTGCCGCGGCCGAGCAGGTTTTGAAATCCGCTCAGCACGAGCTTCAGTCGAAAGTCGATGAATTGAAATCACGTCGATTTACCCTGAAAACTGGACGCGGTACCGAGTTCCGCGTCGTTTCGCAGCTCCAAAGTTTGGAAGATCCGGTCATGGAGCCTTCGAAGGATTTCGAAGAGCTTCCGGCTGGAATCTCTTACGACGCTTACATGGCCGGGTATTTTCACGACATGTTAGCGCACGAACTGGGTCATAACCTTGGGCTGCGACACAATTTCCGCGGTAATATGGGTGCCCTTCAAGGGCCGGGAGAAACACCGAAGACAGGTGAGGTTTCTCGCTCTGTAATGGAATACCTCGGTCGTGGATTCCGTTATCAGGACCATATCGGCGAGTATGACGTGATGGCTCTGACCTACGGGTACCTCGGCACGAAGCCTGGTCACACCGATTGGTTCTGTACGGATGAAGATTCACTTGCAGCAGGAACAAAGAACTCGGCCGAGTGCTCGCCTGATGATGCGACTTCAGATCCGTTTGGTTTCTTCGAGCTTCGTTTGAAACACGCTGTTGATTTGACTACGGCTGCAGGCCAACCCGGTGCTCCGGTTTGGACCGTGAAAGAGCTGAGAGCCAAGCTCGATGTGGCCGTGAATGGACTGAGCGCGTATGCAGCCACCGCGACGGATACCTCGTCAGGATGGACTGGTTTCTTTGGAAAACCGGGACGCCCTTCACAAGCGGACGGAGTTCATGCTTACGTCGCAAGTCGAATGAATCAGCTGATCTGTCAGGCTGATATCGACGCGGCGATCGCGCAGAAGCCGGTTGCCCAGGATCGGGAAAAAGCGCAGGCGGGTCTGGAAGAGCTTCGGGCCGCGGTGCTGGAAACAGCGGCGACCTGGCAGGTTTTTCAGCCCGGCGAAGTCGGCTGTGCGCCATAAGTTTGTGTAGTTGTTGGTAGGGGAATGGTGCCCCGCCCGAGTCGTATGAAGCGACTCGGGCGGGGCTTTTTTTCGAATATGTTCCTGAAAAGATAAAGCCCGGCTTTCGGAAGCTCCCGAAGGAGCAGTCGAAAACCGGGCTTCACCCACGAGAGAGTGAGGCCGAGAAAGCCTCACCCGAGAGATCTACTGAATTGAGTATTTGATTTTGGTCGTCGCTTGGATCGGGTCTTGAGCTGTCAGCGAGCTATCGTTGAGAATCGCCGCGCCGGCGGGGTCTGAGTAACCCATCTGAACGTTAATCTTCAGCTTGCCTTCGAGAGCCGAGAGGCCAAGATCAGCCAAGGCAATGGAAATGCGAGAGCGAGTCTGTCCGCCGACGTCGATGTTTTCAATCACACGTTTGGCCGATTCGACCTTTCCAGAAAAGGCCTTTTTATAGCCGAAAATCTTCCGATGTTGATCGATTTCAACCGAGGTCGTGAGAATCTCCGGGTAGGTAATCTGGCCCACGACGAAACTCAAAATCCCTTTTTCGATTTTGATGTCGGTGATTTTCTGAGCGTAAGGCTCGAGTGCGGCTTTCAAGATCAGAGGCTGAACTTTGATATCGGTCCGAATTTCTTTCACCCCTGGGCTATCGGGGCCCGCATCGGGTTGAACAACGACGACTTTGTCGTCAGAGGAGACGCGGTAAGCAAGGGTCGAGCTGCCTGTGAATTCAAGTCGTGCTCCGTCCTCGGTGCCGCTGAGTTTGAAACGATCCGAAACTTTGATCCCGGTCGGTACCGAGAGAAACTGAACGGTTGTCGTGAAGTGGTCACGATAGTCGAGCTCGCTTCCGGTCACGACGGTCCGAGTCTGAGTGCAGCTATAGGGAACGTCTTCATAGTCGGTCACCGTCGTGCAGCTCCGAGTCGGAGTCGAAGGCGTGTAGCTTGGGCCGTCGTCATCAGAGCTCGAGCCTCCGCCACCACCACTCGGGGGATCGCATCTTCGAGCCGTGATGCTTGTGCAGCTCTCCTGTCCGCTGGAATCGGTACGGCAGACCTGTTCAGGTGAATCCGAGCAGTCTTTGTTGCCGCTCTTGTTCAGTGAACCCATCAGCAGATTGTCGGTGCACTCTTCGTGACTGCCTACGGCTTCGTGCGAGTAGCAGGTGTCTTCGTATTCTTCGGTACCGTAGAGCAAATGGCTTTCGGTGTCGTTGAAGTCGAATTTGAACGCGGACTGTGTTCCGTCAAATGAGAAGCTTGGAAGATCAGAGGCCAGGACGGCGACTAACGGGTTGAGCGCGCAGGTCGAGGCGAGCACGAAGATCCATTTGGTTTTCATATTCATTATCCCCTGAGTGAAAGCAGTTTCAAATTTTGACTGAGCCAGTCAGCAACTCCCGTTCCAATGTCGGAAGGCGGAATAGAAAAACGGTAAATCGATTGGTTTCCGTTGTTTGGGACAGAGCCTGCTCGATGGTCAAAACGAGGCCAGGGCCGATCTGAGACCGGCTTGCCCCAGGTTCGCAAGTCAAACAGACACCGATTCACGGTTGCGGCTTAGGCGACTCGGGGGCGACTTTGCCCGGGCGCGGACGGCTCGATTCCAATCAACGGAATCGGAGGAAAGGTGCGCTGTCTTTCCTGTGCGGTGGCGTAACCAACGTAAAGTGCGGCGTTGATCATGGCGAGATGAGACGATGCACAAGGAAAGTTTCCCGCCGGTTGACCATTGGTCGGGTTCACTTGCTCAGCAAAAAGTCCCAGCGGAGTGGCGTAGGTACAGAGCTCAGCAAGGCGATCGGACGCTTCATCGGCACGGCCTGAAAGCGCGAGACAGGACACGTACCAGAAGCTGCTCAGCAGATGCGCCCCGTCGGACTCCATGGTTCCGTCGCTCGAGCGGCTTCGGTGAATCAGAACACCATCGCCGAGTTCTTCTTGAATCGCGGTGAGCGTCCCTTCGATTCGATCGTCGTCAAACGGAAGAAAGCCGACCAGCGGAAGGATCAGAGCGGACGCGTCCAGATCGCGCTCACCGAACGCGCGAACAAATGAGCGCCTCTGGGGATCGTAGCCCTGTTCACAGATGGTTCGGTGGAGAATTTCCCGCTCATTCTTCCAGCGGTTCGGAAGCGGTTTTCCAAGTGCGGTGGCAAGAGTGCATGCACGGTCGATGGCAAGCCAGCACATTGCCTTTGAAGTTACGTAATGTTGAGGCTTCGTTCGTACTTCCCAGGGACCGCGGTCGGGACGTCGCCATGCTTGGCATGCGTATTCCGCGATTTCAGCAAGCTGTGGCCAGAGTGCGGCGTCGATGCAGCCGAAGCAGCGCCAAGCGTGTTCCGCGGCCAGCATCACATGCCCGAAGACATCGAGTTGAAACTGTCGCGCCGATAGGTTTCCGACTCGTACAGGCCTTGAGCCTGCGTAGCCGCTGAGGAAATTCAGCTCTTGTTCGGGAAGGTAGCGACCTCCATCGAGAGTGTAAATCCCTTGAAGGCTTTCGGCCCCGTCGCGGCAAACGACCTCAGAAATCCATTCAAAAAGCTGTTGAGCATCCGGTTCCATTCCCAGTCCATGAAGCGCTTGGATGGCGTGTGCCGTTCCTCGCATCCATGAATAGCGATAGTCCCAGTTTCGACTGCCACCCGAGAGCGAAGGAAGAGACGTCGTCACCGATTCGACGATAGAGCCCGCGTAATGCGGGATGTGAAGACGAAGGGCGAGACTCGAGCGGGTGACGGAGTCGTGCCAGGGACCTGCGAATGGACAGACGCCGTTTTCAGGGCAATGGTGCGCGAGCGCTTCCCATTCTTTTACAGTGGTTAAATAGTCCGGTTGATCGACTCTGCCGTTTCGTCCCCAAATCCAGTTGAACTCGATCTTCTCGCCCTTTTTTAAAGTGCCGCTCGCTAAAGCCATTCGGGAGTCGGGTGAGAGCTGGAGCGGATGGGACGAAGTGAGAAGCGCGATATCGCCCAGGAGAGAGCCGCGAAAGCGAATGGACTCTCCGGCCATTTCCGCTTGCGCTGATTCAGCGCCGTAAGCAAATCTGGGCTGACAGGTCATCGACCAGGGGACTTCGCCTTCAAGCACTTCGAAGCGACGGAAGATCACGGGCTCTTCAAGTGCCCCCTTTCCAAGCGGCATCCAATCGGTAAGAACCGCGTGGCCATGCGATGTTTCGAATCGCGTCTGAAGAACGTTACTCTTCTGAAGATAGGATTGTTCGGAATGGTAGTCGGTCTGGGGAGCGATGCGAAAGAAGCCCCCCTGATTGTCATCGAGCAACGCGCCAAAGTGGCTCGCGGAGTCGTGATAGGGAAGGCAGCACCAATCGATTGAGCCATTTCTTCCGACGAACGCTGCGCTGGAACGATTTCCAATCACACCATAGTCACTGAGCGGAAGAGGAGCCATAGATGCGCACAAGCAAATCTAAGGCCGTTCGGAATGGCTTAGATTCTCTCGAGCGGTTTATAACTGCGTCGATGTGCCCACGCCACGAATCCTGCGATCATGAGACCGGCGACCGCACCGGCGATCGTGTCAGTCGGATAGTGACGTCCGGCAGCGACACGAAAAGTTCCTGTGAGAACGACCATGACCAGTCCGACCAGGATTCGTAACGTCCGGTCGATGTTGCCGACATTGAGTTGACTCACGAGAGCTCCTTATGCCGCCAGAAGAAGGGCGACGGGTTGACGGGCAGCGCCCCAACGCTGCCCAGGCCGATCGGCGCCGGCACGAAGCCGACGATC
>FSTS01000080.1_pt1 | contig 17890 bp, 15 predicted proteins | sample 1636961 | NCBI WGS metagenome assembly FSTS01 (sample SAMEA3914819, study PRJEB12502) | metagenome | biome: forest; material: soil | place: Canada | collected 2010-06-26 | depth 0.3 m
CGGCTGCGCGCGATCCTGCGCAAGGGCCTAGGCCATGCTGAAAAAGCAGGCAACCCGGCAAAAGCGGCAGCGCTCGAGAAGCTTTCCTCAACCCTTCAGTTCGAAATCGCGCGCCTCAAGCAGCTTCGCGAGAAAAACGGCCTCGTGAGCGAGACCGAACTCAAATGGTGGGACGAGCGCAAAGTGAAGCTTGAGAAGTCGTTTCAGGACTCGAAGATCCGACTCGACTCATTCATGCTGATTTTGCCGCAAGCTTAGTCTGGCGTGCGCCCAGCCCCTTAGCGGGCCGAGTCGCTGAAAAGCTCAACAGAGCCGTACTTGCCTTGCATCATGTAGGTGAAAGGCCCGTCCTGCGAAACCCACTGCGCTCCGTTTTGGATCATGAAATGCTTCACCGTCGGATCTGGCCCGACGTAGTGCATGGCGAAGATCGGCGTCTTCTCGTAGGTGAAGCTCGTCGAGTGATCCATGGGGAAACATCCGGTAAAGCCGTCGGCTTGCGGATGATTAAAAAGCGCTCCGTCAACCTGGCTCAAATCCGGATCGCGAACCATCCATTTGCCAGGCTGCTGTGAGATCGGCACAGGAAGTCCATTCAAGCTCGCATGCACCGCCTTGACCGTTATGCTTGAAGCGATGTTTTCCGGAGCCAGGGTCGCCGGATAGGTATTGCCGTTTTCTGGCGTTTTCGCTTCGCCTTCGAAAAGACCCGATCTCTGACGAACCACGTGAACGGAGAACTCTTTATCACCGGGATAAATGCTGAGTTGAACCGCGGAACCATCAGCAGTCATAAAGCCCGGGCGAATCCGGTGGCTTGTGCCGGCATCGGAGATGAAAAAGATCATGTTGTCGCAAATCTTCGAGCTCTTGAAATCGACATGAATCACGCCGAGATCTCCGAGAGCCGGAATCTTCAACGTCCATCGACCTTCCAATGCAGAGACCGCGGTCGCATCCGCCGAGCGAACCTTCACCGACGGGCTCCGTTCGCGGTAGTAGTCGTCCAGATGCGCAAGCACCTGCTCTGAAGCCGCGTCACCCTGGGTGACGTGAAACTGAACCGCGCGCGTGTCGGCCAGCGCCTCATTTGGGCTCAAGCCCAACGCCGAAAACGTTGAAACTCCGGACAACACTCCAAGCAGCAGAAGCCCCATCTTGATCCCCTTATTATATTCAGCTATTCCCGCAGTACTTTTCTACCATCTCTAGAAGCACATCAAGATCGATCGGCTTTTTCAGTACGGCATGACACGAAAGACTCTGGGCGCGCTCCGAATAGGCTGAAACCACGACCACCGGAACTGCCTGAAGTGCCGAAGGTAACGTCTGTTTGGCTTCCATGAACTGCCAGCCGTTCATCACGGGCATCATGAGATCGAGAAGGATGATGCAGGGCGAGGGACCTTCATTGAGAAGGCGGATTCCCTCTGCTCCATTGGCAGCGGCAGTGACACGGTAACCCTCGATTTCAAGAGCCTGCGACAGCATCTCGCGAATCGAACGGTCGTCCTCGATGACTAAGACGTGACTCATCTTTCTTACATCCGCGCAGTAATCCCAATATTCACTTTCTGCACCTGATAGAGGCTGGCAGAGAAAGTGAGGGATTTCAGGAAACTAAAACCGATGCTCGCGTTAATTCCTTCGCGGCCCCAAGACCATCCGTCGCCCAAGCCCGCGAAGCCGTAACCGATGCTTGCTTGAACCAGCTGGTGCGCAAACGCGATCGCAGGAACAAAGTTCAGACTCTTGCTGGAGCGCGTATAGGTTCCGTCGAGCACGAAGGTGAGAGACGGAAGAAAGTCGTGAGCGAAACCAAAGCCCAAAGTGTCGAACTTATCCGCGAGCTGGTAAGCGGTCACGCCGATGCGACTCGGGCCACGCGGATCGAAGATCATACCGAAGTTCAGGCCCACGCCGTTCTTGTATTCGCTCAACGGCTGAATCGCCGTCGTGTTGTTTCCGTAGGCAGCGACCCGCCCGCCTTGAATCGGGGCTGAAATGCTCATGCCGAACGAGAAGCGCGATTGCGGAATATAGCCAGCCCAGCCCGCCTGAAAGAGCGTGCCGCGATCGACCGTGTTACCGAGTTTTCCGTCTTTACCATTGTACTGGTAGGGCTCGTATTCACTCACGCCGAGAGTCGCGCCGAAGAATCCGTTGCCGCCAATCAACAAGCCGCTCAGGCCGATATTGCCCGAGCCCGAGTCGTCGGTCGCAATGCCGTAGTTGAGGAGCATGCCGCTGTAATAAATCTGCCCCGCAGGGTTCGAACCGATCGCCCCTTGGACACTGGGATGCGCGATACCGGCACCGGCTGAGATGAAATGATTGATGTCGTTTGATTTGCCGTCTACCTGGGCCCAGGCGGATGACGTCGAGGTGACTGCAGCAATGACAAACGCGAGCAAAGCGGTGCATCGAAGAGCTGACATGCGATGAGGTTCTCCTAGTGTGAAACTAAGAATCGCATGAAAACAACGGAATGCCAAAGCGGCTATTCCATTTCGAGTGCTTCGACTGAGTACTTCTTAGTACTTCGAAGCTTTTGCGAAAGCGCTGGCCATCTTCTTTTGAAGAATGTCTTTCGTCACGGGCTTCACGATGTAATCGCTGACGCCAGCGGTGATCGCCGAAGAACTTCGTTCATCTGGTCTTCAGTGGTGACGAGCAAAAACGGCATCTTTTTGAGATTTTCGTCTTCGCGAACTTTCAAAAGAAGATCCATTCCGCTCATCTGCTTCATGTGCCAGTCACTGATCACGAGACCAATCGTCTGGCGAGCATCCGTGAGGACCTCAAGCGCGGTGGTGCCGTCATCAGCTTCAACCGTTTGGGTGTAACCCAATTCGGTGAGGAGCTGCTTCATAGCTTCACGGTAGATATTAGAATCGTCGACGACAAGGATTCGGGTCGTTAGCGAGAACATGAATAGAGGTTAACCTAGAGTTCAAAAAAGCTGAAGCATCTACCAGCATTCTGATAGTCCCGGTTGTTTTTCCCCAATCCGATTAAACCGATCATCTCGGTCTTTCCGCCCGGCTTCCGGTTGACAATCAGGAAGTGAGCGCTTTCGAATACTTTGAAGAGACCTCGCCCCGAACCGGCGAGTGCCCGAGCCGGGTCGTTCCCGCGCCGGAAGCCCTTAGCCAGGTGTTTCTTGATCCCTGTCAGGTCGAGCGCGCCGAAGGGGTCTTCGACCGAAACCCCGATGAAATTCGGGTCCGCCCCGAACCGGAAACGGATCTGCTCGGCTGGTTCCAAGACAAACTCTTCGTTCCGATCACGCGTGTGGTACTTCAGCACACCTTTTGCGTCTCGCGGTGCGTCAAAGCACGCGTTTGTCAGCAGCTCTTCAGCCACTACGGCAACCGCGGTTACGATCGACGGCGCCAGCTTCAGACGATTCCCGAACTCCACTGCACGGTCCACCAGATCTCTTCGATCCGAAGTTCGACGCAGAAGATGAGTCCGAATCGTGGCTGTAGGCCATAAATACGGCTCGAGTCCGAAATGCCCCTGCCCAGAAAGTTTGGCGTGAGTCGTTCTGAGGAAACTTCCCAGATACCGATTTCTCACATCGCCGTAATGTTTGATCTCGGGATGAACCTCGAGATAGCCCGCGACTTCGGCGGGACTCGACTCGCCCACCACCACAGCCGTCAAACCGCGATTCGCTGCCCGTAGCGTGTCGTAGTGCCGGGCTTCGCAGTACCAATGGGCCCCTTCAGCGGCATTCTTGATCTGAACTCCCAGCAACGTGTCCCAGTCCACGCGGCTGTCGTTATCAGGAATAATGACGGATGCCGGCTCTGGAGGAGCGATCGAATGAGTTCGAGGAAAGCGAAGCAGGACGGTCGTTCCCTTGCCTACTTCCGAATCCAGGCTCACGCGGCCTTCGAGCGTTCGCTCGACGAGCTCTTTCACGACGTCCATGCCGACGCCGCGACCCGAGAGACGAGTCGTCTTGTCGCGAGTACTGAAACCCGGAAGGAAAACCAGGTCGAGGACTTCGGAGTCTGAAGCGCGTTCGATGCGGTCTTTTGGCAATACGCCCAGAAGCAGGGCGCGACTTCGAATCAGCTTCGGATCCATTCCGCGACCGTCGTCGGCGACTTCGATTTCGATTTCTTGATCGATTTCCCGAACGGCGAGCTTGATGGTCAACGCATCGGGCTTACCCTGCGCTCTTCGCTGCTCCACTGCTTCACCGCCGTGGTCGGCGGAATTGCGAATCAGGTGCAAGAGCGCGTCGTAAAGCCGTCCCAGCGTATCGGGCTCAACTCGAACGGATGCGCCTTCTTTTTCGATACGAATCGGGCGACCGAGATCTTTCGAGAGTTCTTCAGTAAGCGCTTCGATCCGACGAAACATCTGTTGCACCGGGACCTGAGCCATCCACGAGGCAGCCTGACGAGCCGTCTCCAGCGGATACCAGCCGGGGCCCGAGATGGCCTTGTCCAGAAACTCGCTCAGCCGTGGCAACGCACCCGGCATGATGACGTTTGAAAGAATCTGGGCTTCGTCTTCGTTTTCATTCATCGCGTCGATCTGACCCAGCACTCGCTCACAGGTCGTGGTCACGCGACCCGAAATCGTGGCAAGGCGATCGAGCGACTCGAGCAGAACAACCGGGTCGACTTCTTTTTTCTCGAGAATTCCTTCGAGACGATGAACCTCAGTCTCAAGGCCCTTCAAACGCATCTGGCGCGCGTTGCCTTTGAGCGTGTGAAGGTAGCGCTGAAAGCTCTTGAGATCTTCAGCCGCAAGAGCGGAAAAGGACCCCGCCATGATGAGCTGTTCCTGAATTCGGGCAACGCCAGCCTGAAAATCGTGCGCAAATCGGCTCACCGTATCGGTGGAGAGCGAGATCATATTGCTGATGAGCTCGAGCTCTTCTCGGTGCTTCTCTTCGTTTTCGGCGAGTTCGCGCTCAAGACGGCGCTGTTCGGTCACATCGACGCAAACGACCATCATCTTGGTCATTTTCAGCGCTTCTTCGCCTTGTCCGTCTTCTTTGCCTGTAAAAATCGGTTTCCACGAAATCTCGATGACCCGCTTTTCACCATCGGGTCTCAGGTACTCGAGATCTTTCAGCCCAAGAGGGCCGCTGAGCTCCCAGTGCTGAGGCGATTGAAAATTATACTTCAGCCAATCCGACATGCGCTCGGCGGGCTTGCCAGCGTCGGGTGCGAAGAAAAACGATCGGACGTCGACTCCGGCAATTTCATTTTTCCCGAAGAGCTCGCGCGCGACCGACGAAAACTCAGAGCTCAGGCGAAGATCGGGGCCGATCGTCAGAATTCCCTGCTCGATGTTATTCATGACGTCTTCGAACTCTTTAACTGCATTGGCGAGTTCAGCAGACGTTGCTTTGACACGTTCTTCGAGCGCAACTCGGGTCGAGATATCGCGCAGAGCACAATAAATCGCGGGTGAATCTTTGAGCTCGGGCAGTTCAACCCGGGAGACCTGAACCTCGACTGCGAGCGCGGCGCCCTTCTTGCGATTCAGCTGAAAAGTAGCAGCACCTGACGCACCGCTCCCGGCTTTTTCGAGCAGGCTGCGAACCGACTGAGGGTCGGCGCTTGGAAAGAGCTTCTCGAAGCTCAGGCTTTTCACTTCGTCTTTGCTCAGACCCGTCTCAGCGAGAGCCTTGGTGTTGGCGAAGAGGATCTTTCCGGCGTCCGCGACAATAAAAACGGAGTCCGGAAAGTGGCCGAACAATCCGCCGAACAAGCCGTACAGCGCTTCGAGTTGAGGGGTTCCGGAACTCATATGGCTACAGAGTAGCTATCGGTTCAGGAATTCGCAACCGGTCAGCTCTTTCAATCTAGCAAGGCAGGCTAGTCGAGATAGGCGCGCACTTCGGAGGCAAGCCGCGCCACTTCACTGAAACGGCCGTGGCTCACCCATTCCACCGGAAAGAAGAATTCCCGGCTTCCGATCCTGACATCGACTCCCCGCCGACGGTGCAGGTCATTGTTGTCGGCATCGTAGTCCTGAACCAGGTCCGGGCTTCTCTGGGTACCAGCCGGCTGAAGCACCCGGACCCTAACTTGAGGATACGAGGCGAACTCTTCTTCCAGGTAGCTGCGGAGGTACTCAATCTGGGTATCCATTACAGGCTTCGCAATCCTTGCAGGCTCCGCAAACCTCGCCCTCCGGCTCCGGTTTGCTACGCGGGGCTTTGCCCCTTGTGTATATTACCCCGTAGTCATTAGCCCACTTGCGATGCCGGTAACAGTGACTCGAAGCAGGCGGTCTTCTTTTTTCTCGATCGCGATCCGCTGAAGCACGTTCAGTGGGTGAATCATCGGCGAGCGAAGGGCGATGCTCTGACCGAGCCATGGCCGGAACCAAAGCAGATCTCGTTTTCCAGAAAGCGCCCGTACAAAGGCGATTGCCAGAGCATACTCGTGCTCGAATTCTTTCATCACCGCGCGAACCTGCTCTGCGGATAAGCCGCTTCTTTCCACATAGAGCCGGAAAACAGGTAGCTCGACCTTAGCGAGGGTGAAGCCCAGGGCGCGAACATAGGTCGAGAAAAGTGGATCGCGACGGAACTCCTGCTTAAGAAGACGCTTTTGGGTCGAATCCGCGCTCTTCCAAGCCGTACCGACACCCCACCAGGTCGGAAACAAAACGCGAGTCTGAGTCCAGCAAAGCACCCATGGAATCGCCCTGAGCGAGGAAACGGATGGAGGTCCGCCGGCGCGCTTCGAAGGCCGTGAACCGATCCGAAGCAGGCTGAGATAAGGATAAGGCGTCGCGTGCTCGATGAGATCCAAGAACCCTGGCGATGCGACCTTACGGCGGTACTCGCGTTCGACTCGAGCGGCGAGCGCGCGAACTGCGGGAGCACGCTCCAAGGGATGGGTCTGCCTAAGAAGATCGGCGGCGCTTTCGCCGATTCTCTCCCACTGACGGCTCGCGATTTCAGCGCTGGCCATGGAGCGGTCCACCATCTCGCCTTGAATCGTGGCTTTGAAAAGTTTCAGCGAACTCTTGGGCCACCAAGACATCTGCTCTTGAACCGACCCCCCGCCGCGATCGACGCTACCGCCTGAACCGTGGAAGAAAACGAGCTGAACGCCGCTCGAAGCCATTTCACGCTCAAGATGAGTCAACCCATCCGCGATCGCGACACGGCTCGGAAGCACGCCCATTTCCTTGGCGGAGTCGGAATAGCCCACCATCACTTCAATCTTGTTTCCCCACCACTTCTCGACCGCCGCTGCGATCACGGGGTCGCGAAGCATCGCACGCACGAGCGAAGGTCCGGCTTTCAAGGCCTCACCCTGTTCAAGAAGCGGAACGATTGGCACTCGCGCTCCACCCAAGGTCAGCTTCATGAAGCGCGCGGCACGCTTTAAGTGCGCGACCATTCCGGCCATGCTGATTACAAATCCGCGTACATACCAGCGCGGGTCTCCACCGCGAGAATAGCGCTCAAGAGCGCGAAGCATCTCGGTAATGGCAAGCCCGTGCCCGTCGACCGATGACATCAGCACGTCGGACGATTCACGAAATTCGAGCGGCACCACCATTCCAGGAAAAAGCCTGAGCAGGCGATCAATCCGAACGAGCTCGGGGTGCTCGGCACCGACGACCGTACGGTAGGCATTTGCAAACGCGCGCACTTCACGGCGAAGCGTCTTCACACGAGCGCCGTCACCGGTCTTAAGTGCTTCGAGCTTCGCAAGCGCCTTGAGTACTTTTTCGCGTTTCGCGTCAAGCTCCGGGCGGTTCAACCACCGAAGCGTCTGCTCGGCGCCTTCAAGCAGGTGCCTCACGAATTCGATCAAACGTCTTCGGGACGCCATGAGGCTGTCCGCAAACGCTTTCGCATCGACGCCTGGATGTCCATCTTTGTCTCCGCCCACCCAGCTTCGAAAATACACAGGCAACGTCTGCAGTTCCGGGTCCGTCAGATGGCGGAGGATTTCCTCGCGAAGAACGATGGAATAAAGATAGTCGGCCTCGTCGCCAACCGTGGGGCGCGACTCGGGCGCGACCTGAACACGCCAAGCCAGTCGGAACAGATGCTCAAGCGCCGGGCGAACTTTCTCGAAGTCGCCTAAGTACGCATCGACCATGACCGCCTGAATCTGGCGGAAAATGGCTGAATTTGAAGCCGAGCGTGACTCCGTTGGATGAGCGGTGAAGACGTAAACGATGGCTTCCGGACCCGACTGCGGTTTTCCCGGCAGCGCCGATCGAAGCCTGAAATCACGGTACGAGTTCTCGCATGCGTTCATCACCTCGAGCATCAGCGTAAACGCCTCAGCCACCTTCATGCGCTCGGTGGGTGTCAGACCCTCCATCTTCGCATAGACCCGGTTCAAGGTTCGATGAGCGGAATCCGACGAAACACCTCGAAGCGCCGCCATCTCTCGGCGAAGCATCTCAATCCGCTCAAACGCCGCGTCCCCTGCTTCATCACGGATGACGTCACCGAGTAGAGCCACGGATTTCTTAACGAGTGTCCGAAGCGAACTAGGAAGCAGCGCAGAGCCTGGCCGACGAGGAGAGCGTTTCATTTACCCTGACTCTAGCGCAATCAGCCGTTTCGAAAAACGAAAGACTCACTCAGATCCGCATCTAGGTAATGCAAAACGGCAGGTTTCCACTTTTCGGTATGGTAGGTCAGCCAATACTGCGCAATCTGACGAAATCCCCACTCAATGGCTTCCCGGGTCGCGTGCGAGCCATCACCATAATTCGAAATAAAGCTGTTTCCGATGATTTGGGAATTGGTCAGGATTCGACTGACGTGCGCATCGCTGCCGAGAGGCTGCACGATTCCCTGAGCCTCACAGAGTCGGGCGATCGGAATCAAAAACTTCAGGCTCTCGTCAAGCGCTCGCATCCAACGCTCACGAAGCACGGGGTCTCGGTCAATGAGCAGAATTCGTTCGCGATAAAGAAAGCGATAGTCCCAAACGAGGTGGAACCAAGGGATCAGCGCCTCGACCGGACTTCTTCCCGTGAACAGCGCATGGTTTGAAAACAAACCGCTGCTGGCACCGAAGAACTCATCGAAGATCTCGAGGATGATCTCTTCGCGACTTCTGAAATGGTAGTAGAGATTCCCCGGGCTGATTCCTACGGCCGCGGCGATATCGTGTGTCGTGCTGAAGCAAGCACCCGACTCGTTGAAAAGACTGAGCGCGGTTTGGCGAATGCTCTGGCGGGTCTGAGTTCCCTTGGAAGACTTGCTGTTAGCAGCCCGGCCCACGGGCTTCGCGGGCTTGTCGATCGCAGCGCTTGAATTGTTAATATCGTCACCAGCCGACATAAGTCTCTCCCCATAATCGTTCAGCTCGAAACTGAGCCATTGAGCAAATCCAGCGAACAGCCCGTATTCTTCTTAAATATCACTTAATCATTTTATATATCGCCGACTATTGCTCATTTTGGACAGAAATGTCTAATTCAGGATATACTTAAAATCAGATCATCTTCATGGTCGGAGGTGTTTTTATGGCTAACCTCGATTCCAGCTCGATTCTCTCAGCCGCTTCATCCGGATCATCCGCGGCGGTGTCTTCTGGCTCATCAAAAGATTCTCTTGCTCCGTTGCAGCTCAAGCGCCAACTGGCGCGCCTGATCCGTGAACGCGGTCTAACAGGCGCCGAACTCGCACGTCGTTCGGGCATACCTAAACAGTCGATCTCCGATTGGCTCGCGGGCGTTCGCCCCAGAAACATTTCGCAGGTCAAAAAGATCGCTGACACCTTGGGCATCGGCTTAACCGAGCTTTGCTTTGGACCCGAAAACGCCGAGCTCCCTAAGCTTGCCGACCCGCTCGCAGGGTATACGTCGGCACCTCGGTCAGTCTCCCAGAGCAATGCCAACTGGCTCGACTCCGTGATTGACCTGATCTTCGGGCACACGGAAGAGCTGATGGTTTTCTGCGACTCCAAAGGAATTATCAGAAAGGTCAGCAGGCGCTGGGCCGAGCTTCTCGGCTGGTCACAGAGCGAGCTCCTGGGAATGAACGCGATGGGCTTGGTCCATCCCGACGATCAGGAGCGAATCCGTGAACTCGCTCGCAATCATCCGACCACTGAACCGGGAGGTCCTTCCGGTATCGTGATTCGCGTGAACGATCGAAGCGGACGCTATCTCAAAGTGAGACATCATTTCCGTGTTCTAGGCACGTTGGGTGGAATCCCAGGCGGAGCTCCCGGCCCCGTATTGGCATTCAGCCAAGTCACTACTGAGTAAAGTGACTACGGAGTAACAGCGCTACAAATCGGAAGCGGTATCGTGCCGTTAATGAGTGCAACACCGGCTCCATTGATCCCGGCGCCTTCGAGTTCGACAACCGAACCCTGATCCGATTTGACGTCCCTCGGACTGAACGAAAAGTCGGCTGAGACCTTTCGAACTTCCGCGGTTTGCACTTCCGTAGTTTGCACGATCCGAACGACGCCTCGCAGGTACGAGTCCAAACTCTTGTGGGTAAGCCAGATCGGAAGCGAGACTGCTTCTTGGTACCAGTTGGCCAGCCCAACGGAAACAGAGCCACGGTACCTGCGCTCATCCCGCCACTCTGACAGCGGACGGAAACAGCTTGGAACGGGGATATAAACCGTGTCTCTGAAGTCCGGAATGGCGCTGCCAAAAACGCCAAGCCGCTGAAGCTCCAGAGTCGTGAGTGTCCTGGCCTGCCATTCAATCGCCTTCGGAACGGCAACGTCTGTCAGATCCCAGCTCACCACTGCGCGACCGATTTCCGAGTCCACTGTCTTGACGTCGGCTTGTGCGTAGGCGGCTCTCACGAGATCGGGAACCGGTTGGCCTGCTGGCAGAAGCGCGCAGGCTGCCGAATCAAAATCCAGCTGAGGTCCATCGAGATCCTCGGCCGAACGAATGCATCCTACCCACGCCGCAAAACTAAACTGTGGAAGGTTTGGGGTCGTAAGAACCGACATGAACTGACGACGCATTGACTCAGACAAAGTCGACTGCAAGAGTGCCGCAAGCTTTCCCTGTGAGTCGAGAATCGCGGCGCCGGAATTTCCAACCGCCATTGGACAGTCCGCCAAAAGAAGAATCGGCGAGTTCGGGCGATTATAAGAAGGCAGGACGGCCGAATTCATGACGCTGCAACAGACCGCCGAGTCGATCGAAGCCAAGGGCCTATCAGACGAAGTAAGAGTCGCGCGATGAACTGAAAGCAGTTCCGAATCGCCGACGCCATTCGCGGCCCCAAGACTGATCGGTCTTCTTTGAGACGCGTGGCTCAGCCGAAGCAGCGCATAGTCCGGAACCGCAAGGAAGGCCGGATCGCCGATCGCAGAGACAGATACGACCTCGTCACAATCGAGAACCTCTTCCACGATCCCGGCTGCATCTTGTGCCGGAAACGCGATTCTCACTCGATTCGCGCAAGATGCGCCTGATTGCTTCAGATCTTCTGGAACGCAATGACTGTTCGTCAGAACCAGATCCGGCCCGATCAGAACGGCGGTACAAAGGCCGACGCCTCCCGCATTCGCTGCGGCGAGAAATCCGACGCTAGGAAGACAGCCCGTCCGCGCCCCGCAGACCGCATGCGTCTGTCCAAGAAGCGATACTGACTCGGTCAGATCCCGTGTCGGAATCGAACTGACTGGCTCCGCAACCAAAGCCTTGGGTTTTACGCACGCGCTAAAACCGGCAATGGCAAAGCATTGCAGCAGGAGCAGCGGAACTAGGTGAAAGGTTCGCATCAAAGATTCGATTCGATTGGATTAGAGCTGGACCCTAAGTCCGGCGCGAACACCGGAAGCTCTCAGAATATCGCCGTTGAGCACGCCCAAGCTACTATGCGCCTCGATCAGAAGGCTCGAAGTTCCAAGCCCCATCCAGCCTAAAGAACTTTCAGCACCGAGGGCCATCTCACCGCCGAGACCAAAGTAAGTCTTTCCTTCGTCAAAGGCAGAGCGCTGCGTGAGTGCAAGAACTGGCAAAGCCGACGCCGACCCGAAAAGACCAAGTGCTTTCCAGTGAAGCTTCTTCGGACGAGCCTCGATTCCAAGCTGAATCGGGACGAGAAAAAGATTCTGAGTCGTACGCTGAAGCGTCCCGGTATAGCTCGACAACCCATCGCGTTCGACACGAAGAGCGCTGATACCGGAGCGGAAAAGAAGCTCGATCGCACGACCTGGTTCACCCACTGGAGAAACAATCGCGGCACCGAACATCGGAACGCCGGCGCTGTGGAAAGTCGAAACGCCATCCACTCGGCTTGGAAGACTAAGTCCCACTGGCACCCAGCTCGACGCGGTGATCTCGACCTGATTTGGGCGCGAGACGCGGTCAAACGGAGCGATGTCTTCCGACGAAACTTCGCTCAGGTCATTTCCGGACTCGAAGTTCGGCAAATCGACTTCGATATTCTTATCAGCGGCCCGAGCTGCTGGAGCTGCGACCGTTGAAAAAGTCGTGAACAATGCGAATGCTGCCAGCGCGGTACCGAAACGGATGGATCGACTCATGAAAATCCCCTCGTGAGTGACTAAAACTTATTCCGTGAAGAGAACCTGAAACACAAGTGAAGCGTAGCTGTAATAGGAACAGTTCCACGCCGTCGTCGTGCCGCGCGTTTGCTCCTGACACCGTAGTGCCAGGCTCACGCTATCAGGGCTCCCACCCGATTGACTCAACCTAGCATAAAGCTGCCCGTTGCGCTGGTCCCAGGTCGCATCGCTAAACGGAATGGACTGAACGTTTTGGCTGGAATCCGAAGCGGAGCCCGCATCGCCGAGGTCCTGAAGCTGCACATCCACCCACTTCAAAGGCGAAAAAGTGTCGTAAAATGCCTGTTCTGAGCTGCTATTCGCGTTGGTCACAACCAGTGCCATGCTGCGAGTCGTACCGTCGGAAAACGGGACATCGGCGTGGTACTTACGGGTGTAAACAACCGGTGCCGCAGTGCCCCGACCCGAGATCAAACTACCCGATTCCGTGCTCGCGCCACGAGTCGCGTGAAAATGCCCCGACGCTTCCTCATAGGTCGTCGCGGCCAGGGACCCGTCCACCGAGTCATCCGAAATGGTACCGCTTACCTCGATGGTCGTTACATCGCCGCTGCGCTGCTTGACGCTGACTTCCGCTTTGAAGTCGCCGCTACCCGCATCGAAAAAACCGTCGTGGAAACTCAGAACACGAAGCGCGCCCTGCGAAACGAACTTCACGGACCCTTGCAAGCTTGCCTGTGGGGTCACGGCAATACTGCTGCGCGAGTCGTTTAACTGCGTGTCTTCCGCCAGCTGCAGCTCAATGTCGCCGGTCGTACCGTCAGCGAAGACGAGCTTTCCCGTGTAGGCTCCGGCCACCGCGCGAATCTGCGCTTTCAGTTCCGCAACACGATCGTGCTGATAGTCTTCCACCGTGCGGTCTTTTCCGCACCCGAATGCAAAGACAGCAATCAGAACCGCCGACATCACAGTTTTCTTCGTATTATTCACCGTCATACTATTCCCCCATTTCCTGAACGAGACGACCTAGGTCGTACCCGAAGGCCACATAATAGTGAGCAAGATTTTGCAGATAATCGTACCGAGATTGAGCAAACGAAAGATCGGCCGCAAGCTGGCTCTGCTGGTTGCCCAGAAGCTGCTGGTAATCGATCGTCCCCAGGCGATATTCACGGCGCGCCTCGGCCAGTGACTCATTCGCAAGATCCAGAGCCTGCTTCGAAGACGCGCTCGTTTCAATTGCGACGTCGAGCTGCTGCTGCGCGGTTACTTTATCGAGAGCCACGGTATCCATCGTGTGCAGCTTATCGTCTTCAAGCTGGCGCTCCTGCGACAGGAGCGTGCTGCGCTCTTGAACAGAGGAAAGGCCACTGAAAAGCGGGACCGTCGCCTGAAGGCTGAACGTCCATGCCGACGAGTCTGGATCAAAAAGATCGTTTTTCACGAAGGCCTGGCGGTTGTACGTTCCGACCAGCGCCAGAGACGGCCAATGCTTGGCAAGCGAGACAGTGCGGCTGTCATCGAAACGATCGAGCTGACGATCAATTTTTTCAATCTCAAGGCGATGGACCTTTCCATCACCGAGCTTCTTCTTAATGTTCAGCCAGTCCGGAGTTTTGAGCGCGCCCTGAATATGAAGCTCGTGCGCTCCAGCCAGGCCGATCATCGTGGCAAGCTGAGTCGCCGCAATACGTCGCTGATTTCTTGCCTGGGCAACCTGTGGCGTGATCAGCGCCAGCTGAGTTCTCGCCTGAAGCACATCCAGAACGCTGCTCCGCCCGACTTTGTTACGGCGCTTGGCCTCGTCGACAAACTCGCGCTCCACCTTCTCGGTGTTCGCAAGTGAATCGAGTTTTTCTTGCGCGAGAACGATGCCGTAAAAGGCTGCAATCACCTGTTGCATCATATCGCGCTCGGCGATTTCGAGATCGAGGCGACTGATTTCGCGGTCTTTTTTCGCACCTTTGACGGACGCCCAAAGCGCGCCACCTTGAAGCAAAGGCTGAGTCAGCGTGAAACCGAAGTTATAAAGATTGTAAGGCGTGCCATCGAAAAGCGGCGCTGCCGAATTCAGCGTGTCTTTACGATGCTGAGCCAGAAGCGTTCCCGCGATGGTAGGAAAAAGCTGGGCGATGGTCGTCCTGGAAACCGCGTCGGTTTCTTGAACGTGCTCACGCGCTTTCAAAACGGTTGGGTTTTTTCCAAGCGCGCGCTCAACCGCTTCACGAAGCGTGATCGGCGTCTTGTCTTCGGCATAGGCGCGGTGACCGGTACCGAGTGAAGCGACACCGATGAAAACCGCGATGAGGCCACTCAGCATCACCTCGCCCAGGATTTCAAGACCGGCCAGAAGCTTGGCGCGCTTCTCTTCCGTTAGGCCTTCAAAACGGCTAGCGATCTTTCCGCCTGCGACGTTGCTTAAAGTCTCGAAACTCGCGATTCCCTCGGACGTCAGCTCAATAAAGACCTGGCGCCGGTCGTGATCACTCACCTTGCGCTGGACTGAGCCGCGTTTCACCAGGGCATCCACGAGACGTGACGTCGCCGGAACGCCGATTCCAATATGCTCGGCAAGGTCGCGATTATTCATCGGTCTCTGCCAAAGCCCGGCCAAAACCCTGAACTGAACTACTGAAACACCGTCGAGGCGCTCCTGGGCAGCAGCACGCATCTCGGTGCGAATAGCCCCCATACAACGAGGAATGACGTTCATGAACTTCTGGGGCATGCGCTGCTGATGCATCTGTTGAGTTTCGGGTGTTTTGGACACAGAGCGCTTTTAGACAGAATCGTTGCGTTTGGCAATCGTTGTGTTTGCTAACTATCGAAAGCTTTGCTATCCGGCTTCTCATGGTGGGAACACAGGCACGGTTGGTCTTAGCAGTCTCGGCGGCCCTGATTTTCGGTAGCGGATGCGATCCGACTGCGATCGGAATGCTTCATAAAGCCGCAGGTCCTTATAGAGGATTTGTCGTCACCTCTACAGGGGCTTCCCGTCACCTCAACGAGGTAAGTGCGGAATGTAAGGAATCCACCGTATTAACTGGGGCTCGACTCGAATGCGCCATCGCTTCGACTGGAGCATTCGTCGACGGCGGCGTTCCTGGCCAGATCCCGGGCCCACTCGACGGAGCGCAAGCCCCCACTCTTCATTGGACCTTGAAGGTTACGCCAGCAGGATTCCAGGCCGTTTCGGTTTCTCTCACCGGTCCTCTCGTTCCTGATTCAGCCAAAGACCAGCGCCTCACTCACCTGAAAGAAGGCTGCGCTCAGGCCAAAGCTCCCGCGAAAGAATCGCCAGCGCGCTTCTGCTATGACGGTGTCGAAGGCTCTTTCGATAGCGGCGCCGACTTTGCCTTGGTTCTTCACCGCTTTGATCCAGCCAGTGTTCCAGCGATGGAAACTCCGGCGGATTACACTCCTGAACAGCTCTTCAAGCTGACGCGCGACCGAAGTTTCGATAGCCGCCTCGATTTCGAACAGGTTCTTCAAAGTCGCCTTCTCGCGGAAAACGCGCATATGGCGATGCTTCCCCGCGTTTCACTCGGCGACGTATTGAGCCTTCTTTCCATCAACTGGCAGTCGATCATTCGATTGGTCGGCGATTTCGCGCCATTTCTGCTCCCAAACCGTTGGATTCGGACCCGTGAGACTGAAATCAAAGTCTCGGCTGATCGAATGGCCTGGCTGACGATGCGTGCAGACTCGGGTTCAATTTCCGAAGGTCTGGCGATGGCCGTTCTTCGCGATAGCGAATCGTTTCAAGCGATCAACGACGCTCTCCCTCAACTCGAAGACCTTCGCGACCGTTACCTGGCACGCGAACGTCTGGGCCTCAGCCCTCCGGGTTCGTCCGACGACGTTCTCTCGGTCATTCAATCGCTTCAGCAAACCGCTCTCAGTTTTTCAGGCACGATTCAAACCGAATACGCCTCAATCGCCAGCGCTGCAGGCTTCATGAATCCGAACGCGGTGAAATCCGTAGTCGCGAACCCAGCACAGGTTTTCGCGGCGGATTCGTCACTTCAGCTCGATTTCAGCTGGATCAGAGACACCAGCGTCCAGCGTTCGCTCGAACTCAGACAGATGGACTATCTGATTCGCGACGCCGAGCTTGAACGCAATGCCCGTTACTTGGATTGGATCGATCCAGGCGCTTCGGGTGGTGCAAGCACCGGCGTGAGCTTCGGAACGCCTGGCTATATCGAAGTCGCCAAGCAGCAGATCGATCTGCTGAAACTTCGCCGTCAGCAGCTTCAGAGCACGCTCATTCAGCGCGTTCAACAGCTGGAAATCGACCTCACCCAGTCACAGAGAACCTATAACCTCGCGACTCAGTCGGCGGCCCTCGAGCAGCGCAGACTGGATCGATTGAACTTCGATATCCGAATGGGAATCCCTGTTTCGCTGTCCGAGCTCCAGCTGGTTGTTCAGAACAAGCTGAAGGTCGATTTGCAGCGCATCAGCTCCCGCTACGAAGTGGAAGTCTCGGTTCGTAAGGTCAACCGCCTGGTCTTCGAAGGACCCTACGTCGATCTGCGTGCTGAGGCCGACCAGCGCACGGACCAGGAACCCGGCCAAGAAGTACCGAATCGCCATCGCTACAAGCCTTAGTCGCTACAGGCCTTTCTGGGCAATCGGGGTTAGACTCGCGACTCAGAGTTTGACTCTGGGACGTAACTCGGCGATTTGAATACCTTCATGGCTTCCGATTCGCATCGCCACACACATCACGGCTCAAAAGTGCCGGACGCGTCCGACCCTGCAGCTCTTCTCAAAGAGGCCGCACTCAAGGTCACGCCTACCCGCACTGCCGTGTTGGGCCTACTACTTCGTGAAGACGGACCGTTTAGCGCGCAGGATATTTTTTCGCGACTCACTCGCGAGAGCTGCGATCTCGTCACCATTTACCGGTGCCTGGAAGCTTTCGAAAAAGCGGAACTCGTCAAACGTTGCGACTTCTCGGACGGTATTGTTCGCTACGAGATGAACAACCCGGACCACCATCACCACCATCTGATTTGCACCGAATGCCAGAGTGTCGAGCAGATCGAGCTCGATGCCTGCCCGATGGAAAAGTTCGAGCGCACCGCAAGAACTCGCGGATACTCCAGCATCCGCCACTCGGTCGAGCTCTTCGGTATTTGTCCGAAGTGTCAGGATTGAAAATCAGGTTCGCGCACGACTGACGGCCGTAATCGCCATCGCGCCGAGAACCAGTACCCCGCCCGTAAGCTGAACCACGCTCATCCGATCGCCCAGAAAAATCGCGGACGCAAGGCATGCGGTTACGGGCTCCGCAGCGCTGAGAATCGCAGCTTCCGAGCTGCGAAGCTTTTTCAGACCATTGAGAAACAAGCTCATGGCAGCAACCGTTGAAACCATCGCAAGCCCGAGGAGCGGGACCCAGGCAC
>FSTS01000471.1_pt1 | contig 17352 bp, 11 predicted proteins | sample 1636961 | NCBI WGS metagenome assembly FSTS01 (sample SAMEA3914819, study PRJEB12502) | metagenome | biome: forest; material: soil | place: Canada | collected 2010-06-26 | depth 0.3 m
ATGAAACACAATGTAGACGGCCGGAAGTTTGGCCGAAATACCTCGCACCGCAGAGCCATGTTTCGCAACATGGCTAACCAGGTCATCGAAAAAGAACAGATCGTCACCACGGTTCAGAAGGCTAAAGAAGCCCGCCGCGTTGTTGATCGCTTGATCACCCTGGCAAAATCGGGCACGCCGGCTTCGCGCCGTCTGGCCTTTGACCGCACTCGCGACAACGCGATCGTCAGCAAACTCTTCGGCGAACTCGCCAAGCGTTATGCTGGTCGTCCGGGTGGTTACACCCGCGTGTTGAAAATCTCGGAACGCCGCTGGGGCGATGCTGCTGAAACCGCAGTACTCGAACTCGTGGATCATCCGGCGATTGACCGCAAGAAAAAGGTCAAAGCAGCCGCTGAAGGCGATGCCGCAAAAGCAGAATCTGCTCCAGCGGATCCTTTGAAGCGTATGCGCAAGCTCTTCGGTGGAAAATCGAAAGTATCTGGCGAAGGCAAGAAGACTAAATCGGCTGCTAAAGCTGGTGGCAAAGGTCGTAAGACCCCAGCTGCTGGTGGCGGTTCGAGCAAGTCGGGCAGCTCTAGCTAAGTCGCTGAGTAGTCCGTAGGACTGCGAAGCTTCTAGTTCAAAACTTAAAGGCCACGCACCCTGTCCCGGGTGCGTGGCCTTTGTTTATTTGCGCGTCCGCGGTGAACTGGTCGCGCGACCTGTTCTGTAAGCGCAGCGATGTTTTCTCTCGTTAGCAGATCGACGACTGTCTAAAACTTAGACAGTAGGTTTGCTGCGGCAGCGTTTTAGGGCACTCGCAGGAACGTAAAGACGAGGCGGGTTCGGCCCGGCCCTTGCTCTATCTCAGGGGGATGACGTTCGTAATCAGTCCTAGTTTAAAACGCTCCCGGGCCTCGTTGGGCCTGAGTGTCTCCGTGATGGGGGCACTGGGCCTGGTTGGCCTTGCCGGCGTTTCTGAGGCGTTTGCCGACGTCCCTCATGCCACCCCAAGTATCGACCTTCGCGGCTGGAATGGCGCGGCTGGCGTGACCGGCGGCGCTGATACGGCTCATGGCGATGCTCATGAGCTGGCAAAGAAGCTCGCGGAAATTCGCCGGGTAAAAGAGATTCAGAATCAGCAGATTCAAGAGCGGGCGATGATGGCCGAGCTTCAGGCTGCAAGTCAGGGAATCGTGGTTGCTAAGGCACCCGTGACTTCTGTCGTGATAGCCCGTGAAGTTACCCGCGAAGTTACCAAAGATACTGTTTCTCAAGGCGCCGAGTCTCAGCTCGCGCAAGCTTCAGTGGTCCAGCAGCCTCATCTTATGGCGCAGCCGACCCCTGGCGATTTCATCAAATTCCGCGAAGTTCTGATCGACCCGTCTGAGCCTTCAAAAGGGACCGTCTGGGTTGCGGAGCGAGATGCTCAAGGCAATCCGGTTCTTGATTCAGGCGCGTATCAGAAAGCGCTATCCGACTACGAGATCGCCCAGCGTGCTCGCCATGAAGTCGCGCCGACTCGCGCCGCGGACGAGCTCCGAAAGATTCAGCAGGAAGAGACTGACCGTGTGCTTGCTTCAGTCGGAACTTCAGATGCCCCAGCGGACAGCGCGCCGAAGCTTCGCAAAATGGAGCAGGAGCTCGAAACGCTTCAGCATCAGCTCAAGCGCGAATAGAGCGCAGTCCGCGAAGTTAGATCTGCGAAAGCCAGATCACGACGTGAGCCTTGCCAGCCGGGATCGGTTTTCGGGATTTGACCTGGTACCAGGTGAAGGCGTCCTGAGAGTTCGATTCGCTGACGTTCGAGCCCGGGCGGCTTGCGGCCAGTTTGAGCGAGGTACCTGCAAGTTTCTTGAGCTGGTCGCGGATGTTTTGAACAAGCGCTTGAGTGACGATGAGGTCGAACTGAATTCCGCCGGGCGCCTCGATGCCGCCTAGGCCAGGGGTGTTTGGCGGTACTTTGAGCTCGTTCAACATATGGACGACGCGCGCGCGCATTTCATACGGGCTGTCGGTCTTGAGGTTGAAGCGCCAGACTTGTGAGTTGCTGACGTGCATGGTGGACGAAGGGGATTCGTCGTCTTCGGAGTCGCCGGCGTCTTCACCGCCGAACTCGTCGTTTGGGGAGTTCGCATCCGCGAGCGTGCCTGCGGTTTTACCGCGGGCCATAGGAACTTTCGCGGCTTCGGCGATCGCCTCTTCGGTGCTGTTTCCGCCGCTGATGAAGTCGGCCAGGCTGAATGAGTCGAGGCGCTTTTCGATGCCGCGTTCGTAAAGGGTACGGAGGCGTGGAACGAGGCCCACGACGAGCAAAATCACGAGCGCGATGCCGGCGCCTTCAATGCTGGTGCGAACGAACCACGGCAACCGTTCCCAGCGAGTGTTTCGGCCGGGGCCTGTTTTTGGTTCGAGCTTGGGAAGTGAGAACGTTGCTGGAGCCGATTTTAACGATGCGGGAAGCGCGACACGTGGCTGGGCGCCGATGGCGGCGACGATCTTGCGGTAGCGAGCTTGGCGTTCGCGTTCTTCGCCGGCACCGGAGAGGAAGGCCTCGGCACGCTTGGATGCTTCTGGAGTGAGGGTTCCGTCGAGGTAGTCTGACGAAAGGCTCTGCCATTCGAACCATTGCATCGAGCTTTGGGACGTAGATTCTTTGCTGTTCTCTTTACTGTTCGGGGGGGTCATACGGTGTCCCAGAGCATTTCATCGAGCGCGCGGAGAGCGTGCTGGCGTCGCATTTTCAGTGAGCCTTCGGGTTCACCCATGATGATGGCGATTTCGGCGTATTCGAGTTTGTACTTGTCGCGAAGCAGAAGAAGGATCTGATCGTTGGTCCGTAGGCGATGGAAATAGGAGTCGAACTGACGGAGACGAGCGTCGCCCTTGAGGGCGCCGTCGAGCATCATTCGCTCAGAAGCGCTGAGGGTACGGCCATGGCGGACGGCGACGGATCTGAGCTTTTCGCAGGCAACGCGAAGGACCCAGGGGCGTTCATAGCGTTCGTACTTCACGCCCGCGAGCTCGAGTCTGCGAAGATCGCGAATGATGGCGCGGAACGCGAGCTGCGCGTTGGGTTGGCTCCAGAGCACGGCCTGACAAAGGTCAAAGACCATGTCGCCGTATCGATCGACGAGCTGTTGGATGAGGTTGTCTTTTACAGGAGAGGCAGCCGGTGCGGCTATGGCCGACGCTGCAGCCTTGGTCTTAGCAACCTTGGGGGCGGTATCTTGAGATGATGGCACTGGGTGGGTTTATTCTTCCGGATCTTGGAGCTCGTCTAATTCGGTGAGCTCAGGTTGATAGTTACGTTCGAGCTTGAGGTAGATCTTCCAGCGCTCGGGAGTAAAAGACACGCCCATGGTCATAGTAGCAGCTGGCAGCCAGTTCGGGCGCCGAGGTTTTCGGACAATATTCATCTGTGCCTGAGTCGGGGTCCTGCCGCCCTTTCTCTGGTTGCACGGCTTGCACGCGGTCACGATGTTTTCCCAGGATTTGCGCCCGCCTTGGACGATCGGAATCACGTGATCGAGAGTGAGCTGGGTCTTGGCGAACTTTCCGCCGCAGTACTGGCAGGTGTGGTTGTCGCGGAGGAAGATGTTTGCGCGCGAGAAGCGAACGATCTGCTTTTTCTTTTTCAGCGGAACGTAGGTGAGGAGGCGAAGGACCGCGGGAACTTTCATAGTCAGTCGAACCGTTCGGATCTCTTGATCCGATTCTTCGACGACCTCGACTTTTCCTTGGAAGAGAAGCTGCATGGCTCTCTGCCAGGTCACGATATGCAGTGGTTCGAAAGAAGCGTTGAGCACTAAAGCATGGCTCATTTTGATCCTCTTGCTCCTCGGGCCTTTCAGGGGCTCGTTATTGCTTGGGTCGCTTTCGGGTCTTCTCTGCTGCGCGCGGCTCGGATGAAAGTTCAGGTCCTGTATTCATTATATGGGAATTCCGAAAAACCTTGCAACTCCGCGGCTTCCGTCAGTATTTTGACCGTAAGTGTCGTTCAAGGTTCCCGCTCGAGTTTGGCTTTCCTCTTTGATCCTCGGCCTCGCGGTATGCGCGCTGGGCTGGGGAACCCACAAATGGGCGGAAAGCGATGATGTTTCGGGGGCTTCAAAGATACTCTTAAGGGACGCTCCAGAGTTCTCACTTCCCGATGACCAGGGGCGTCGACACAGCTTGGCTGAGTTCCGCGGCAAGCTGGTGATTTTGCATTTTTGGGCGACGTGGTGTCCGCCCTGTATTGAAGAGATTCCGCAGTGGGTGGAGCTAGCTAGAAAGATGGAAGGCCAGCCGATAGCTTGGGTCGCCATCAGCCTGGACCATAACTGGGGCGAAGCCCATCGTTACCTCAAGCCTGAGAAGCTGCCGCCCAACCTGGTCTCGCTTTTAGACGCTCAGAACGAGACTCCCGGGGTGTACGGCTCGTACCAGTTCCCTGAAACCTATCTGATCGCGCCGGACGGAAAGATCATTTCCAAGTGGGTAGGCCCACAAGCGTGGGACGCCGATTCTCCAGCCGGTAACATGAAAAAGGCTATCGAACGGGTAGTCGAGCTGACGGTACGCCCCCGTACTCGCTAGGATTCCTTCCCTTAACAATTGTGTGATTCGCTAACACCTTGTCCTGACTAGAAAAAAGACAGGCTGTCTAAGTTTCAGCGAATGGTGCTTAAAGTCTGATCAATTCCGTCCGATAATAACCTTGGAAGAGGCGGGCAAAGATTATGATCAATTGGGAAGAGCTAAAACACATTCACGTTATCCGTAAACTGGAAGAGATCCTGGCTCAGTGGTTCCATACGGAAATCTTCTTCGTCGATGAGCGCGGCCAGGTCCGCAATTACGACGCCACCGATCGTCAGCGCGAGTTCAAGAACCCGCTTGGCGCAACATTGCTTCCGAAAGATCGCGGCCGCGAGCTGATCTTGAAGGCCATGAAGGAAGCGAACGAAAAAGTTTTTGAGGGCGGCCAGAGCCGCCTGGTGATGCAAGGCCCGCTCGGCATCGAGCAGGTGGTGGTTTCCAGAATCACCGTCGACAACGACTTCCTGGGCAGTGTCTTTGCTTACAGCTTCATCGAAAAAGAGATTCCGGCCGAAGCACGGGTGAAAGCCCGCGCGATGATCGAGGGTCTGGGACTGGACGCGGAAGCGTTTGACCAGGCTGTCGGCAGAATGCGTACTCTGAACGCCGGCGAGAAGAAGTACTTCTTCGAACTCGTCGACCTCGTGGCTCAAGAGATCGTGACCTTCCACACGGAAATCTCGAAGCGCGAAGAACGCATCAGCGCCCTGAATTCCCAGCTGGGCCACCGCTATAGTTACGATCAGATGATCGGTAAGTCGAAGCCGATGCAGGACATGTATTCGCTTCTCGATAAAATCAAAAATTCCGAATCGACCGTGCTCGTCCAAGGCGAAAACGGTACCGGTAAAGAATTGATCGCACGGGCGATTCATTACAACTCGCCTCGGAAAGACTCGCAGTTCGTTACGGTGAACTGCTCGGCTTTCAACGAAAACCTGCTCGATAGCGAGCTCTTCGGTCACGTGAAGGGTGCCTTCACCGGCGCGATCAAGGACAAAAAGGGTCTCTTCGAAGCGGCCGACAAAGGCACGCTTTTCCTCGACGAGATCGGCGATATGTCGCCTACGATGCAGGTGAAACTGCTTCGCGTCCTTCAGGAAGGCACTCTGCTTCCAGTCGGCGGAACTCAGCAGATCAAAGTCGATGTTCGAGTGGTGGCGGCGACGAACCGCGATCTCAAGGACATGATCGAACAAGGCACGTTCCGAGAAGATCTTTATTATCGTATCAACGTCATCAACTTGGTCGTTCCGTCCCTTCGCGATCGTAAGGAAGATATCCCGGTCCTCATCGACCACTTCCTCTCGACCGGCTGCAAAGAAAAGGGCGTCGCCCTGAAGCAGCTCGCGAAACGCGCGATGGAAAAAGTCTTCGACTATCCATGGCCAGGTAACGTTCGTGAGCTCCAGAACGAAGTGGAGCGTCTGATCGTCCTCAGCGGTGACGAAGTTCGTGTGGCGGCAGAGCTGCTCTCGGCTCGAATCCGCGAGCACGGTGAGAACTCGAAGGTTCAGGGCGTCCGCGTCGCGGGCAAACTGAAAGACGCTCTCGAGGAACTCGAGAAGACCATGATCAAAGAAGGTCTCAAGCGCACCAACTGGAACAAGAGCCGGTTGGCCAAAGAGCTGGGCATCTCTCGCGCCGGTCTGATCATGAAGGTCGAGAAGTACGGTCTCGACAAACGTAAGCTAGCTCGACTCGCTGCCGCAGGCGGTGGGGGTCAGGGCGAGGCCGCGTAGGACTCGCACTGACACCAGAATGCGCGAAAGCGCATTCCAGTAACGAGGGCGAGGCGGCGTAAGTCGTCCGACTCAGACTGAAGTCCAAGCTCAAATCGAATCAGGGGCGGCTGCCGAGAAGGTAGTCGCCCCTTTCGTTTTAGTACCCAGATTGAATGATATTTGTTTAAGAATGTTTAAGGCGGCTCCGATTCTCCACTAGGGGACACATCCGGGATGCGCTGTTTGAAATTCTTAACGCTGCTCGCTATGAGCGCCTTCACTTTGGAGGGCTGCAGCGGGCAGAATTTTGACAGCTTGGTGGACCAGTCGCTGCTTCCTCATACAGCGACGCCGACGAATCCACCTTTGGCAGACGGACATTTTGATCGCGCATATCTCGATAATTCGATCATCGACGTGAGCGCGACGACTCTGACCGCTGGGACCTCGGTCGATCTTACGTTGAGCGTACGAGACGAAAACGGTGACCCGGTAGATACCGGCCCGCTTGCGATTTTCTTCTATTTTTCAGGCGGTACGAGCGCAGGAAAAGTACTGCGTGCAGTTCGTGGAGATGGTGGCATCTATACGGCTTCACTTAAAGGACAGGTCTCGGGAAGCCCGTCCCGCGTTACAGCGAGTGTGAACGGTAACTTCCTGAATACGGCATCACCGCTGGTTCAGGTTCTTTCCGGCGATCCGGACCCAAGCCTCTCGACGGTTAGCACGGCGTCGGCGACGGTTTCGCTCGGCTCAAGCGTGGTGATCACCGTCTTTTCGAGAGATTCATTCGGAAACCTTTGTTCGCAGGGCGGATCGACGGTCACATTCACCAACGTGGGTGGAACGAGCCACGGAAGTTTTGGAACTGTAGCGGACTTAGGAAACGGTTTGTACACGACCACGTTCACGGGGACGGCGATCGGTACGGCAACCAAGATCAAAGCTAAGATCGGCGGAGTCGATCTACCGGGGCCATTCCCGACTGTGCAGGTGCAATAGGGTGAAGCTTCTTGGACTGCTCCTCAGCCTGACTCTGTTTGCTTCAAGCTGCTCGAAGGGCAATTTCGATGCGGTGGTGCGTCCGCCGATTCCAGAATCGCCTGAAGCGTCAGTGGCCCTTGATGACGGACTTCCGATCGATCCCTATTTTCTGGTGAACTCGACCGTGACCGTAGGGACGCCGGCGCTCCTCGCGGGCGAAACCTCCGAGATTCGCCTTCAAGTTCTTGATCAGAACAGCCTACCCGTCGATCGCGATGGAATGATTGTCGGTTTCGCTGTCAGTTCGGGGACTTCGCAGGGTGAAATCGGCGCGACCGATTACCTGGGAGCCGGTGTTTTCCGAGCCACGTTTACAGCAACCGGAGCCGGTACTGCGCTGAGCGTCCGCGCGGCGATCGGTGGAACGTTTGTCCAAACGGCTGCCCCGACGATTCAGGTGATTGTACCTGCCCCGGTTTCGATCAGCTACGCACTCAATCCCGTCGTCTATTCGAAGACGGTCCTGATCAGTCCAAACACTCCGCAGTTCACGGGTGGAACGCCTCAGTCCTACTCGATCAGCCCGGCGCTCCCTGCCGGCGTGAATTTCTCGACCACCACCGGCACCATTTCGGGAACTCCAGCGGCAGCGGCCGCGATGGCAACCTACGTCGTCACCGCTTCCAACCCGGGTGGTTCGGTCACGACGAACCTGACTCTGACGGTGAACGACCTCGCACCCTCTCTGACTTATCCGCAGAGCTCGGTGGTGTTTTCGAAAGGTCTCTCCGTACTGCCAATCACTCCGAGCAATTCGGGCGGACCGGTGACCACGTGTATTTCGGTGCCGACGCTTCCGGCAGGACTTGTTCTTGATTCAAACACCTGCCGAATTTCCGGAACGCCGAGTGTCTTAAGCCCGGTCACGTCCTATCTGATTACGCCGAGTAATAGTGGTGGAACGGGTCTGGGCGTTCTGCTTTCTATTCGCATCGACGACGTGGCGCCGTCCGGTCTGACCTACGCGACGAGTCCCGCTATTTATCAGCGCACGGTTTCGATCACAAACAACACGGTTTCCTTGGCCGCAGGTGGACCACCGACTGCGTTTGCGATCACTCCCGCGCTTCCATCGGGTCTCGTGTTTAACCCGCTCGACGGAAGCATCAGCGGAACCCCGAACGTGATCTCGTCATTGAAGACCTATACTGTCACGGCATCGAACACGGGTGGGAGCACGACAGTGGCCCTCCCACTTCGAGTGACGGATGTTCCGCCCAACATTACTTTCGCGGGTCCAGTGACACTGACTCGAACTGTTTCGACTTCGTTTTCCCCCTCGAGCAGCGGTGGGACGATGACGTCTTGCGCGTCGGTACCGTCTCTGCCTGCGGGCCTTGCATTGTCATCCGCTTGCTTGATTACGGGAACACCGACGGTCGTAAGCGCTTCATCGAGCTATACGGTGACGGCGACCAACACGGGCGGAAGCGGTTCAGCGACCTTGACGCTTGCAGTGAATGAATTGCCGCCGACGATTAGTTATAGCCCATCGTCAGCCAACCTGATTCGCGGCGTACCGATGAGTACGATCAACGTCAGTAACTCGGGCGGTCCGATCACGGGCTGTACGGGAACTGTACCTACGGGACTGACTTTGAGCGCGGCCTGTGTGATCACGGGAACTCCGACCATCGCTCAGGCTTCGACGGGATATCTGATCACCGCATCGAATGCGGGTGGGACGGGTTCATTCACCTTGAACTTGGCGATCGTCGATACAGCGCCAGCGATTACCTTCCCTGGGCTTCACACCTTCAGTCGCGGCACCGGAGTAGTCGCATTCACTCCTGCGAATACCGGAGGTCCGATCACGGGGTGCTCGGGAACCCTTCCGCCGGGAATTTCGATCGCGGCAGATTGTACGATTTCAGGAACGCCGACGGCAGCATCGTTAACCACGGGTTACTCCATTACTGCGACCAACAGCGTGGGAAGTTCGACCGCATCGGTAAGTATCAAGGTGACGGATATTCCTCCGGCGCTTGTGTACACTCCAGCCGTTTTGAATATGGGATCGGCGGTTTCCATATCGCCTACGAATACAGGTGGATTGACGACTGGTTGCTCGTCTTCTCCCGCGACACTTCCTGCGGGCTTGGTTCTCGCGTCTGACTGTTCGATATCGGGAACACCGACGGCACTCAGTTCAGCCACTGTTTATACGATCACTGCCTCTAACCCGTCGGGTTCAAGCACGGCTACGGTTTCAATTACGGTCAATGCGGTTCCACCTTCGATTACTTTCCCGGCGACTCTTTCTCTGAGCAAAGGGATGCCGATTCTGCCTTTGGTTCCGACAAACAGCGGTGGTCCGATCACGGGTTGTACGGGAACGTTGCCTGCCGGACTTACGCGCGCGTCCGACTGTACGATTTCTGGTGCTCCGACGGCGATTTCGAGTTCTACGAGCTATACCTTGGTCGCCTCGAACTCGGGTGGCAGCAGCTCGTTCAGTATTTTCATTACGGTCAACGATCAGGCTCCGAATATTCAGTATGCGACCACGCCAAGCTATGTCGTGAACTCAGCAGCTACGCCGTTGGCCGTGACCAATATCGGTGGGACGATCACGGGTTGTTCCGCAGCTGGGCTTCCCGCAGGCCTGAGCATCAGCTCAAGCTGTACTATCAGCGGAACGCCGACGGCGGTTTCGGTGGTGACTCCGTATCTCGTCACCGCGACCAACACGGGCGGAAGCAATACGACTTGGGCAGTTATTGGAGTGAACGATCTTCCTCCGGTTCCGAGTTACTCGCCGTCGACCCTTTCGCTTACTCGCGGTGTGGCGATGACCGCGCAGAGCTTAACGAACACAGGCGGGGCGGTGACTTCGTGCGCTTCAACGCCGACTTTGCCTGCTGGCCTTTCACTTTCTTCGACGTGCGCCGTTTCAGGAACGCCAACCGCGGTGACAGTGTCGGCTGCGTATTCCATCACTGGCACAAACTCGGGCGGATCGGTCTCGGCCTCACTGACAGTGAGCGTGCAGGATTCAGCTCCGTCTATTGCGTTTCTGACGAGTCGCTCGGGAACTCTTGGGTCGGCTATCACGGCGTTCACGCCGACCAACACGGGTGGAGCGGTTACAAATTGCGTTTCCAGCTCGTTGAGCGCAATCGGGCTTTCCGTGAATCCGACGACTTGTCAGGTTTCGGGTGCTCCGAGCGTGGCGGCCCCGTTGACGGCTTATTCGGTAACCGCATCGAACGCCCAGGGAAGCAGCAGCGCTTCAGTTTCACTTGTAGTTCTTGATCAAGTGCCGGTGCTCTCTTTCGGCGGTTTGGTGCTGAACGCTCTTCGTGGCGCGGCGATCACTTCGTTTGCTCCGAGCAATTCCGGTGGCACGATCACATCGTGTACGGTTTCTCCGTCGTTACCGGCGGGACTCTCGTTGGCAGCTAACTGCACTGTTTCAGGAACACCCGCGACTCTTTCAAACAGCGCGGTCTACACAGTAACCGCCACAAACTCGGGCGGAAGCGCGAGCGCTGCATTTACTTTCTCGTCAAGTGACCTGCCGGCGATCTCGTTCTCGAGCAGTCACCTCTATGTCCGGGGTGTGGCGATCAGCTCATTTTCGCCGACGAATTCAGGAGGCACGATCACGGGCTGTTCCGCGGCGAGTCTTCCTGCCGGGCTTTCGATCAATACGACGTGCCAGATTTCGGGAACCCCGTCAGCCGCTGCCGCCATGGATGCGTATTCTGTGACCGCTACGAATGCCCTGGGCTCGAGCACGGCTGTGGTTTCGATTCGAGTGATTGAACCTGCTCCCGTTTATTCTCAGATTTCACCTCAGTCCGCGACTGCGGCCGGAGGAGCGACCGTCGCAGTTTCGGGTACAGGTTTTCAAAGCGGCGCGGTGGTTACGCTAGGTACGACCGCGTGCACGACCACCTCGTTCGTGAACTCGACTTCATTGAACTGCGTTGTTCCGGCGAATGCGACCATTGGAACAGTCAACGTGACGGTGACCAATCCGGATAGTCAGTCGGTTGTGGGAACAGCAGCATTCTCGTACGTGGGTACGCCCGGTATTTGGTTCAAAGCAAACTTGGGAGTGACCCAGGTCGGTGGTTTCGTTTCGGACTGGATCGACGAATCGGGCAATGCGCTACACGCGAGCCAGAGCGTCGGTGCCGCGCAGCCAGCTTATGTGAGCTCGGTTGCGGGTTTTGCGAGCCGACCAGTGATTCGCTTCTCGGGTGCCCAGTATTTGAATTTGGCGGCGCTCAGTGCGCTTGACGGAATACCGGGGTCTTCTGTTTTTGTGGTGGCTAACACCACGGACCATACGGTTTCGCAAAGCATGCTCGCATTCATGAACGGTCTCGGAACCGATCTACGTCTCTACTTCGGGATCGCCGATACCATGGGAGCCTCCATCGGAACGACGACGGGAGATTTGAGCGTCGGCGGAACAGTTTACGATAGCGACTCCTATCTGAGGATCACGGGCGGAAGTATTTCCGACAACACGGCATTCAGTTCGGTGGGGCGACTTGATTACAGCGCTGGCTCGGGAACGTTGCGCGTGAACCGAGTCAGTGTCTCGACCGGTGCTGCATTTCAAACGCCATCGACCACGATTCCAATGACTGATTCAACGGCGGCCTATATCGGCACTTTGGATGGGGCGACGAAGTTCTTTCAAGGTGACCTCGCCGAGGTGATTGTCTATCCGCGCAAGCTGACGGGTACCGAAGCTCAGGCGGTAGAGGCCTATCTCAAGTCGAAGTTCGGGTTGCCTTAAGTCTTACTTTCGCGGAATGCCAAACGGATAGCGCCAGCCTTCGAGATAGTCCTTCGCGGACACGCCGCTGTCTGTCCCTTTCTCGTTCTGAGAAGGCAGAAAGTAGATGCGAATTTGCGCGGTCACATCGAAACAGGGCTTTGGACTCGTGGTTCCCGAGGTATTGACAGCTTGCCCTGTCGCGACAGCGAGAAGTGACGCTTCGGGCGAAAGTCCGTACTCGATTCCCGCTTCGCCAAGATAGGCGATCGAGCCTGACAAGCGGTTCCATCCATCTCGACCGGCGCCGGTGTCTTTGCGCCACGCGTAGGGAGTAGCGCCGGCGGAAAGAAAGAGGCCCGGAAGCGCGAGACGCAGCATGGGGTATATCGCTTGCAATCCGAACTGCGCCGCTGCGTCGGAACCGGTGTCGTAACGGTGCGAAAGGCCGAAGAAAACGCGAGCTCGGGAATTCACCTGAGTGAGCTGGACTGCGGCTGTGAAGCCTAGTGCGACGCCGTATCCAAGTGTCGACTCGGAGGTTCCGAAAAAAGGCTGTGTTCCATAGATGCGCGAAAGTCCTCCGCCTGCCTCGACGCTGATTTTCCCATCGGCGAGAGCGACGGTGGACGCAAGCAATGATGCAAGAAGAACGAGTCGGATGGCATGGGTGCAGAAAGCGAGCATCGGTTAAAATTGTACCGCCTTCGATGGCTTTTCGCAGCAGCCCTATGCAGCGCGTTTTTATTGACGGCCGGCCGTCTGCTTTCGGTCCCCCTCTTTGCGTCGGAGCGGGCGTCGGAGCGGGTGGACAAGCTCTGTCCACAAGTCGTGCTCGAAGGCGGGCAAGCCATCGGTTTGACGGATCTCGAAAAACGCCTGGTCTGTGGGGACCCAGACGGGAAGGGAGCGAATGCCGAAGCGTGGCGTCATGTTCCGCTTTCTCAGTCTCGGTATCAGATCGGTGTGTTTCTCGAGAAGCGGGGATATTTCGCGCCGAAGTTTCGGACTGAAAAGGGAGTGCTGCACATCGAACTCGGAGAGGTGACTCGGGTTCGATCGTGGCGAATGGAGGGGGCGCCGCCCGAGTTCGTGAAGAAGTGGCTTCCTCGGAAGAGAAAGGTCGTCGGGGAGGTGCTGACTCCCGAGCTCTTGACCACCCTTGAGCAATGGGTTTTTGGCCGGCTCCAGTCAGAGGGTTACGCATGTCCGAAACTTCGATCGAAGGCGGATAGTGAAACCGGCGAGGTCATTGTTCGAGTCGACCCAGGATCGCAATACGATCTCACACGAATTATCGAAGAGCCGATTCCGGGTGTCGAAGAGGGAATGATGCGGAGGTATGACGCGTTCGTGCTCGGCGAGAGATTCAATCGCGATCTTCTGACTTTGACCGAACGTCGAATTCAGAGGCAAGGGGTCGTTCAGAGCATGCACTTCAAAATCCGCTGCGAAAAAGACGGCGCGGTCGCAACGCAGGAAAGTTTAGCCGGTGCCCCACGCTTGGTCAGTGTGGGCTTTGGCGCCAACACCGAGGGGTTGCTGCTCGCGAAAGCGACATGGAGCAATCAACGTTTCGGAAGAAAAGCATCTTCACTCAGCTTGACCGGACTTGCTTCCTACCGAGAGGTGAGTGCGCAAGGTTCGTCGGCTTGGTATTACCTGGATCATCCGTCACGACTTTATCTGAAACCGACGATGCAGCTGAGGCGGCGTACGGAAGTCTATTTTCAGGAACTGGGAATTCAGGGAATTTTCCCCATCGCTCGAACCTGGGACAGCCAGAGCGACGGATGGTCGGCGATGCTTGGCCCTTCCTACGAGTACTACCGAACTTTGCAAGGGGTCGGACCCGATCACTCAGAGTTTTTGTCGCTTGCGACTGAAGTGAGCTGGGGCACTCACGAGCTTGAGTACTTTAGGAACGCCCCGCGTTCCGGGAGCACGGGAACGATCACTTCGTTCACGAGTGGAAAAAATGCGATTTCTTCCGCTGTTTCCGAACGACTCCGCCTTTCCGGCCAGGCGCTCTGGAATTTTAATAACTACGATCCGCCGCTTTGGATCTTCGCGGTTCGAGGCTCTTTCGGAGTAACCTGGACGCCGGATACCGCGAACTACGCGGAGATTCTTCCGCCGAGCTTTCGTCAGTATTTAGGAGGCGCGCACGATCTCCGGGGATTCGGTCGTCTTGAACTACCCGTGGACACTTTGGGTTCCTTGAGTGCCGCCTACGTCGGAGGCGAGATCAGGCTTGTGACCGTTTTTCCGTTTGGAGTCGAACCGTTTGTTTTTCTGGATTTAGGCACGTTGAGCAAACAGCAGGTGGCCATTCAGTGGCCGCTCTACTGGTCACCGGGCCTGGGCGCCAGGTGGGATTCACCTGTGGGTTCATTCCGAGGCACTTTAGCACATGGCTATGTCACGGGTGGTGCACCCAATCGAAGTGACGGGACTTCGGTCTCACATTTTCAGTTTTACGTGAGCTTTGGGGAGGAGTTTTAGATGCGAGCAGTTCGGCCGATTTTTTTCGCGTTCTTGGCTTCGTCTATTTTGGGGCCCGTCATTGCGATCCTCTTCTTTTTCCTGAAGCCTTCGATTCTGATCAACCCCACGCTCTTGGGCAGCGTCCTGCGTACGCTTGAACCTGACTTAAAAACGGAGTGGAAAGATTTCAAAGTCGAAGCGCAGTCGCTCGGCTGGTTGAGGCATCGCTATCTTCTTCACTGGGTAGAGCCTCGATTTGAAGCGTCGGAGGGATCAGTGAAAGGCGGAGCGGATGATCTTGTGGTGGGACTTGAGCTCGAATGGTCTCCGCGAAAAGCGTGGGTCCCTCATGTGAACGTAATCGGTCCACTTCGACTGGTCGGAGGTGAATTGACGATCCACCCGCCTGAGGTAACACAGGCCGCGGGCCGCGTTGCGCCTGAGCCCGATAAGGGAAGTTTTGAGAAGTTTTTGCCGGGATGGCTCGCGGGAGCTGTGCGTGGAAGTCGATGGAAAGAAGTCGATCTTGATCTCAGTCGAGGTGAGATTTTGATCGACGGTACGCCATGGACCGGGGAGGGACGTTTTCAGCAGACGGAGCCCGACGCTACTTCGTTTCGACTTCAAGCAAGTACGCGTTCTCACTATATCAAACATGGGAAGGACCTGAATTCTGAGGCTAGGCTTGGAGCCGAACTGACTTCCGCGAATGACTGGCGCGGACCCTGGAGCGTGTTGATGCAAGCCAAGGCGCATCTGGGTCATGACGGCGATCCCGGAGTCACCGTGACGGCCCAGCTCCGCGCAATTCAGGAAAGTCATACTGAAGTTCAATGGAACCTGGATGCTTCAGCCGAAAGCAGGCAGTTTTTAGCGATCATGCGAGGGGCGAGTGGGAAGCTCACCGGTAGCGGCGGGTTAATCGGCCTGGCCCGACCTCAGGCCGCGACCATCGCGTTTGACGGCAGTTTCCGAGATTTCGGTGCGAAAGATCGAAGGGCTTACCGCGTGGCTGCGAAGGGGTGTGAGATTTCCTGGCATCGCCTTTCAAATCACGGAAGGCAGAGTGAGCTTTCAACCGATTGCGGACTCGTAGCGAGTCTCGCACTTCCTGCTCCCGCCGAATTTCCGAGTCTCAAGCCGCCACTGAGCTTCGATACTCGTTTGAATGCAAAACTCCAAACCACGGGCGTTCCAAGTCCCTCGGGTCATTGGACGGGCGAAGCGAAGCTGATCGTCGAGGCGTTTCGCTGGTCGGTTGCTGAGACCGGTCCGATCGTCGTGACAGCCAAAGCATCGGGGATTCCAGCTCAGTTTCCAAAAGGCAGTGAGCTTGAGGCGCATCTCGAGACTTCAGTGGAGGTTCATGATTTTCGCGATTTGGTTAAAATTCTCGATCCGAGCTCGCTTGCGATTCCAGCTCCCGCCAACGCGCTTTCTGGATCGATTCGGCTGGATGCCCGTGGAAACGGCGATTTGAATCTGTTCAAAATACCCTTTGTCGTTAAGACGCAGCTTCACTCAATGGAGGGTGGGCCACAGCGACTCAATACCCGGTCGCGCGGTGAATTTCAGTTGAAGCAAGAGGGCGTGGGTTCGAAAGCGGAGTGGATTCCAAGAGTGAGTGCCTCGGTCGAATTGTCGGATGTTGCGATTGCGCTTCCGCGACTTAGTCTGGAAAGGCCGCCGGTGCTCTTCCCGGATTCGAGGATTGCCACGCATCACCAGCGAGTGGAGGCAGCGGAAAATCGCCCCTTTGACTATGAGATTGAGTTTAAGACTCCACCGGGGCATCCGGTTCGAGTGATTTCAAACCTGGCGAAAGCGGAAGTTCCTGTCTCCTTGGCGGTGAAGCTCGCAGAAGGCGAAGACCCCACGGGGACAGTCAAGATCGAGAAGTTCCCGCTTCAGCTCTTTAACCGCGAGGCGACGATCGAGAGCTTTCGCGTCGTCCTTGAACCTCAGATTCGCGACTATGGCGAGTCCATGGGCACCGTCGACGGGGTTCTTCAGGTGAACTACACCGACTATCTAGTGAAGGTCATGGTGACGGGGCCGATGGAGCGCCCAGAAATCCATCTGTCGAGCGATCCGCCCCTGGCCGAAGACCAGCTTTTCGCGGTCCTGGTTTTCGGTAGGCCACTTGAGGAGCTGGATTCGGACGAAGGGGCCTCCGTCGGTAACGTTCGAGCCGCAGTGGCAGACGGGGCGATCGGTTTTGCCTCGCTCTATCTCTTAGCTGCGACCCCGGTCGAGAGCGTGGGCTATGACCCTACTTCAGGCGTATTTTCGGCCAAAGTCCGCCTCGGCGAGGGGACTTCACTGAATGTAGGGGGCTCGGAAACGGGACTTCAGCGGGTGGGAATTCGCAGGCGCCTGACCCGACACTGGACCGTGAGTACGGACGTACTTTCGTCGACGACCGGGGCGAATGACCGCAGTGTGTCAGCCTTTCTGGAGTGGGTGAATCGGTATTGAGCATGAAGGACGAAATGGGTATGGTCGCGCCTACTTATGTCCTACATCGATCGTTTGAAGGATCTTGCTGAACGCGACCGTATTGCGGAAGCCGGAGGCGGAGAAGACCGTATTGCCAAGCAGCACGCAGCGGGAAAACTGACCGCACGTGAACGCGTTGAATTGCTTCTCGACCCGGGAAGCTTTGTCGAGCTCGACAAGTTCGTCACCCACCGCTGCACCGACTTTGAAATGGCATCGCAGAAGTTCCTGGGCGACGGCGTCGTCACCGGTTACGGCACGATCGAAGGACGAACGGTTTATGTGTTTTCGCAGGAC
>FSTS01000475.1_pt1 | contig 16978 bp, 12 predicted proteins | sample 1636961 | NCBI WGS metagenome assembly FSTS01 (sample SAMEA3914819, study PRJEB12502) | metagenome | biome: forest; material: soil | place: Canada | collected 2010-06-26 | depth 0.3 m
GAAGTTCGGCGTGCCTCGGCAATCAGGCATGATCCGCGAAGCCCGCGGCGTACTGAAGCTCAACCCCGAGCCTGAGTTCAAAGACGCGCTCAGGCACCTGGAACGCTTCAGTCACATCTGGGTTCTGTTTCACTTCCATCAGCACGGCGACAAACCCTGGCGGCCGATGATCAGGCCTCCACGCTTGGATGCGCCTCGTACGGTGGGCGTTTTCGCGTCCCGTTCACCTCACCGTCCGAACCCCGTGGGAATGTCGGCGGTGAAACTCGATTCGATCGATTGGGAGGCCACCGGAGGTATCGAACTTCATCTGAGCGGCATCGACCTTCTCAATGAAACGCCGGTCTTCGATATCAAACCCTACCTTCCCTACGCGGACAGTATTCCCGAGGCCAATAGTGGTTGGGCGGAAAGCACCATTCCGGAATACGAAGTGACCTACGCGGCCGAGACCCAGGAAGCCTTGAGAACCCTGGAAGCGGAACGCCCCGGCGCCCAAGCTCTGATCACGGAAATGCTGAAGTTCGACCCCCGACCAACCTCCCAGCGCCGGGCCTCCCCGATTGAAAACCGCGAGAACGACGGCCTGAAGTTCGGCTTTCATCTCTTCGACTTCGACGTTCAATGGCGAATCCAGGGGGGCGGTATTCACGTCGTGGCACTTCCCCGAGTCTCCCCTTGACTTCATAGTCCGCCCGGACTACGCACGGCGTCATATGAAATCTCGTGCAGTCGCCGCTTCGGTCGCGTTTTGGGCTCTTCTCACCCTGCTTCCCTTGAGCGCTCTCTCTTCACAAGAGCCGGTTCTCAAGGGACTTGCTGAGGAGAAAGCGACCCTCGAGGTTCTGCAGGCCCAGACCGGGCTTAGCTGCCAGTCGCGGGAAGCGATCGTTCAGTGCAACTACGCCACGAACGTAGGCCCACAGATTCCTACTTTCCCGAATGAGTTCTGCGTCGGTTTCCGTGGAACCACCTGCGGCCTTCCCGGTGGAAAAACCTGGCTCAACATCGATTCGACTTTCTCGCCCCTTCAGGACGGCTCGTACCGCCTCAGCCAGATTACTGTAAGCTCGACTCGTGCCGCCCGCCGCGCCGATGCCGTGATTCGCGGCCTGGACGCTTCCATTGAGGCAGCCCTCGAGGCCCGCTTGGCCGCCGACCGCTATGGCTGCCGCGCGGCCGGGTCTGAAGGCCCTCACTGCCTTTCATCGATTCTCGCCGGCGGCGGTTGCTTGGAAGAGCATCGCCTGGCCTGCCACCTTCCCGGTAGCGACGCTCTTCTGAAGCCAGACGCAATGGTCGGCTTCATCTATTGGTCACCTTCGACCGCACGCGGACGCCAAAAGGGCGACTTCGTGCTCGACTCGATTCGCTTCGAGTTCTAAAACAGGTGCCTATGGCACTGAGCTTTGGAACGAGCGGCGTACGCGGACTTGAAACCGAATTGACCGACGAGGCATGCAGCCAGTTTGCGCGCGCCTTTGTCCGGCACTATCGGTCACTCGGACGCGGAAGCGCTGAATCGCGAAACCGTCTAGTGATCGGCGGCGATCTGCGAAGAAGCACGCCGCCGATCATGGAAGCCATCGCGCGCGGACTCGCTGCGGAAGGCTGCACTGTTCTGGATGCAGGCGTCTTGCCGACTCCTGCTCTGGCCAGCGAATGCATCGTGCGCGGACTTCCGGGAATCGTCGTGACGGGTAGCCATATTCCGGCCGACCGAAACGGCATCAAGTTCTACTTCCCATGGGGGGAAGTTCTGAAAGCGGATGAGGCGCCGATTCTGGCTCACGTTTCAGAACTCGAGAAAACGGCGGCGACCTCGAATGCTGAGGTTCGCGGAGCCCAGGTCCATCGCGAAACGATTTCCGCAGGAGAAAACTTCGTCGAGCGTTACGCGAAGTTCTTCGGGCCAAAAGCGCTCGCGGGAATGAAGATCGCTTTTTACGAACACTCGACCGCCGGACGCGATCTCACGCCCAGGATTTTAGAACGCCTTGGAGCGACTGTTGTTCGTTTTGGCCGCTCGCAGGAATTCATTCCGGTAGACACGGAAGCGCTCGAAAACGTGCAAGCACTGGCGGCTGAAGCCGCGAAACACGGAGCGCATGCGCTTTTGAGCGCCGACGGCGATGGTGATCGCCCGCTCCTTCTCGATGACCGCGGAGAAGTCGTTCGCGGAGATCAACTCGGAATTCTGGGCGCACTGGCACTGGAAGCCGATTCGGTCACGACTCCGGTCAGCTCATCCACAGCGCTTGAGAAGACGGGAAAGTTCCGAGAAATTCGGCGCTGTAAAATCGGCTCACCCTTCGTAGTCGCTGAAATGGAAGCGGCCCTGACGGCAGGCAAGAAGCGCGTCATTGGGTTTGAAGCCAATGGTGGATTCCTCTTGGGCTCGCCGATTGAAGCGTCGGGCTCGTTAGGAATGCCAGGCACTCGTCTCACCCCACTTCCCACCCGCGATTCCGTACTTCCACCCCTTCTGGCGTTAGCGGCTGCAACCCGCCGGGGCATCACGCTTTCACAGCTGGTCGCCGAACTTCCACCTCGGTACACCGTGAGTGATCTGATTCGTCCTTTCGCAGTCGAGCGAAGCCGAGCAGTTTTGGCCTTTCTTCAAGCGTCGGGCTTTGCCGCAGTCAAAAGTCACTGGGAAGCTGAACTGGGAGCACTCGGAAAACCCGATCTGACCGACGGAGTTCGTCTCGAATTCGCCAAGGGCGACATCTTGCATTTCCGCCCCTCTGGAAATGCCCCAGAGTTCCGGATTTATACCGAAGCTTCTAGTGAAGCCCGCGCCACTGATTTGAACCGAAAGGCTCGTCATTGGGTCGAAAACCAGGCAAACTGATCAGCGTATGAGCGAACCTTCCGCAGTGCGGACCTTCTTGATCGAGTACCTCTGTCTCGGTAAGAAGTTCCTGATTTTCAACCTGGTCAACCGCAACCTCAAGATCAAGTACCGTCGCTCCGTCCTGGGCGTGGTCTGGACTCTACTGAGCCCGGTTTCGATGGCCGTAGTTTATTACTTCGTCTTCAAAGTAGTTCTGCGCGTGCAGATGCCGCACTACCTGGCGTTTATTTTGAGCGGCACTCTTCCTTGGGCTTTTTTCGCTCAGAGCCTGATGGAAGGAATGGAATCACTCGTCGCATCGCAGAACCTTCTCACCAAGGTTCCTGTGCCGGTGCCAGTGTTTCCATACGTATGCATTCTGACGAACCTGATCACGCTGACTATCGCGCTTCCGATCATTTTTGTCGCGGCATGGATTTCCGGAGTCGATCTCTCGAGCTCGGTCATCTTGCTGCCCGTGCTCTTGGGATGCCTGTTCTTGATGACGTATGCGTTCACTTTCGTGCTGGCGCATCTGTATGTTTTTTTCCGCGACCTGAAGCATTTGATGAGCTTGGTGGTCCAGATCTGGTTCTACGGAACGCCCGTCATCTATGACGAGCAGATGATTCCAGAGAAGTACCACTGGGTTCTCTACGTCAATCCGTTCGGAACTCTGTACTCCAGCATTCACGATATTTTCGTGCGAGGAATCTGGCCGAGTCAGCAGAATATGATGGTTCTGCTCGGATGGACATTCGCAGCGACGGTTCTTGCCCGGGTCTTTCAAGTGAACTTCAGTCGCGAGATCGTGGAGAACCTGTGAAAACCTCCAACCTAATCGAAATCAAAAACCTGAATAAGCGCTTCCGTTTCTGGAATGAACGCCCGGACTCGATGAAGACGGTCCTGGTGAATCTGCTGAGCGGCAAAATGAAGTTCGGACATCGAACTTATTTCGAAGCGCTTCAAGACATCAACATCGAGATCGGCAAAGGCGAGTTCGTCGGAATCATGGGGCGAAACGGCGCAGGCAAGAGCACGCTGCTGAAGCTGATCGCCGGAATTTACACGCCCTCGAGCGGAACGATCGACATCTCAGCACCGATCGCGCCTCTGATTGAGCTCGGCGCAGGCTTCCACCCCGACCTCTCGGGACATGAGAACATTTTCCTCAATGCGGCGATTCTTGGCTTCGGTCGAAAAGCGACGCTCGACGCGCTTCCTAGAATTCTCGAGTTTTCTGAACTCGGCGATCATATCTGGATGCCGACCAAGCACTACTCAAGCGGGATGCTGGTTCGCCTTGGCTTTTCGATCGCCACCCAGCTGACCGCGCCGATCATCCTGGTCGACGAAGTCTTGGCCGTTGGCGACGCCGGCTTTCAAAAGAAATGCCTGAACCGCATTCATGAACTTCATCGCGAAGGCCGCACGATTATTCTAGTCACACACGACGCCGGCGCAGTGAAAGCCAATTGCAATCGCTGCATCGTGATCGACAATCATCGCAAGGTTTTCGACGGGGCTTCGGCCGAAGGTGTTGAGACTTACTTGAAGCTCGTGAACGGGTAGGCGCGAGCGCGCGAGTGCCTAGAGCGAGTCGTGAGTTCAACGAGTCGCAAAGCTCGTGAGCGACTATTTCGTTCAACAAGTCTTGAGACTCGTGAATCGACCATTTCGTTCAACAAGTCCCGGGACTCGTGAATCGACCATTTCGTTCAACAAGTCTTGAGACTCGTGAATCGACTTATACGTTCAACAATTCGCGCGAATTGTTGAATCAATCGCTACGTATTCCATCCGTAGCTCAAAAATCCGCCCGAAAACCCGGCCCAGACGTACACGTCGGTCTACTCGTCCAACACTGCTCGGCCGGCGCGCCGATGTCCGACTTTGTAACTCGCTGAAGAATTCGAATGGCTTCGCAGTTCCAAACTTCCCGGTATTCCCCGGCGGCCACGAGCTGCTTCGCACGCGCCTCAGCTTCGCTCGCGCCGATCGGCCAATTATCGCCCTGCGAATCGAGAAAGATACAATCGACGCTCTTTCCACCCGGCATTTTGATCTCCGGGAAGAAGTGCACCCATTCGCGGGTCGCCAGATGAGGCACCCAGCCGGAAGTCGCGGCGAGACTGACCGTAGGGGAAATCGTGGGAACGATTTCGGTTCGAACCCACTGCATATGCGGTGCAGGCTCATACTTCCTGATCCGAAATATTTCACTCCGGCCGTGGGCAGCGATTGCAAGTACCACTACGGTCCAGCCCAGTCGTACTGCTGCGCACTTGGCACTATTTAAAAAGGTAAGCGGCGACGTAAAACACGAAACCCGAGTCGAACCCGCGCTCGTTAAGACCTGCGCAGACGCTGCCGCCCAAAATAACCCGATCGATGGCTCAATCCCATAGTGAAAAATCGTCTTCAGACGGTGATCACCCTCGCTCAAAAACAACATCAGCAAACCCGGTGCACTTGCCCAAAGTCGAACGCGCTTTCCGAAAAGCGGCAAGAGCCCAAGCGGAAGAAAGAGAAAGAACAGAAACCTGAGACGCGGCCAAACCGGAAGGGCATGAGTCCACTCACCCACTGAATGCGACGTCCGTAAATAGGAGTACGCCCCACCATACGCGTAGCCGCTAGCCCCCGCCCATTTCGGGACAAGCATTACATCGACCAGAAAAACCACCAGGCCCAGCGCTCCGGCCACAAAGCTCATCCGACGCGTAAATACTCGCGTCGCCGCCGGACCTGCGCCCATCACCCAGGCCAGCGCGATTCCGCAGGCCACCGGGCCCGCGCTTTCTTTGCAACCCAGCGCTGCCAGAAAAGCCAAAGCTCCGAATACTCGAGCCGTCATACGCGCCGACTGAAGGCCAGCGATCGCGAAAAGAAAAAGTGGAAGCATCAGGACTTCGGGATGGAAGTCGAACGCGTTAGCGGCACGAACCGCCGGATACGCCCAGTAAAGGAGGGGCAGCGCGGCCGGTAACCAGGGAAGAGAAACCGCCTGAGACGAATCCGACCCCGGCTTAACCGCATCCTGCTTAACCGATTCCTGTTTCACCAAAATCACGCAAGCGACAGCTCCCGTCGCCAGGGCGAAGGCCTGTAGAACGAGCAGAGTTTCAGGATGTGGAAACAGATAAAAAAACGGCGCGAAAATCAGGAAGATCGGCGACTGGTGATCGCTGAAAAGACTCACACCGTCCTTCAGCGAGGAAACCCAGCCGTGCCCGTGTGTGAAGCTCCACATCGCCTGAGTGAAAATTCCCAGATCGAAGGCTTCGCTCTCGCCAGCCCAGTGTCGTCGTAAAGCGACAATCGACCACAGGCTTCCGACGATGCCCACCCCAGTCCAACACATGTCCCAAGGCCGACTCGCAAATTCCCGCTGCCAGCTTTTCCAAAGCCCCGTGAAAAACCTCACTGATGTGAGTCGTCCCACCCATTCTAAATCTCGCCGGCGCCACGCGATTAGACCGATCGCGAGCACGATCAAAACCACCGGAGCTGCAGGCTCCGTCAGCTCGAGCTTCATCCCGGGCCTGGCGATCCAGACTCCTCCGGTCAAAAGCGGAAAAGCCACGAGGGCCCAAATAAGAAAATCAGTGAGTACGAGCACCGGATCCCGTCATTTTCAAAATCAGATCTTTTCCCGGACCGCAGTCTCCGCGTCCGTCGCAGTTACTGGTCGTGACAAAGAGCGCCCCTTTGGGTCCTTCAACCACATCGCGAAGTCGACCGTAGCCCTCGGGTGGGCGTCCGTAGAAGTAGACCCGCTCGACCGGTGAACTCACGACTCGGTCACGATATTGAAAACTGATCTGCGAAAGTCGCCGAGCATCCGTATACGCGAAACCCAGCGCGCCGATGAGATACGACCCTTTCCATTCGGGAATCGAATCGCCCCGGTACAAAGCCGCGCCTCCGGGAGGCAGCGCCGTCTTCCAAGTCATCAACGGCGACACCATTCCTTCGTGCGTGTCACAGCCATGAACGACGGGCCAACCTAAGTTCATTCCCGCCCGGGCGACGTTCAGTTCGTCGTAGCCCGTCCATCCGTTGAGCTCGCCGCTCGGCCCATGATCGCTGATCACCATCGTATCGCGACCGAGCCAGTCGAATCCTTCGACATTTCGCAGGCCGTAAATATAAGCGAGCTTACCAGGAAAGGGGTTATCGGCAGGAACCTCGCCTTCAGGAGTGACCCTGAGAATTTTTCCATTCAGGCTGCTGATATCCTGAGAAAGCGGAGCATTCCTGCCATCGCCTGTGCCGATATAGAGCATGCCATCGGGACCGAAACGAAGACGGCCTCCATTATGAAACTTCCCGGCGAGAAAATCTTTGATGATCGTTCGGTCTACAGTCGCCGAAGCAAGATCTGTGGAAATGCGGTAGCGCACGACGCGATTCATCCCGCCCGTGGTCGTGTAATAGACGTAGAAATAGGGCCGCTTTTTCTGATCGAACTTGGGGTCGATCGCGAGGCCCAGAAGGCCGCCCTCACCTGATTCGCCGACCTGGATCGAAATCACCGGGCGCGCCACCAGTTCGCCTGATGCTTTGATCAAACGAACTCTTCCCGGCCGTTCAGTGACAAGCGCTTCGCCTGAAGGAAGGAACGCAAGCCCCCAAGGCACTTCGAGCCCAGACGTCCACTTCTCGACATGAAGAGATGCCGTGCCTTTGACGTTTGCATCTGGGGCACCTGATTGAACTTCCTTGCAAGCCGATACGGGTGGTGCCGCCTGGGCGTGGCTCAAGACCGCACTAATAACGACCAAAACCCGGTAGTTCATCACGCGTCGATCGTATCCCAAGCGAACCGAGTTCACTATCCAAACGTAAATGCGAAGGCCTGAACTTCTGGATCCAGAAACTCGATTTCAAAGTCATGGTCGCGAACACGCTCTTTCAGTCTGACCAGCTGATAGAGTCGGTTTTCACGCACGACTCCTAGGCCGTGTTCGTCGGTATCGACACCGTGGTCTTTCCCAGGTTCATGTCCGTCGATCTTCACCCGAAACCGGACCTTCGTGCCGGGAGTCTCAGGCCCTAAAACCAGATGGAGATCGCGTGCACGGAATCGGTAGCTGATCGTACCGTGTGGTTTCACTAGGGTTGCCTGTTCCTCACCTTGTTTCCAAGCGCCCGAGAGTCTCCACTGATTCAAGGCCAGAGGCTTCGAGCCTTGTACCTGATTTTCGGCTCTCGCTGAACCGATATAGGTTTCCGGCGAGCCGACTTGAGTCTTGAGACTCGGGGACTCAACACCGAGAGTGTCGGGGCCCCTTGACGTCACCCCAAGAAGCCTGCGAATCAGATCTTCAGACTTCTCGTAGTCGCCCTCGCCAAAATGCTGCTCCCTTAGCTTGCCTTGGCGATCAAAAATATAGTGAGCCGGCCAGTACTGATTATGGAATCGGTTCCAAATCACGTGATCGCTATCGATCGCGACGGGATAATGAATCCCCAGCTCCCGAACAGCTTTCTCGACATTTGCCGGAACTTTTTCGAATGCAAACTCAGGCGAGTGGATTCCGATCACCACCAAACCCTTCGAAGAATAAGTCTCTGCCCACGCCCGAACGTGCGGCAGCGATCTCAGGCAATTGATACAAGAGTAGGTCCAGAAATCCACGACGACGACTTTTCCTTTGAGGTCGTCCGGCTTCAAAGGCGGTGAATTCAACCAGCCGATGGCGCCCGAGAGGTCTGGAATCTGACTCAACCCGGCGAAACCACTTTCGGACTGTCCGGCCTGATCGGGCTGAAACTTCTGAATCAGCGACTGCTCGACTGACTCGGTTTGGACACGCGAAACTCGGGTCAGTAGTCCGCGGTCCCAGTGAAACGCGATCGCGACGACCCCAAGAAGCACAGCTACTCCAAGCCCACCCTTGATCCATCGTTCGGCTTTCAGAGACTTCTTCAAACTTCCAAGCAGCTTTCCACCCGCGGCCAGCGCCAGCATCAGTGAAGTTCCCGCGCCAAGCGCATAGGCAAGCAGAAGGCCCGCGGAGCGCCCCGCACTTCCTTGAACTGCCGCGCCGGTCAGAATCAATCCCAGAATCGGCCCGGCACACGGAGCCCAAAGCAGACCCGTCGCCATTCCGAGCACGAAGGACTTCGAGAAGCTCGGTCGATCGTCCGAGCTGGGGCCGATTTTTCCTCCGATCCGTCCCAGAGGCGACATCAGCTTTTCCAGTGCCTGCGGAAAAATCAAAGACAGCCCGAAGAACGTGAGCAGCGCGAGGGCAAACCAGCGCCCCCACTCATTGGCCGTACTCACCCATTGCCCGCCGACAACGGCCAGGGCGCCGACGAGAGTGAACGTGAAAGCCATCCCTAACAAGAGTGGTAGCCCGCTCCGTCGAAAAGGCTGATCTGCCCGAGTAAAAACAAACGGCAGAACCGGAAGAATACACGGGCTGAGAATCGTGAGCAGCCCACCTAGGTAAGCGAGAATCCAAAGAATCATGCTTAGGACTTCGCAGGAAGGGGGCCTGGGTTACTGGAACAGCCTAAAAGTAGGAAAGTCGCGCTACGAAAACGGGCGAGCTTCACCGAGCTGGGCATTTCTTGCCTGCTGACGATGGGCCGCCCGCCCGACTACACTGTCTGAGATGAAAACTTTCCTTTCTTGCGCCCTGATCGTCTCCAGCTTCGTAAGCCTAAGCGCGTTCGCCACTACCCGTTCTGTCGACCAGGGTGATGTGATGTACAGCGCGAGCGGATATTCGCCACAAGAGGAGCGAGCTGTTTTCCTAGCCGAAGCCCGCGCTGCACGCCTGCTTCAGATCGAGTGCGGAGCGGTTCCGAAAATCACACGTGTCTACCGTTTCGAGAACCGTCGCCAGCCCGACGGTACGTTCGCCGCCGAAATTGAGATGGGTGTAGCACTGGCTGATTGTGAGCAGATGAGACGCGCATCACCCGAAGCTCAAGCACGCCTTGCCAACAGCGACCTTCAGCGCCAGATCGCGCAGTACATTGGACAGACTCAGGGCTCCGCGCCTGTGGCGACGTCTCACTTCGTGGCCGCCGCACCTGCACCACTCGCGGCCCAGCCAAACCGCATTCAGGATCAATCTCTTTCATCGGTCCTCTGGACCGTCGAGCAGGAGGAGTCCCACCTCCGCTCAATCCAAGCGCGCCTTAAACAGCGCCTTCATGAACGCGAGCACATCGCGCTCGTGCATCAGTAACACCTTTTTTAAAAATCAGGTCCGCCCTGCGCCAACCACTTCGCTTCTTCCGGAGTCGACTCGCGCCCGAGAAGCTCGTTCCAGTACGGCATTCTTCCAAAGCGCTCGACGACCAGAGCGTGTCTCTTCGCGTAGTCAAGGTAGCTGTCCAAACGCGCCACCAAACCTGGATCAGGCTCAGTTCCAGTCGCTTGACCTAGCTCGCGCCCATAAATGGCCAGACGCTCAAACAGCGAGACCGACCGACGTTGTAGGTGCACGTCCTCTGAATGTTCGAGAGGAAGATAGAAGAAGACGCGCCATTCGATCGGGACAAACTGATCGTAGCCCCGTTGAACCGATTTCAACGCAAACGGCAAGGCCATCGCACCTTGAATATACGAGCGCGGCTGATCGCGATGAATATTTAACGAGAACTGATCGAGAAGCAGAATGAGCGCGAGTGATCCCCGCCCATACTTCGCCCAGTCGTCATATTCGCCCACGACGGCTTTCTGAACGTCCTCGCCAAATCGTTCCCGAATCAGACGATCTGTCGCATCAGAGCCACCAAACCAAAGCTTTTGCCGGCGCTCAGGAGTGTCGGAGACTCCCGGCGTTCCAAACCAGAACGCCAGAATCTCTTCCGCTCTCGTCAGAGGTTGATTTCCTGATACTGACACTTCGACCATTTCTGCCATGGGCTATCCGGTGCATCGACTCGAACGTCGTCTCGAGCCGAGTTTGGACCCGCCAATGCGCGCCAAATTCTCGGGCCGTCTTCCGTCATTTCAACGATCAACCGATGGGAAGCTCCACTGCTCACTTCGTAGTGATCACTGTCCCAGGAACTGGTTCCTGGAGAAACTGTATGCCGATCGCCGGCAGCTGGAAGAGATCCACCTGGATCAAACGCACTACGACCGAGCGGATGCAGGAACGAAGCCTTGTGAACATCACCCCAAACGACAAACGGTGTTCCTTTGATCTGGATCCAGTCCGCCACTGAGCGCTGAAAACCGCTAGAAACCAATCGATCGACGGTGTCTTTCATCGCTGGCTCGTCGAGCGCGCGCATCACTCCGTTCCAAGTCAAACCTTCCGACCGAACGACGTCTAACCACTTGTGATAGAGGCCGCAAAGCGTGCAATCCACGCCCGTTCGGAAATCCCAGGTCGGGATCTGAGCCATAGCCTGATCGAAAACCGCCTGGTCAACCCCATCCGGCTTTCCGAGCGTCTTCAAACGTTCGGCAAAACGAGGCGCATAGTAACTCGCGTCGACGCTCTTTGAATCACACTGAGTTCTCTGCAACGTTTCGAGTGAATGCTTCGGTTGAGCATTCAGTAGCTCTTCGATGCGAGTCGCGCGGAAGCCTGGCTCGTGCGCGCGACCTGCGCTGAGCTTCGCCTGCACCGGCCACTGGCGATTGTTCGCGGTGACCAGGAACGGACGTTTCGGACGCAAGACGTGCGGAGACTCTTCAGAACTGAGGAATTCCCAACTCGGCACTTCGGCGCTCTTTTGGTAAACCTGCATTCCGAAAGGCTGCGGGCCTACGTGACGAGGAAACCGCCCTGTAGAGCGATAGCCGATGTCTCCCTTGCGATCGACGAAGACCAGATTCCACGTAGGAATATGCATCGCTGAAATCCGGCTATCCATGTCGTCAACCGACTTCGCTTCACGTAGATGAAGGAACGCGGAAATATCGTCTCCGTGAGTCGCGTAACCGCTCCAACGAAGGACGGTGGCATATCCAGGGAGCCCGGCAACAGGCAGCGCCACTGAATATGCAGGCAAGCCTTTCACGGCTTCAGCCGCAGGCAGGAAATAGAGTTCCGCGACATCGATGAAAGAAGTCGTCAGACCCCAGCTGATTTTGTCGGTTGCGCCGCTCGCGATGAACGGAACACCAGGGACGCTGACTCCGTAAATACTTTCGCTCGGGCCGCGAATAACCGCGGTGTACCAGAAAGTCGGATAACCCAGCTCGACATGCGGATCGTTCGAGAACCATGCGTGTCCGGTGGAGGAACGCGAGGGCGCGACGGCCCAGCTGTTGCTACCGGTACCGCGATGAGGCATGACCCGCTGCAAGTACGCGGAAATAGCATGAGTATCTGCGCTCAAAGTCGCTTCGACGCCGCTCAAAGCTGTGCGCTGAGGGTTCAAGCCAGCGTTCGGGAGATGCAGCCTCTCAAGTACCGAATCGATCTTCGCGGAACGGGAAGCGGGTTCAAATTCGCCTTCGCGAAGAATCGAAACATCCCACGGCAATCCGTCCGGGCTCATCAGCTTCGGAGCAAGAGCACCGAAACGCTGATACGCTTCCGTTTCATTAAGCTCGATTTCGTAGCTGTCCTGCGAGTTCGAAAAAGCCTGGAGCATCAAGACAACCAGGGTGTCGGCTGGAGTCCAGGTAGCAGGCTTGTAACCGATCTGCGTAAATTCTCTCGCTGCGTGTCTCGCTGGGGCACTGTCCTCGGCCAGCGTTTGCGCAATGCCCTCGTTCGCGCCTTCGGCATAGCGTTCGAGAAGCTTGCGATCATGATCGGAGAGTTCGCGAACCAGGCGATCCGCCTCTTCTCCGAGACGCAGAAAACGAAGAAATCCATCGGCCTCTTCGTAATCGCTGCCAAAAACTTCGGCGCGCTGACCGCGGGCGGTTCGGCGCAGGTAATCCATCTGCCATGCGCGGTCGCGCCCGTGCAGATAGCCCATGCAACCGTACCAGTGTTTTTCGCTGATGACGGAGGCGGTCGGGACTCCCGACTGGTCTTCCAGGGTACAATCAAAACCTTGGTGTTCGCTGTACTTGCACGCGCTCAGCCCCAGCAACAGGGCCGGCAGCAGGGTCAAAAGCAGTACCGATACGACCGATCTCAATCTCACATTGTTCGTCATCCGAACCCCCTCGCAGGGTCTTTGTGGCGCAGAGCCTCTTCACAGACAAGAAGTTCTTTCGCGTCTGCGCAAAACTTGATCAAATCGAAAGCTCCATGACGCGTCCCACATCCCGTAAATCTCGACGCAGCCCGTCGAAACCTTTTTCGCTGACCCGTTATCTCCCGTTGCTTCTACTCTGGGGCATTCCGCTTCTCGGCTGGATGATGGTCTGGTTTTCGGCCCTGTCATTTGCGCCCGTGCCCTGGCCCGACGACTCTGCCTTTTACTTTGTCGCCGACGATCTTTTTCGGTGGCCACCCCAGTGGCTGATGCTCGTCCAAGCTCCGTTTGAACCCAGCTACTACCACTGGAACTTCAACACCATGCCGCTCTACCCCGTTCTGATCGGGCTAGGACGCTTCATTGGAATTGATGGAAGCTGGGCCCTGAAGTTCTGGCCCCTCTGCGCCTGGGCCGCGAGCGGCGGTTTGCTGGGCTGGGTTTGCTTCCGCAAAGGACTTCCTCTCGCGATCGCGACCCTGATCTCACTCTGGTTCACACTCGACCCAACCCATCGCTGGGCATCAGTGCTTCTCCGACCAGAATCGCTGATCGCACTCTGCGGACTCTCGGTCGTTCTCGGTCTGACGTTCGGATATCCGGCACGGTGGAAAGCTCGCGGCCTCTGGGATCCGACTTCGGCTCTGCTCGTCACCGCGGCCTATTGCCACTTCAACGCCGTCCATCTCGTTTTCCCGGTCATTCTTTTCTACCTACTCGATCCACGCGAGCTCTTCCGGATCGGCGCGCTTTGCGTGCTCTATCTGGTTCCGTGGTTGGTCACGGTTGCGTGGCACTTCGACATCTTCGTTCATCAGATGACCACCCAGTGGAATCGCCTAGCCGTTCCTAACGGCTGGCTCGACAAGTTCGAAGAATGGGGTCGGCACATGTACCCCGACATGGGCGTGATCGATTCCTGGCCCGACTCGCTTTATTCAGCGGGATGGCTGCTCTGGTTCGTCGTCGCGTGTGTCATTGCTGTTTTGTTGAAAGAGCTGATCCAAATCGTCCTGACGCTCAGCGAACGGGTCGGCGAGCGAGTCGATCAAGAGCACAGCGCGGTCGCTGCGAAGGCTGAGAAAAAGCGCGGGGTTTCTCCCGCCGCGCAGCCTGAGAAAACGAAGTCGGAAAAAGGCGCGCAACCAGCCAAGAGTTCTACTGGAGGCTCCAACGCGATCTCGCTACTCCCCGCGTCCGGCTGGGTTCTTGGCGCGGCCTGGCTCTATCAGAACAAACCCGAACAGTGGTTCATCTACTATCTGCACGTTTCGCTTGCGACATTCGTCGCCATTGCGGCCACCAAGTTTTGGACTGAGAACTGGGTTCAGGAGCGGATTCGCAAACCGCTGAAAATCGCCGGCGTTCTTTTCACCTGTGCGCTTCTCGGAATCTGGGTCGGCGCCACCTACACTCAGTGGAGCGACATGTCGCCGCAGCGAACCTTCAGCTGGGACGGCTACTACTCGCTTGTCGATTGCATCGATGCACAGCTCACGCAGCTCGAGAAATCGCGCGGTAACCCTGCGCACTTTCATGTCTTCGGCCCTACCTACCCCGACATTCTGATCGAACTCTCGCGCCGCCATCGTCACTGGGGATTCACGCGAACGAACGACTTCTGGGAAGCAGCCGATCTCGCCGTCAAACACGGCAACGATGTCGACGCCGTCGTCGTAACTGAAATCTACGGCCACACCGATCGCGAAATCTCAGCGCCCGCGTTCCAAGTGCCGCAGCTCCAATCAGTGTGGATGCAGTGGAAGCCGTACTACCTGAATCGCCTGTATACCGATCCGAACTTCAAGCCCAACCGCTACGTTTGCCAGCGCGGGCGAACGCAGGCGTTTCTTTATATGAAGTGAACGGGACTTACCCTGTCCAAACCAGCGCGCGCCATTCACCGGCGACGAGCATCCGAGGTTTCGCGCCGCCAAGCAGCTCCGAGAAATGAGCGGCGACATCCGTGCCGTCTTTTTCCATCAGACCGCTGAGAATCAATGTACCGCCCTTAGCAAGACGCGCCACGAGCTGGGGAGCGAACTCGATCAGAACGGGTTTCAAAATATTCGCGAGCACGATTGGATACGGTGAAAACGAAGGAGACAAAGAGCGCGAATAGACGATCGAGTCTGAAACACCGTTCAGGCGCGCATTCTCGGTCGCATTTTCAATAGCGAGCGCGTCGATCTCGACCGCGTCGACAGTCGCACCCAAGAGCGCGGCGCCGATGGCGAGGATTCCTGAACCACTTCCGAAATCCAAAACGCGCTTTCCTTCAAAAACACCGGCGATCTGACCACCGCCCGCAAGTGCGAGCCCCACATCACCCATGGCTTCCAGGCAGAGCTGTGTCGTTTCATGTGTCCCGGTGCCGAAGCCGGCCCCAGGATTCACTCGGAGCAAAACCTCTGGCGCTGGACCACCCGCATGGCCACGAGCACCCGCTTCTTCGCCGGGCCTGACCCACGGAGGAATCACACTCCAGAAAGGTTGCACTTGGGCCCCGGTAAACGACGCTTTCCACTCGGCGTCCCAATCCTGAGCCTTCTGTTCTTCCACCACGCCGATAGAAAGGCCCGGAACCTTCATCAGAATTCCGCGGGCTTCTTCCGCACCTTCGGTCGAATAGAAATAGAGCTCAGTCTCGGCGAGGTCCTGATTCGAAACCCAGTCCCGCTCACGCGGTGCTTCGCCCGAATCAATGGTCCAGGATTCCGTTTCAAATCCGAGTTCGGCCGCGCGTTCGCTGAGCAACGTGCCCTCGTGAACGCCAAGCAACCCATGATTGGAAAACGTTTCCCACATCCATGAATAGAAGGAATCCCGATCCAAATTCATCGGCCCCCGAACGCTCTCGAAGTGAACTTCGCGAGGAACCAGAACCTTGACTCGGAAAGTAGAACTGCCTGCCGTCATGACAAAACCTTACTGCGTCTTAATTTGGAGGATTCGAGTGATCGCCGCCGCCGTTGTCGCCGCCGTCATTACGACCGCCGCCTTCGCCGCCTGAGCTTCCACCGGATGATCCGCCTTCGTGGGAACCGCCGCCGCTCGAGCCGCCACCGCTAGGTGCGCTGCTCTCGCCCGATCCAGCTGGTCCAGCACTCACCGGGCCACTGCCAATCGGACGCGGACCCGCTGATGGCTGTCCACTCGGTGCGCGGTCGCGATCGCGATTTCGGCCCCGACCACCGCGACCACGACGACGTCTGCCGCCCCGCTCGCCGCGGTCAGCACCACCACGTTCGCCACGATCTCTTCCACCTTGGCCACCCGGAGCGCCCTGAGTCCCTGAAGTCGCGGTGCGATTCTGGCCTTGGCCAGCCGCATTTCCGCCCAAGCGAGCCAGTGCCGCGTCTTGTGCAGCTTGAGCCCTGAGGAACGCCAAACGATCTTCTTCACTCTCGAACGAATCCGCGGTGCGGCCTTCGTACTGAGCCATACCTGCATCCGCAGCCGCGCGATCCAAGCCACCTTCGATCGGCTGAATCGGACGATTCAGAATCACTGGTGCCGGGCCATCGCCCATTCCCGAGGTCGCAGTGACCGGAGCTGGACGACGTCCGCCCCCACCCTGCTGGTTGCGGTTCTTGTCGCTACGCTCACGACTGCCACCACGTCCACGTCCCCGATTTCCATCACGGCCACCGCTACCGGTCGCTTCGATTCCCGAAGGACGATTCGTGCGACGCGAAGTTTCGATGTTCGCGCCTTCGCGTTTTTCAGCGATGACTTCGAACTGCTCAGGATGGAAGTCTCCCACCGTCTGCAGGAAGATCGGTTTGCGATAACGACGCTCGAGCTGGTCGACCGTTTCACGCTCTTCGATCGCAAGCACGTCGATGACTTCGCTATGCGCCTGAATGAGGATCTTGGTGACATCGCGTTCGATGCCGTCTCGCTCGATCTCACGCATGATCTCGTAAGCAGTGGTCTGCTTGCTCTTGATGAAGCCTTTGCCTTCGCAATGAGGGCAGGACTCGCAAAGAGTACGAA
>FSTS01000321.1_pt1 | contig 16632 bp, 13 predicted proteins | sample 1636961 | NCBI WGS metagenome assembly FSTS01 (sample SAMEA3914819, study PRJEB12502) | metagenome | biome: forest; material: soil | place: Canada | collected 2010-06-26 | depth 0.3 m
CTGCCGATTTCCACGCGGCATGCGCGATCGCCATGCTGTCGCATCGGTCGATCAGGCGTTGAAGGTGGTCAACCAACGTTCGTTTCACTGCAATCGATGGGCGCTCGCGATTCCAGCTGTCGAGCAGCTGTTCCGCACGGGCATGCGAATGCTTGAACGTGAACTCGGACGACTGCTTACGCGTGAGCAGGCCGATGGTTTCCTGAAGCGGCGAAAGTTCATGGCGTTCGGAAAGAGCCGTGAGCCAACCATTTGAACCCAGTCGGCTCGCGAGCAGATGTTGCTCAAGGCGTCCCGGGCCAGAAAGAGGTTTTGCGATGCCCATGAACTCTTCGGTGACTTCGGCGATACGGCGTACGAAGAGATAGGCCATCTCGAGCTCGAGATCGACGAGCTCGGAAACTTGAAGCTGTTTTTCAGGCGGCAGGGTCGTGTAGAGCGCGCGACCGAGCGCCAAGTGCGAGTTCTCTTCTTCGAGAATTTTCGGAAGCGCTTCTTTCACGGCGTCGAGGCGCGTGTGCTTCAAGTAGGCCGAGTAAATCTGGTACGGGAACATCTCAAACGAGAGTCCGCCGTGAATGTAAGCGGCGCGCGCGTCGGCGAGATTCACGAGGCGTGGGTGACCCATGAAGCCGTAGAGAAACGCATCGCCCAGGGCGATCAGTTTTTCTTCGTACGCGATGTACTCGGCTTCGGTTTGTTTCTGAACCGGGCGAATGCTCAGACAGATTTCGCAGTGGCGCATTTCGTCTTCGGCATGCGCGCGGATCTTCGCCGCTTCTTCAGCGTCGGACTGTGAAGTCAGGTTTCCAAGAATTAAACGGCCAGCAGCTTTTTCAATATGTCCGAGCGTCGTGAGCCACGCGCTTTCGAGACGTTCGTCCGCAGTGATCAGTTTGAAAAACCGATCCGCAGTCCGATTAAATAGCCCTTGCGATAGATTTGCCATCGCTCAATCCCCCCGGAAAAATTCGATAGGCAGCGGTTAACAAATCAAAAGGTGTCCGTCTACTTTTGGTTCAAAAACGCGTCATTTGCCGCGTATCTGCGTCAGAAGCGGGTTTAGAGCAGTGGTGCGCCGCGACAAAATACCAGAAGGTGACGGACACCTTTTGGTTCAGATCTGCGTCATTTACGGCATTTTTGAACCAGAACCGAGCTGGGACCTTTCCGGATCGCTTCCGCAGCGCGGTACGGAACTTGATGAATGTCCAAGTTCTATGGGTAGAAAAAGTCTAATTCGGTCGAAGCAGTTTCCGTATCATGTGACTGGTCGCGTCAATAATCGCGAGTGGTTTCCTCTTCATCTCGATGATGTTTGGGAGAGTTTTCTCGAAGAAACCTATGCGAGCACTTTGAACCACGGAGTTCTTCTCCACAGCTTAGTACTGATGTCGAATCACTTTCACATGAAGCTTTCGACGCCTGAAAGCGACTTGGGAAATACGATGCGCGATTATCTCGGGTCTTTGACCCGGAATCTGAATCGAAAGTCTGGCCGTTCAGGACACATCTTTACGGGTCGCTACCGGTGGTCATTGATCGGGACTGCTGACTACTATTCGGCCGCTTATAAGTACGTTTACCGGAACCCGGTGAAGGCTGGAATTTGCGAGAGGGTCGAAGACTATCCGTACTCCACGTTAAACGTGCTTACGGGCCGGCGTCGTACACCGCTACCTCTGAGTCATCCTCTGGATGGCGCCGGAGACCTCATGATCCCCGATGACCCCATCGAGCTACTCAGATGGCTGAACCAGCCCTATTCAGCCGAAACGGACCGCGCGATCGCCTTCGGCGTTCGCAAGAAGACCTTTCGATTCCCGAAGGATCGGATCCACCGGGTCGAGTATCGTCCGCAGGACTTGTGAAAAAGTGTCCGTCACCTTTTGGTGACGACACCTTATTAAGTATGAACCGAGTACTCTTCTTCGGGGCTGTCGATGGTCCACTCGTCGTTGACGGGGTCTTCGGCCACGGGTTGGAGAAGCTCGAGCAAGTCTTGGCGAGAGAAGGTCTTCAGGCCGGCGCTCGACTCTTCAATGAGCGCGCCGGAGAGTTCGACCTTGGTCTGGATGATCGAGGCGATGCGGTCTTCCACGGTTCCAGGAATCTGGAATTTGAAGACCTGAACGCCGCGGGTCTGACCGATGCGGTGCAAGCGGTCGGTAGCCTGATTTTCTTTCGCTGGGTTCCACCAACGATCGAAATGGATACAGACGCTGGCCGCGGTCAGATCGATGCCCAAACCGCCGGCAAGCAAGCTACAGACGAAGACGCGACAGTCAGGTTCGTTCTGGAATTTTTCGAGGCGTGCGCCGCGGTCTGGAGTGTCCCCGCGAAGCTCGGTGTAACCGACGCCCTTCTCTTTAAGGAAGTGCCCGATCAGGTCCATCATCGATAGGTACTGGGTGAAGACGACGATCTTCAAATTTGAGCCCAGCGCTTCCGAAAGGATTTCGCTCAAAGCTTCCCACTTACCGCTCTCGAACGGATTCACCTGCGCGACTTTTGCTTTGCCCGAGGTCAGGTCGGCTAGTTTCGGATGGTCGCAAACCTGCTTCAAACGGGTAAGGAGCGAAAGCACGTTGGCGTAATCGACTTTGCCGCCGCCCAACAAGTTGGCGCGGGTTTTCTCGGCCTCGGCACTGTTGAGGATCGCGCGATACGCCTTCCGTTGAGGAGGCGTCATCTCGCACTGGCGAACTTCTTCGGTCTTCTCCGGAAGCTCCTGAAGAACCTGCGACTTCGAACGACGGAGCAAGAACGGCTGAACCAAGCGCTTCAAAGCGCCGGCCTGAACGTCGGAAGGAACATCGCGTCCCCAACCGTAGAGGCGTTTGAATCGCGCGAGCGAGCCCAGGTATCCGGGAAGGAGGAATTCCATCAGCGACCAGAGGTCGGTTGCCTGGTTTTCCACCGGAGTACCGGTCATGGCGATGCGGAACTTGGTCTTCAACGCACGCGAAGCGCGCGCACTGATGGTCGAAGCGTTCTTAATGGCCTGCGCTTCATCGAGCGCAACGACGTGCCACTCACGCTGACGGAGCTCAGGCTCACGGTGCAGAATTCCGTAGGTCGTCAGAACAAGGTCGACGTCGCTGCCGGGAAGTTTTCGGCCAGCCCCATGGAAAACATGCCATTTCAGGCCGGTGTCGTACTTCTTCAGCTTCTGCGTCCAAGCCGCGATAACCGAAGTCGGAGCGACCACGAGCGACGGCATCATCTGCCGGCGTTTCGCTTTGGTTACGCCGCCGTAAATACTGGTCAGGAACGCGAGCACCTGGTGCGTTTTACCGAGACCCATGTCGTCGGCCAATAGCGCGGAAAGTCCGCGGTGATTGAGGCTCCAGATCCAGCGCAGGCCGTTTTCCTGATACTGGCGAAGCTCGAATCCGTAGTCGGCTTTCGGAAGCGCTGGAATGCGCTTCTTCTCAAAGTTCTTCTTCCACTCGTGGAACTCGGACCAGTTGGCATCCACGACGAAGTTATCGGCGCCCATTTCAAGCGAAAGGCGGTAGGCCGCGATCGGATGAAGAGGATTCTCTTTATCGTCGCTCACCGCGCCGAAGCCGTTCACGACCAGAGGCTTGTCCGAACCTTCGACGGCGGCAACGCCGCTGCGATTGGCGAACTGGTGAAGACGAGCGAGAGGCGTTTCGAAGCGATAGATCTTGTCGCCCTTCCAAACGTACTGGCTGGATAGCTTGCCGTACTTGGAAAGCTCTTCGAGATCTGCCGAGCTCAAGGTGAGCTCTTCGCTTCCGAATTCGTAGGTGAGCTGACGGCCCTGTTCGCCGGCCTTTTCGCCGATTTGCAGAGTCTTGAGCTTGAGTGGAACCGTGCGGACTTCGACGTTGATGTTCGGGTCGAACACCATGCGGTCGCGTTCTTTATGAGTCAGAAGCTTTGCTAAGTTCTCGAGCGCGGACTGGCCGGCGTAAATCACTTTCTGGGTGTCGAGGCGGTCGATGAAGCTCGAATCAGAATCAGTCGCCGGTGGAGGAGTGTGGAGCTGCACCCCTTGGGTGGTTCTCCACATATTGGCGTCCTTCTGCTTGCTCAGGAACTGAAGCGTATTGACCTGAACTGTCTTGGTGACCGGATCGCGGTAACGAATACCGGATTCGACGGAAACCGCGGAAAGGGCCTTCACCTGGAAGATCCCGCGAACCACGAGAACCGGGTCGCCGATCACGTAGTCAGGACCTTTGGACTCCTCGAGTTTCGCGAATTCAAGAAGCGCGTTGGCTTCCTTTAGCGTGACGGGAATCGAAAAGCTGCGTCCCTGCGGGTCTTTACCCTGGACGAAGCCAGCCATCAGATCGCGGCGGATCGAGAATTTCGAAAGGGCAAGTTCGGGATGTGATTGAAGAAGTTTTCTCAGACGGGTGTCCGCTGCGGCCTTCTGAGGCCTGCGCAGCTGAATTTCGTTTCCGCTGCCTTCGCCGCTATTGATCGCCGCCGTGTTGGTACCCGATTCAGGGCTGACGACTCCGGCGCGAAGCAGGCTTCCGCGTTCCACGACCCAGATCGCGAGTGCCGCGACGTGTTTACAATGGGTTTCGTATTCGCGATGGGCTGGGCAGGAGCACTTGGACTGGGCAATCGTTCCGCGAGCCATCACCAGGGAGGTTTCGTACGGAGCGGAGTCGCTACCGACGATCTTTCCGGTCACTAGACTGCCGTCAAGTTTGACGTCTTTGACTCGTTTTTCGCGGAAATAGGTTTGACCCCGTTTCCAGCTCGCATGAGTGAATTCGCGCTTAATCTGCGTGTAGAAAAGCATTCGTGTATTTGCCCTGGGTACGCCTAAGTGGCGCCGGCTTTATCCGCCGGCCTAGATCGAGGTGCCACAAGAGCCTGCGGCTCAAGTCGGGTGCCTCTCGATGTTCAAAGTTCAAACTTTCAAAACTAGGCAGCGGTCCCCGAGATAAGGTTTAGGCCCTCTGGCCCATCTACGACCGCTACGAAGACGGCACCATAGCAGCATTTTCTGAATTCGTCTCGCTCTTCTGAATGCGAGCGAGTAAATTCCGCCTTACGGTGAGCTCCCCCCTGCGTTTTCAGGTAGTTCGGTTCGTTCGGTGTCTGCAGCCAGTCCTGGGCGCAGGCGTCTGGGCTATCTGGGCCCCCATCTTCTTGGGTGGTGGGGTCAGTTTGGCCGCTTCCGCGCCGGTTGCGGACCCGGCCTCTGCGGCGGAAGTCGAGATTGACCGAGTTTTCCGAGACCTGGCCGCTCAAGCGATCGAAAAAGCACCTGACCTTAGAATCGCTGACGTCACCGCGTCGCAAAAGGGTGCCCAGAAATACACCGCCTACGCCCGATGGCTGCCCAGACTCGACTTCCAGCTGACCCGAAGCAGCTCCCTCGATTATTCCATCGTGACCAGCGGCGCCCTGGGTGCAAACTCCGCATTTTTCTTCCGGCCCGCCGAAGTTCAACTCGCCCGTTGGATGCTCAGCTTCTCGGCTCCTTTGTACCGCCGGTCCGTTCACGTGAATTTGATGGTCGCAATTGCCGAGCGCGATCAGGCGCTTGTCGCCCTTGAATCCAGGCGAGGCGAGTTCGAGTTTCGGTTCAGAAATCTCCTGGGCAACTACCTTTTACAGCAGTACCGAGTCGCCACGATTCAGAGTTCGATCGAGGCAGCGAAATCGAGCTTGAGGGAAGCGCGCCTGAGGTTTGAGCTGGGTGAAAAAACGAAGGTGGACGTTCTCCGAGCCGAGGCGAATCTGCTTTCTTTGGAAAGTAGCCGCTTCGAGGTGGAGCAAAAGCGCGCGTCGGATCTCAGTGCGCTGCTTTCGTTCAGCGGACTGACCGTGGCCGACCTCGGTCGCGCCGGGTTTTCACGAGCATTGACGTCGGAAGCCGTCATTCTCAAATCACTCGAAAAATTCACCGATACACACGCGCTGGAAGCGAAGCTTCAGGACTATCTTTTGCCGGCTGAGCAGTTGGTCAAGGCGTCGGCCCCGGCCGATCCGCTTCCACCAAGCGACGTCACCCTTTCCCTTCAGACACAAGCGGACAGCGCTTCACCGTGGGTTCGTATCGGCCCGGAGCTTCAGAGAAAGATTGAACGTCAACTGAGTGAGAACAGTGCGGCTTACCAGTCCTACTTAAAGGATGAAGACGTCACGCGAACCCGCGCGCTCACGGGTCCCGCACAAGAATGGCCGGAGCTCGTTTTCCAGGGAAACTGGAACAAGCAGGGCCCAGGTTGGAGCGAGGCGTTTCAGAGTGGTTCGATTTCGCATTCATACGCGCTTGTTTTGAACGTTCCGCTTTTCACCTGGGGTACGACGGGAAGCACTTACATCGAGGCGAGCCGCGCGCGTGAAGCCGCATCCATCAAGTCCGAGAAAGACCGGTTTGAATTTCTGAGTCAGGTCGAGGACGGGTTGATCCAAATCCAAACCCTTCGTCGAAATCTCGATTCGCTCAAGCTCAAGCGGTCGCAGTCAGAGGAGATCGTCAGGCTCTCCTTCAAAAGTTATCAGCTGGGTAAGGGTACGTTTTTCGAACTGCTGAGCAGTCAGAACGATCTGATCACGGCAAAACAGAATCTGGCCCAGGCCCGAACGGATCTGGCCAATCTGATGGGTCGCGTGAGTTGGCAGCTGGGAGTGAAGCTTCAGTGAAATCTCTAAACCGGAAATCTCAAATCGGCCAAGTCGGCCAAGTTAGTCAAATTCTGCCAGTTAGTCTGCCAGTTAGAATGAAACAAGTGCTTCTCTTCTTATCGGCGCTCGCCTTGGCAGCACCCCTGGCCTCCTGCTCGAAAGGACCTTCGCTCAAGGGTGTGAAGGTCGCGCGCACCTCGGTCGAATCGACCATCACGACCATCAGCACCGGCACGGTTGAAGCGATTCAGCAGGCAGTGCTTGGATTTAGTTCCACGGGTAGAATTTCACGAATTCCCGCGAAGCTCGGGCAGAAGGCGTCGCGTGGCCAGGTTTTGGCGGAGCTCGATAACACGGATCTGAAAGCGGTCTTCGAAGACGCGCAGAAGGAAACCGGGCGAACTGAACAGCTTTTCAAAGAGGGACTGGTTGCTCAGGCTGCGCTCGACACGGCGAAGAAGAATCTCGAAGTCGCTCACGCCAACTTGGACAAAACGGTGATCAGAGCGCCGTTTGATGGAATCGTCACCGAGCTGAATATCGAAGTCGGCGAGCTTGCGCAGCTGGGCGCGGTTTCTTCGAAAGCGCCGCTTCGGCTGATTGACTTGAAACCCCGGATTGTTCGCGGGCAGATCGATGAAGTCGATATTGGTAAAGTTCGTGCCGGCACTCAGGCTCGCGTGAAAGTGAACGCGTTTGGACAGCAGCAGCTTCCGGGCAAGCTGACTCGTGTCGTTCCTTTCGTCAGCAGCAATCGCGATCAGGACCGAACTTCCGAAATCGAAGTCTCGGTTGAGACAGGTACCGACCAGCTTCTTCCCGTCGGAGCTTCGGCCGACGTCGAGATGGTGATCGACTCACGCCCTGGCGTGCTCGCGGTTCCGACTCGGGTCATCTTGGGTACCGGCGGCCAGCGCTACGTCTACAAGATTGAAGGGTCAAAGATCGTGAAAACACCGGTCACACGCGGTGCCGGAAATTACGACCGTACTCAGATTGAGACCGGTCTTTCCGAAGGCGATACGGTCGTGTTTCCGTCCGAGGATGTCGACCTGAAAGACGGGATGTCGGTGCGGGTGGATGTCGTCAAATGGCCCTGATTGAGCTGAGGCAAGTCGCTAAAACGTTTCGAATGGGGCTGGAAGAAATCCACGCCTTGGACGGCGTTTCGCTCTCGATTCAAACGGGTGAGTTCGTCTCGATCGTCGGGGCATCGGGCAGCGGAAAATCCACCATGATGAATATCCTGGGGCTGCTCGATACGCCGAGCAAAGGCGAATACCTCTTCAACGGTCGTCCCGTTCAGTCGCTGACGGATGACGAACGCGCTCAGGCGAGAAACCAGAATATCGGCTTCGTCTTTCAAAGTTTTCATCTTCTTCCCAGAATGACCGCGCTCAGAAATGTCGAAATGCCCCTGGTCTATGCTTCCAGCTACGACCATTCGAGCACACCTCAGAAGATGAATGAGATGGCGATAGACGCCATGGCACGCGTGGGTCTGGCAGACCGAATGACTCATCGGCCGAACGAGCTTTCGGGCGGGCAACGTCAGCGAGTCGCGATCGCGCGGGCACTGGTGAATCGCCCGCATCTGATTTTGGCGGACGAACCGACGGGAAATCTCGATAGCCGCGTGGGCGGAGAGATTCTCAAACTTTTTGAAGATCTGAATTCCACGGGTGTGACCGTGGTTTTGGTGACTCACGACCCGAAGGTGGCCGAACGGGCAAAACGCGTGATCAGCATGGCTGACGGAAAGGTAGTTTCCGATGTCACTGCGTGAAGTCTTTCGTCTCGCCTTCGAGTCGCTGCTTTCAAACCGCCTTCGTGCCGGGCTGACGATGCTTGGAATGATCATCGGGGTAGGCGCGGTCGTGCTTCTGGTTTCGATCGGAAACGGCGCTAAAAACTATATCACCGGGCAGTTCGAAAGCCTGGGCACTAACTTCATCGTGATTCAACCCGGCAAGCGCGAAAGCAAGTCGGGCTTCGGCCCGCCCATGGGAATGGCCAAACAAAAGCTCACGCTTGGAGATGTCGACGCGCTCGAAAAAACCGGAATGAACCTGGACGCGGTTTCAGGTTTGATGTTTGGCAACGGCGCCGCGCAGGCCAACGATAAGAAAAAGAACATCTCGATCATGGGGACGAACGAGCAGTTCAACCGGATCTTCAAACTGGATCTGCAGTTTGGTGAGTACCTCTCCAAAGAAGAGGCCGATAATGGGCGCCGAGTCGCCGTCATCGGTTTTAATATCGCGTCCGAGCTCTTTGGCGCCGAGGCTGCGGTCGGGCGTCAGATCAAGCTCAACGATGTCGAGCATCGGGTCATCGGCGTGGTTCATCGATCGGGCGAGAAGCTCGGCCTGAATATCGATGAGATGGCGATCGTTCCAACCCGATCTGCAATGCGAATTTTCAACGAGGACAAACTTTTCGGAATTCGCGCGAAGTCAAAATCCAAGGTCAGCCTGAACGACGCGGTTTCCGAGATTCGCGACATTCTCAAAGCGAGGCATAACGGCGAGGAAGATTTCACCGTCGTGACCCAGTCCGCGATGCTCGACACGATGAACACCATTCTCGGGATGCTGACCTACGTGCTGGGTGGAATCGCGATGATTTCGATGCTCGTCGGTGGCATCGGCATTATGAACATCATGCTGGTCAGCGTGACCGAGCGAACCCGTGAGATCGGAATCCGGCGCGCAGTCGGTGCGCGTCGAGCTGACGTTCTCAGGCAGTTCCTCTACGAGGCGATCGTACTGGCCGTGACCGGTGGCATGCTTGGACTTATGGGCTCCGCTGGAATCACCTATCTCTTGTACTGGGCCATTCCGTCATTTGATATGCGCGCGCCCGTCTGGATTCTAGTCCCGGCGTTTCTGCTTTCAGTCGTGATCGGCGTTGTCTTCGGAGTCTGGCCGGCGAGACGCGCTGCCCAGATCGAGACAATCGACGCGCTCAGATTTGAGTGAGCTGGTTGAAGACGAGCTGGTAGGCGCCGGAATCCTGATAGCGAACTTCGAGGCCCGCTGGCGCGATTTTTCGGCGGATGTTGACCAGATGAACGTCAAACGCCTTTTCGGAAACGTTCACTCGGCCCCAGACCTGTTTCAAGATTTCCGAACGATTCAGGGGTGATCCACTCGAGCGGTAGAGCATCGAGAAGATTTGAATCTCTTTGGGCGTGAAACTCGCGATGACTTCCCCGCGACGCTTCAACGTCAACGAGAGCGGGTCCAGGTAGACTTCCGGGGATTCTTGAATGCGTGGCGCGGCGCGCCCGAGGCGGAGGTGTCGTTCGAGCTTCGCAAGCAGCTCGTTCTGTGTGAAGGGCTTGACCAGGTAGTCGATGGCGCCTTCGTTGAACGAGGTACGGAGTGTTTCCAGTTCGTCGTCCGAGGAGGCAACGATGAAAGGAACGTCCATTGTTCGGATGAGAGACCCGTTATCGCAGATGATGAGGTCCGGAAGGACGTCTTCGCTGCTTGCAGAGTTCGGGTGCGCTCTCAACGCACGATCTAAGAGGTCCTGGTTTTCAAACGTCCGAAGACGATAAGAAGAAGCCAGAACGTCTCGGTAAAAAGCGAGGGTGTCGGTGTCCGCCTCGAGAATCCAGAGATTTTTCAGACAAAGGCCTTAGGTGGTGGTCGCTCATTGAGTATGTATGGAAGATTTCAAACCTCCAAGCCCCTTGGAGAACTGACTTCTATTTTATAGAGTGCTCAAGGATGTTTCGACCTGAGTGGCTTCGCTGGAATCCTCGATTTGAATTGGCTTGGTTAGGAAGAACGGAGTTCTTCCCACCACCGCCGTCGCTCGAAAATATTCCAAAAATATGTATTGGTACAAAGAACCGCACTATTGGCGATGCTTTGATGGTCAGTACTTTGCCGCGGAAACTAAAAGCCAAATACCCACATCTGAAAATTTACACGTATCCGCGCGCGTTTAACCCACTGGTTTTCTGTGGAAATCCGGCGGTGGAAGGCATTGATCGCCTTCCCGATCAGCTCTTTGGCGATGACTGCAACAGCGGGTACGGTCACCTGATTCGGCTCAAGGAACAGTATTTTGGTCTCGAGACTTCGAATCCTCCGCGTCCGGAAATTTATCTAAGCGCTGGAGAAGTCGCCGGAATGCGGAGTTTCGTGGAGCGTCATCGGTGGAGTGACCGGCCCCTCTGCCTCATTCACGCTTGGGGACAGACTCGAAAAGCCGACGCAAAGCGTGATTTCTGGATTGATCTCATCCGGAAGAACAGTCATCGGTTTCGTTTCTGGCAGGTCGGATTGCTTGACCAGAGCCCCTTGCCCGGCTGTGAGTACTACTTCTTCACTTCTCGAAGACCCGACGCGGCTAGAAAACTCTTCGCTCTCATCTCTCAAGCTCACGCTTTTATCGGAGTCGATTCCGGACCCATGCATATTGCACGAGCGTTCGGAGTTCCTTCGGCGATCGTCATCCGACAGGGGGATATCGGCGAGATCTGGAGAAAGCGACGCGAGGCACCGTATTATTTGAATGGAAACAGGGCGCATACTTTTCTCTATGAGGAAAATACCTATCTCGAAGCAGATCGATTGAGCACGGATCAGCTTCTGGTTAAGGCGGCTGAGTTTTTGGAGAAGCTCGGTTCAATTGGAAGTATGTAAGACCGAGGTGACGCGAATGCGCCGTTCGCTCGGGTTGGCTTGTGGTTTGAGTCGGTTGCCTGGATTTTCTGGTTGAGTGCGAACCAAGCGAGTCACCGTGCGCGCCGCTGATTCGTCGGGCTCGACTGCCTCAATTTGCACTCCATCAATCGACCTGATGTGGTGCCTTTCGCGCGTAAACGCACCCGAAAAACCTGAAACCAATACGGCACTTAGCAAGATCAACCCTGGATATCTGGTTCGCATAGCTTCGACCGGCTATTCAAGGAGCACGCCATGTGAATAAGGTAGGAGGTCGCGTAGATGATCCCCATTCGTGTCCACAACGCCTTAGACTATATGCTCGGCGGTCTGTTGGTACTCGCTCCCTTGATCTTCGGGATGGCGGATATCGCGTCCGTTCGCGGACTGTTCTCGGTTTTGGGTTTCGGCCTCATCGGCTATAGTCTTTTGACTCGTTACCCGTACTCACTCGTGAAAGTGATCCCCCTTGGGGTTCACATGGCCCTTGATGTGATCGTAGGTTTGGCTCTGATGCTGGCGCCAGCAGTGCTGGGGTATCGGGGGCTGATCACGGACGGTCAGAATGCGGCTCATTTTGTTTTAGGTCTGGGTGCAATTGGGCTGGTTGCTTTGACTGACCGGAAGAGCGATCGGGCGCCGGCCTACAAGACCGAGTCGGCGGAAGAACAAGAGAGAAAGTTAAAACATGTAGCTTAAGAGAATTTAACCTGTCCCTCTTAAGACGTAAGGCATAATAATTTACTAGAACCTGATGCTGAACCAAGAACTGACCCGGGTCCTTCAAGGAAAGCGACTTTTAGTCGTCGACGACGAGAATGACCTTCGCGACATAGTGAGCGCTGTATTTCGGCGTGCTGGATGCGAGATTCTCGAGGCCGAGAACGGCCGTAGTGCGCTCGAAATCGTCGCGCGTGAATCGATCGATGTCGTGATCACGGACATTCGAATGTCCGGAGGCGATGGCGTCGAACTTTTGACGGAGATTCGCCGTCGTAACGTTTCAAGCCCCGCCGTCGTTCTGATCACCGGTTTCTCGGATCTGACCGAGGAAGAAGCGCTTCGCAAAGGTGCGAACGCAATCTTGGCGAAGCCTTTCCGACTTCAGACGATTTTAGACGTGGTCGCCAAGGCGATCAGTTAAGCAGTCGCGAGGCAGTAGGCCGAGCGACTCTTCAAGCAAGCGGAACCGAACGGCTCAGGCGATTAAGGCTGAGTGCAGACGCCTTGGTAAAAGTAGTTATAACCACCGCTCGTTGAAATCTGAATCAACTGGTAGCGCGTGATTTGTGAGAGGTAGCTCCACGGGCAGACCACGGTGCCATCGACGATGACTTGGAAAGTAAAACCGGCAGTTCCACCGTTGTAGCCTGCGAATGACTGCGTCGTGAGCTGTTGTCCCTGAGTAACATAGTCACCGGGTCTGACGACCAAGCCCTGGACGTTCGAAATTCGGGTGAAGAGACGAGCCGAGTGCTGAATCGTGATCGTCGTCCCCGTCTGGTCGATGATCGTACCGTTTGCGGGAGCGATCGCCGTAATGGTCTGTCCGTATCCGCTGATATAGCTCGCACCCAGAACGAAAGTAAACTGAGTGGACGACTGGAGATTGGTGCTGCTTCCGAAATACGAAGAGTAGTAGGAAGTGTTCGCAAGCGAGAGTGGGACGTTCAGCTGGGGCAGCGACGCATCGCCCGCATTAAGAACTGCAAGCGGCGCATTTCCGTTCCCGCAACCCGCGGTGCCGAGAGCCAGAAGGGCTACGGCGATATTCAGCAAGCTTCGTTTCTTATTTAGCCGACGAATCATAGCGCCAACCTCAAGTGGAACAGAGCATTCCAAATATAGAGCTGTTTGCCACCAAGGATAAAGGCTTGGGTAGGGAAGGAAATCGCGCCGGTCAGTTTATCGACGATCGGAAATTCGAGACCTGGAATCACTTGCGCGCTTCCACCGAAGCTGGTGACGACCTGGGAATTGGTACCGTTGAGGCTCAACCAGTCGAGAGCACCGCCGAGAAGCAAGCTGAAGAATGGGCTCACGGTCGTGAGATGGTGATAGCCGGAGCTGGCATGGCCGCGTCCGTGACTCTGTCCGTTTCCGGTAGGCTGTTGAGCGGTGATGCCCAAGCCGAATGACATCAGATTGTAGGCCGAAGAAGTGGTGTTCTTCAGAGAGTAGCGCTGAAACTCGACAGCCGCATGAAGCCTGAACGCGGACCCCATGGAGTTTTCAAGAGGAGTGCCCAGCGCTTCGGCGTAGAACCCGGTGGTTGATCCGAAAGCGGCGTAGTAGTTGCCCATCGCGGCGGTTCGGGTGATACCGACGCCGATTTGCGAGATGTCCAACGCTTGAGCTTCGGAAGATGGAAGGAGCAGGGTGGCTCCGACCGCGACGAGTGCAAACAAAGCTCTGTTGCCGAGTCTGATCATGTTTATAAGTTTAGACTAGCGGCCCGCATTAGCAATGCAGATTTAATTATTCCACTCTATTTTGACGGCCGTTTGACAGTGGTTGCAGAGTTCGTCGAACGGGTTTTTGGCGGGATGTCTCGCGATCGCGAACTCTTGCTTGCAGCGTGGGCAGGTTGCGCTCCCACCTGAAATCACGCTCTCTTGATGAAAGATCCAGAACGCGACACCCGGACCCGCCAGGATCAGAGCGGGAACCAGGACAAAATGAATCAGCGGAAGAATGACGGCAAAAAGCGCCCCGGCCCAGCAATAACCCCACATCTTGAATGCGCGTTTTCTGCGTCCTGCGGGATCCCAGCTGATGACGGTAATGTTTCCGGTAGAGGACTCTCCGGTCGGTGTCAGAACGCGAACGGTGTAGTGGCTTTCGATCTGGCCTTGTATCGGGGTCGCCATAAGCAGGAGCCTATCAAGATTTGGCCAGCATCGCGAGAGGTGTAGGCCTGCTCGCTGGAGCGCTGATTCCACTGACAACCTGACTTTCTTCGGCCCGGGGATCCGCAAAAATGGGCCTCATTTTCCGAACGATCAAACTGATCGAGTCGCCGTCTCGTTGAAGCGTTCCCTGCACGGTGAGGAAGGGGACGTTCCAGTAATACTCCTCAAGGCGTTCGAAAACCTCCTTGTGGAAAATCATGTCGAGCAGACCTGTTTCGTCTTCCAACGCTCCGAAGCAGGTCCCTTTGGCGGTCGGTGGGCGTTGACGGACGATCATCAGCCCGGAAACTGAAACCGATCGTCCATTCGGTGACTTCCGAATCTCGGCAATGGTTTCTCTCGGCAGAGTCTTTTTGAGTTTCCGAATGGCCTGCATCGGATGCCCCTGCACGGAAGCTCCGTAGGACCGATAGTCTGCTTGAATGACCTCGTACTCGGACATTGGTTTGAAAAGAGTGGGAGAGGTCACACCCGACGAGGCGAGCGCTGTCGAAGTCCTTCCGCAAAGAGCGAGTGAAAGCTGCTGCCCGGGTTTGGCTTGAGCCGGATCGACGAAAACGGTCTCGGTTCCAGCGAGAGCTAAAACTTCCCAGAGCGCAGTTCTTCGATCGAGGTCGAATCGTTGAAATACGTTGGCCGCCGCGAACTGATGAAGAACGTTTTGTCTGAGTCGTGTTCTGAGAACAAAGTCGTGAAGACTTTTGAATAACCCGTGGGTTTCACGTTCGTAGACCAGGCGCTCGGCTTCTTTTTCGCTCATTCCCCGAATCATTCGGAAGCCGAGACGAAGCGCGCGTTCTTTTTTCGGCCCTTCTTCGATCGTGCAGTCCCAAACGGATCGCTCCGGGTCGATCGGTAGGACCGTCACCCCGTGTCGTTTGGCGTCGTCGATCAGGGTGTGATCCGAGTAAAACCCCATGGGTTGTGAGTTGATCAGTGAGCAGGTGAACTCGGCCGGGTGGTGGCATTTCAGATAAGACGAGACCCAGGAAAGATGAGCGAAAGAAGCGGCGTGGGATTCCGGGAATCCATATTCCGCGAAACCGCGAATCTGATCGAAGATTCGTTCCACGAACTCGGGAGCGAGACCGCTCGCAAGCAATCCTTCACGTAGGCGGATGCCCACTTTTTCGATGGAACCCTGGCTTCTCCAGGCAGCGATGGCGCGTCTGAGCTGGTCAGCTTCCCCTGGAGAAAATCCAGCCAGGTCGATAGCCATCTTCATCACTTGTTCCTGAAAAATCGGAACGCCGTAAGTGCGGCCGAGAATCGGCTTCAACTTCGGATGGTCGTATTGCACGTTCTCTGGGTGTTTTCGGTTTTGAAGATACGGGTGAACCATTTTCCCGACGATCGGGCCTGGACGAACGATCGCGACCTGGACGACGAGATCGTAGAATTCCTTGGGCTTCAATCGGGGAAGCATGCCCATCTGTGCACGTGATTCGATTTGAAACACGCCGATCGTATCGCCCAGTTGAATCATCTTCCAAGTGGCTGGGTCATCGGCGGGAAGGGTGTCGAGGCCCATTTTTTTAGGAGCTCCGAGTGGAGCGAGACCTGGGGTTTGGTTTACATTCAAGAGGTCGAACGTTTTCTTCAGCGCCGTCAACATGCCGAGCGAGAGCACATCGACTTTCAGAAGTCCGATGGCATCGAGATCGTCTTTATCCCACTGAACGATTGTGCGGTTCTCCATGCGCGCCGGTTCGATCGGAACGGTTTCAATGAGAGGGTCGCGAGAAAGGGTGAAGCCACCTGAATGAATCGAGAGGTGACGAGGAAAACCGTAAATCTCGTCGACCACTTTGCACGCCATCTGAATTTTATGTGAATGCGGGTTCGGCTGCTTAAGCTCGGATCGGCTGGTGACGGACTTTTGTTCGAGACCTGAGTAGCCCGTGGGATAGTTCTTAGAAAATCCGTATTCGGTAGCCCGCGCGAGTTCTCGGCCGCCTAGACGTTCGAGGTGACCTTCACTGGCATCGTCCTCTTCCGCCTCTTCCACCGCAGCCACCACTTCTTCCAGTGGGAGCTCGAAAACCTTGGCGGTTTCACGGGTGGAGAGCCTGCTTCGATAGGTAATAACAGCGGCGACCATTCCAGCTCTGTGGCGGCCGTATTTTGCGTAAATATACTGGATGACCTCTTCGCGTCGGTCGGCTTCAAAGTCCACGTCGATATCCGGTGGCTCGTGTCGTTCCACTGATAAGAAGCGTTCGAAAAGAAGATCCATTTTGACGGGATCGATCGCGGTAATTCCGAGTACGAAACAAACGGCCGAGTTGGCCGCCGACCCGCGCCCCTGACAGAGAATTTCTTTCGTACGCGCGAACTCGACGATGTCCCAGATGGTCAGGAAATAGTCGGCGTAGTTCAGCTGCTCGATGAGGGCGAGCTCATGCTTTAAC
>FSTS01000552.1_pt1 | contig 16600 bp, 8 predicted proteins | sample 1636961 | NCBI WGS metagenome assembly FSTS01 (sample SAMEA3914819, study PRJEB12502) | metagenome | biome: forest; material: soil | place: Canada | collected 2010-06-26 | depth 0.3 m
GGATTTGAGAACCGCCATGTTATCGGAACCGCAAATTCCCGGGTTCCACGAGGCGAGGGTTCGCGAAGCCAGATCGAGCTTGAACGTTCCGTTGCGACTCACTCCGGCAGCCTCGGTGAATGTTCCCACGCCGTAGATGGCGTTCGAATCGCCACTCAGCGCGAGGATCTTCGCGCCGCCTCCGGAGATCGATGCGGTGAGCGGTAAACCCGCCGCTCCAAGCTGGTACCAGACCAGCGTGCTCGACGAGCTGTAGCCGTCAGAAGAAGCCGTCGTGAAGAGCTGGCCATCTGACGTGATGTAAGCCGCCGAAGGCTGAGAATTGAAGAGGCTTGATGCAAGGTCGAAAGAAGAGTCTATCGTTCCGGCCGAATCGAAAGCTCCGTAGCCGATCTGAGAACCGTTGCCGCCGATCCCGGTGAAAGGACCCATCACGTAAGTTTGATTTTCATAGTTTCCCATGAAGAGCGCGACTCCGCCGACGGGCGTGCATCCGCTCACCGGATCGCACCCTCCTGGAGTCCACTCCGAAATCAGATTTCCATTCGCCCGGTCGTAAGCTGCGAAGTTCGTGCGCGAGGACGGTCCGGTTCCTGTCGTGAAATGACCGCTGACCAGGATCTTTTCGGAGTCCACGGACAAGCTTTCGACCGTTCCGCCCGAGCCGGCGTCAAGACCTGGGAGGAGGATCGCGCGCTGAGTGGTGACGTCATAGGCCGCGAGCGCTCGACGATTGTAGGTCAAAGCGACGAGATTGCCGCCCAGGATCAACCAAGCTTCGCCCGTCGAGGAATCTCTCACGGCTGAGAGAACCTCGATCTGGTTGCCGTGACTTCCGCCCGTCGGAAGCGCGCTATTCAGGGAGGCCGCACCATACTCGTTTCCCTGGTAACCCGCAGGAGGCGAAGAAGAGGCGGCGTTCGCGCGGATCCCCTCGCGAAGAGACGGAGTATTTAGAAGGGTCGTGTTCAAGCTGCCGCCGCTTGTATCCACTTCATTGACCACCATCCGGTTGCCACCGCCGTCGCTCAACGTTTCAGTCACGGCGGTGAACAGCCGAGTACCGTTCGGGTCCAATGTCAGGGCGCTGCAAGTCCCGCTCGGACATTGGATCTGAGTCGACCAGGTCAAGGTCGGGCTCAAAGTGCTCACTTTCACGACGTAAGACGCAGAGTTGGAAGGAGTGCCCGCGATCGCGTAAAGAGCACTCGTGTTGAGATTCATGGCGCGAACCGCCCCCGAAGCGAACGGCTGCGCGGCGAATGCATCTCCCGGCTGCAGCACTGGCCCGCTCGGACTGGCGATCGAGTAGCTCGCGAGGCCGGCGCGTGGTTGAGTCGTGCCCCATGGGCCTGATGTTTCGTAGATCGGACCAGATGTTTCGTAAACTGGTGCCGAAGTCGTATAGATGCTGGTGAAGGGGCCGCCGACCCAGAGAGTATTCCCTTGGGCTTTGAGCGCGGTCACTGCCAGTCCGGCCGGGCCCGTCGGGTACGGGCACCAGGTGAGCATGGTGCCTGTGTTCAGGTCCACTGCCCCAAGGTGGTTTCTCGTCAATCCGCCCAAGGTCGTAAAAAACCCACCCACGTAGGCGACGGAACCCGAAACTTCGATGGCGTTCACGATATCGGTGTTTCCAACAGAGCCCGTATTTGCCGTGAGAGGATCGATTGCTCCGGAGGCTGCGTCGACTGAGGCTAAGTTTCTGCGACTGCTTCCGGCCACGGTGTCAAACCTTCCTCCGATCAGAAGTCGTGAGCCTGCGAGCTTGAGTGTCTTGATTGTGCCCACCGGAGTTCCTTCGATCGAGACACTGAACGATTCGTCGACTGCGCCGCTGGCCAGCACATGTCGGATTCGCGAGACCGCGCCTGCATCGAGATTTCGATCGGCGGCGTAGTAACCGCCGGCGCCGTCGAGCTCGATGGCGCCCACGCTGAACGGAATAGACGGGGTTTTTATGTTGCCGGTACTCAGATTGATCGAAGGAGCGGAGCGTGTCAGGGGACCGATCTCGTTGAATGCTCCGCCGACGATCAACGTGCTCTCGTCAGACTCGAGCGCTCTCACTTCGGCGTCCGTGTAGATTAAGGCCGGTGCGAAAGAAGGCGTGGATTCAGGAACGGCTGTCAGATGACTGATATCAGCATGGCCCGCCCGGAGAAGGTTTCTCTGCAGCTGACAGGAGGAGAAAGCAAAAGCGAGAACCACCGCTGTTCCGCCAAGGCTCGAAAGCTTTCGGTTACCCATACGAATACTTCTCCTGAAATAAATAGTAGACCCGAATGATCAAACTAAGAAGACCCGGCTCGTCTATCGTGGCAGTTATCGTTTCAAATCCAGGAAACAGCTTTACATAGTGAGGATTTAAGATTTCGCGCGAGAGATTTTCACAGTTTCAGAAACATGAATCAGAATCACGCCACTCATCCTTGTTGTTTATGGACAGCCTATCCAATGCACAACAATCTCGGTCAAAACGAATTTGCCGAATCGCGCGATTATATTGATTTAATTGATTTACTTGCGCGAACTATCGGCGAGTAAATCCAAAAAATAAGGGGGAATTTCGTGCGAATCTGTAAACTATTCTGCGTCGTGGTGTCGTTCGTAACAGCAACGACAGCATTCGCGTATGACGAGAGTGATCTCTCGCTTTCATCCATTCTTGATCTTCCGGTCGTTGTCGCGACAAAGAAGAAAGAAAGCGTTTCAAACGCTCCGGCGATCGTGACAGCGTATGGCGCGAAGGACATCGATCGCTACGGCTATTATACGCTCGAAGAGCTGGCTACGATTACCCCCGGGTTTTTCGGGCGTCGCGACGGAGCTGACGATGGGTATTTCGAAACCCGTGGCGTAGTCGCGACCCAGAACGAGAAGCACCTGGTTCTGGTCGACGGCATTCCGATCAACCACCCTCGCAACAACATGGCACCCATCGGCACCGATTTGCCTCTGTTCTTCGCGGATCGAGTCGAGTTTCTGCGCGGCCCGGCTTCGGCGCTTTACGGAACGGGCGCCTTCAACGGTGTCGTGAACATCGTCTCGAAAGACGAAGCGTACCAGGGTTCGGGCGGCGAGTTCAAAGCCACCTACGGGCTTGAGCCTTCGACCAAGAACGAGGTCGGAACTCGCCCAGTGACCCGCCGTGTGATGGGTAATACGTGGTCAAAAAAGGAAGGGTTCAGCTCAGTCGCGAATCTCGGATACTTCGACCGAGACGCTTCCGACGCGATGGTCGGCGGAGGCAGGAATACGTTCTTCCGCGATCAGGAAAAAAGCTTCTTCGGCCGCTACTCCATGCAGCTCGGCGATTTCCGAGTCGGTACGATCTTCATGAATCGCACGACCGGATACGGCTCGGCCTGGGGCGGTATCGCGAACGCCTCGAATTACCATCGCTGGACAGAGTTCATTCCGTACGTCCGCTACACCACCACGCTCGCACCGAAACTGACCTTCAACTCGTATTTCAAGTTCAATCTGGGTACGGAAGAAGGCGCGCAAGCGAATAGTCTCGGCTGGTACAACCCGGCGGGAACGATCGGTCACTTTGCTTTCGACGTTCCGAGCAAGCAATACGAAGCTTTGGCCGAAGCCACCTATGCCGTAAGCAATGACACGAACTTGATCGCGGGGGTGAACTACGACCGCCGCAACCAGGATCCGTCGAGCTGGGTTCAGCAGCAGTACTTGCCCGCAGACACGGTCATGCGGCTGTATGACCGCGCCTTCCAGAACATCGGCATTTACGCGCAAGCGACCCAGCATTTCGCGGTGCTTTCTGGGTTGACCGCGATCGCCGGTGCTCGCGCCGACTTCGGTAGTATGCTCGACCCGGGCCGTCCGGACGCGCATTTCAGCCAGCTTTCTCCTCGTATCGGCTTCGTTCAGAAGCTGACCGAGAGCCTGAACTTCAAGGCGTTGTACGGAAGCGCGTTCAATGCCCCGATGCATGACCACTATTCGCATAACGACGAGAAAGCGTCACAGATTCCGTCCGATCGAGGCGATCGCCTAAACCTGAAGCCGGAAAGCATCAGAAGTTTGGAGACCTCGCTGACCTACACAACCACGCGCGCCGTGGCGACCTTCGTGGCGTTTGCGAACTCGACGAAGAACGCGCTTGAACGCCAGCAGTGGGAACCTGCTTTGACGGACTGGTGGGAGAACAATCCGGGCATCACTCATACCTATGGGTACGAGGCCGATCTACGTGTTCTTCCTGCGCAGGACCTCTATCTGGGTCTGAACTACTCCTATGCTCTTCCGAAGGACGTGAATGGAGTGCCGCTGATCGACACCCCAGTTCACAAGGGCGCGTTCACCGGCGGTTATCGACTCGGAGCCACAAGCCTGGGGGCGGCTGTACGCCGGATCTCGGCCTGGAGGAATACGCTCTCCGGTTTCACCGTCGCGGATGTCAAGCTGGGTTATGACTTCTCGAAGTATGCGCAGATGGACTTGCAGATCCTAAATCTTAACAACGCTACCCAGGAGTTCAACCAGGGTGCAGCGGTCGGTCGCGAGCGGACTTTCTTGCTCTCGGCAAATCTGAGCATTTAGTGGCGAGCGAAAAGGGCCGCACTCTCTCGCGAGAGTGCGGCCCTTTTTTATTGGCTGAAAGTAACTCTAAGCCGATCTCAAGACTGGGGGATGAGTAATTTCTCCAGCGGGAATTCCAAAAAAAATCCGAAACCCATCCAATGTTCCCAGCCTTGCGCAGTCCATGTTGTGGGCGACCCCGGCCCTCTCTACATGCAAATGCGGAATCTGCTTTTCCTTCAGACTCCGGGAGAGATTTCGCGTTCCAGTCCACAATCCAAACTCATCGTCGGAACCCACGTCGATAAACATGGGTTTTCCGCGAATTTCCGACAAGTCCGCGCTCTCGAGCAAGGTCAAAGGGTCATGTTTCAGATAGTCGGGGTAGTCTTTGAAAACAGATCGGGTGATTTGTATGCCTTGGGTGATGAACGCAAGGTCCAGGCCGTTGTCTGAAGCATACTGCTTCACGCAATCGTCCGAGAAGAAGTCAAAATCAAAGAGCACCGGCATTCCGGCGACGACTCCGGCGAACAAATTTGGATACTTAACGAAGAGGCTCAATGCCGAGTACCCGCCTGAAGAGTATCCCATCAAATACCTTCGACGCACGGGTTGCGATCGATCTGACTCGATCATCGGTATTACTTCGTTCAGAAAATAGTCGGCGTAGGATTCTCTGGGATGTGTGGGGTCCTGGCGGAGGTAGCCAGTGCCGCAATCAGGAAAAACGAACTCGACCCCCTCGCGAAGGCAGGCATCCAAATCGGCGCTCGAAAAACTCTCAAAAAGTCCGATCAGCGTAGCAAATGCGTCGTCGCCGACCGCTCCGTGCAGGCAGTAAATCACAGAGCGTTCTTTCCCTTCGGAACGCGGCGAGAGGAAATAACGACTGAGCTTTACCACTCTCTCGAGTAGAAGCGAGTCGCATAAAAACCGCTCATACGTAAACGCACCGATGCTTCGGGTCTCGATCTTCCGAAGAGTCGGCAGAATCAATGGAGAAATACCAGCGAGCATCCTAAATTTCCCCCTCAACATCTTATCCACTATTCAAATATTCAAAGATCACTCCAGAGGGCGTAAATTTGGGCGTTCTCTTTGCTACTATTTAACATCTAGCCCATGGGGAACATGTTGTATCGTCGGCTGTTTGACCTCTCAGTAGACCTTCTCTGTATCATTGATGCGGAGGGGCGCTTCATGGATCTCAGCCCGAGCTGGCAAAGCGCATCGGGTTATCCGATCAGCGACTTGAAACTCATGCCGTTCACTCAGCACATTCATCCCGGTGACGTTGCATATTCGCTTTCGCAGATCGAGCGGACTCGCCTCGGTGAATCCGTGCAATTCGAAAACCGTCTTCTCAAAAAGGACGAAAGCAGCCGCCGCCTTCAGTGGAGCGCATGCTTTGATCCCGATACTCAGTTGGTTTTCTGTTCGGCCCGAGATATCGAGACGCAGGGGAGCGGCACCGACGTAGCTTTCTATAAGAGTCTGCGCATGAGAGACGAGTTTTTATCGGTCGCTTCTCACGAGCTGCGAACACCACTGACTCCTTTCCGGCTCAACCTAGGCATGCTGAATCGTGGCCTTCAAACCGGGCAGCCGAAATCCTCCAACAATCAGTTGCTCGTCTATCTTTCCGAAACATTGAATCAGCAGCTCACGCGGATCACAGGCCTCGTCGATGATCTCCTTGACGTGTCACAGATTCATCTGGGCCGGCTGCCCTTGGAGCGCCGAACCATAGACGTGCTTCCAAATATTCAGTCCGTAATCGAGCAGCATCGGACTGAGCTCGAGGAAGCGAAGATTGAGGTCAAAATCGCCACAGGCCAGCCTATTCGCGCCGAATGTGATCCAAAGCGGATGGCCCAAGTTATTGCGATTCTCATCTCGAATGCGATTAAGTTCGCTCCGAGTACGCAGCTGGAGATCTCTTGCTTTGGAAAACCGGATCGGAAAAGTTTCGAAATCATCGTGGTCGACCAAGGCATCGGGATTCCCGAGAGAGACGTCGATCGAATTTTTCTTCCGTTCGAACGAATCGTATCAAGCGAGAATTTCGGGGGCTTCGGGCTTGGACTCTACATCGCACGAAGAATCGTCGAGGCGCACGGCGGAACCATTCGCTGCGAAAGCAAGCCGGGGACCGGATCAAGGTTCATTCTCAATCTTCCCACTCAAATGTCGCCGCTAGGCGCTTAACGGCAATACTCGTTCGCAACAGCAAGCAACGTATCGAACTCCAGAGGTTTCTTAATGACCTTTCGTTCGCTCTTGACCTTCTCTGCTTTTTCAGAAAATGCGGTCACCACTACGACCGGAATCGCCATCAAAACTTGGTCGGCTTCGAGCGCTTCGATGAACTCCCAACCGGTCATCACCGGCATCATCAGATCCAAAAGAATAAGACAGGGTGCAGGGACGTCGGAAAGTAAGTTCAAGCCTTCACGACCGTCCGCAGCGAGCAGTACCTTGTAGCCTTCCAACTCCAGTATGAGCTTAATAGTATTCCTGATAGTTCTATCGTCTTCGATAACCAGGATGGTCTTGCTCTGCATCCCTAATTAGCAGCAAGAAATATGCGATCAGCAAGTGGGCTGGTTAATCAGCGGCGATTGCCGCGAGGTCGGTTAGTAGAACTCGAGGTAGTCCATTGATCCCGTGAGTGTGCCCTTGAATACAATGTAGATGGAATGCACTCCCGTCGGGACCGGGCTGAGGTCAGCGACCATGTAGTGCCAAGTGGTAGGGGTGACGCCAAGTCGAATGACGCCGGTCCCGATGAGTGGACCGGTGAGCGAATCGAGGTGCACCTCATAGTTCGTCGGACCGCTCGATGTTTCCATGACTAAACGGACATGGGCGTACGCTCCAGTTCCGAAATCAAGATTCGTGTAGCTGAGCCAGTCTCCCGCGTCGATTCCGCTCACCATTGAGTTTTTAATATCGAGCCCAGAAGCGTTGTCCGGCGCTTCTGCCTGTTTCATGCCTGCGGCAGGGCTCGAGCCTAGGGTTCGAGTCGAAACACGATTTAAGGCGGGTGAAATGTAACCGCTCGCTGCTTCTGCCCGGATGAAATAAGCCTGAGGTGTGTTTTGAGCGAGACCTGTATCTAGAAACGAAGTCGCCGTTGCCGGCAGAGCCGCGATTTCATGAGAGGCCCCTCCCGCCGAACCTCTCGAGACCCGAATCAAGCTCGTTCCCGCTGGAACTGTCGGCCAGTTCAATTGAACCGTGGTGTTTCCGATTGCCACTGCCGTGAGCCCGCTTGGCGCTTGAGGCCAGGTGCGGCTCGCTCCCGCTGTAAATAAATTACTACCAGCGGGTAGAGCGCCGACGTCAGGACTCCTTCCGCCGAAGGAGCTTCCCATTCCGATCGCTTGCGCTCCGGCCTTTAGCCGGAAGTCAAACTGCTCAGGTGCCTGAAAGTTTGAATAGAAGGTGATGTCCCGAAGATTCGTCTGCAGTACGGCTGCGGCCATGAGGTAGGTGGCGCCGCTGCAAAGGTTGTTGGCAATGAAGTAGCCCGTGACGGCGAGGTTCTGGGCACCACCGATGGCGCAGGAGGATGTTCCGTACACCGAGTTTTGATAGACCCGGATGTTCGCGTCGTTATTCGGCGGAGGAGTCTGACTGGTGTCAAACCCGTTCACGTTCACGCCACTTTCCGTGTCCCAGACCACATTGTGGTGAACGAGGTAGTCGAAAGAGCCGCCATCCAGGTAAACTCCTGAGTTCGGAGCGGATCGTCCTGAACCGCTTCCGTGAGCCAGGTTGTAGGCGATCTCAGTGTCTCCACCGTCATTGCCATAAGTATAAGTTCCGCCCAAGTCGGAGGTCTGAAGGCCGTAGTCGAACATCTCATTGTTGAGAATCTTGTTGTTCTTGCCGCCATGGTTGATGGCGCTTCGACCGGTGCGATACATCGTGTTGCGAGTCATCACGTTGTCCGATCCGGCCACGCTGATACAAGCGGAGTAATCCGCTCCGTAATCGGTGTCGTGGATCACGCAATTCGTGACGGTATGACCGCTGCCGGTCAAACGAACACCGTTGCCGGCGCTGAAAGATATCTCGCAGTTCTTCAGAACGTTTCCCACGCCGTCGAGCATCAACCCGGTCGTCGAGGTGTTGGTGTTGGTTGGAACAAAATTGTGCGAGACGTAGCGAGCCTGTAGGCCGTCGAGAACGATGCCCGTGGAAGTCGGCCCGGTTTTGAGGCTTGTCGCGAAAAGTGAGATGCCTTGAAGCTGAATGTAAGACTGCGCAGTCAGATCAAACCCGAAGTCGCGGCGTTTCGCTTCGACCACATGAGTGCTTGGAGAATCACCTGCTGGCATTCGAGCTGAGACGGCACCGCTTGAGCTGTCGCGGAACCATTCACCGTTTGAATCGAGCTCGGATGGAATACCTTCGAGCCAGTAGGGATTTCCCACAAGCGGGTCATAGTAAGTAACCGAACTCGTCAGTTTCGGAACTAAAATGGTGATTTGTCCGGGAACACTCGCGGTAACGGTTCCGTAAATCGAGTTCCATTGAGATCCCGTGATCAGAATGATTCGTGCGCCCACCCAGTAGCCAGCGGCTTGAGTCAGATGAGAGTCGGACAAAGTCGCGGTCATCCCGCTCGATGGTCCCGTGGTGGTGTGGCTGACATTCGAGACACTTTCAACGACGCTCTTAACTGGGGTAGAGACCGAGGTCGTGCCGTTTGGCCAACGGGCCTCTAATATCATCCGGCCATCGACGAAGAGTTGATCGCGGCCCGCGCCAAGAGACCAAGGCATCGCGCTAGAATAAGTCGCGCCCGACGTATTTCCCCAGCTGGTGAGGACATCGGCACCACTCACGACCGGTGCCTCTCCGGGGTAGGCTGCAAAGATGATCGGCGATGCCGACGTTCCAGAGTTCGTCGGGGTCACCGTTTCACGGTAAGTCCCGGCGCGTACATAGATCTTGTTTCCGGGCACTGCGACGTTTGCAGCTTTCTGAATCGTTTTAAATGGAAGAAGCGAAGTTCCCGGGTTGGAGTCGACGCCGGTTTGAGCGACGAACAAAGTCCCAGGGATGTCATTGACCGTGACCTTCACGGTTTTATAGCCGTATCCACCGTAGGTGTCGGCTGCTCTCAAGACGATGGAAGATACTCCAGCCTGGCCGATCGAAGGAGTAAAGGTAATGGTGGCCGTGCCGTTGCTCGCTGCGGGTGCGGAAAATACACCGAAGGCAGGCATTCCCGATCCGTATGAAACAGCTACTGGGTCTAGATCAGCATCGGTTGAGCTGATCGAAAGAGTCGCCGTGTCACCGGTGTTCATGACTAGGTCAGGCGCCGTGATCACAGGAACCTGGTTGAGAAACGGGAAGACCATGTAGCCGTTGACATCCATCAATGTTGACCCGACGCGCGCATAGCGGGCATCGAGCGCGCCTGTATCGTATACGACGGTAGACGCGGTGCTTGCGGTCGTAACGCCGTCGAGCGTGACTGATTGCAAAGTCAGATTGCGATCTTCGGATCCGATGGTCGCGTCGTTCGTGTACTGGACCATGATTCGACGAATGGAGGTTTTAGGAAGTGTGGTCGCAAACGAGTAAGTCTGAAGTGAGGCTGATACGGCGGCTTGAGTTCCGATCAGCTGGTCATTCACGTAGACGTTGAAGCTTGGATAAATTCCCGAGGCTGGCGTTCCCGATGCTTTCACCAAAATGGCTCGTGATACTTGAAACGTGATCGGTGTTGTGACGGTCGGGCTCACGCCGTCGGATGCGATCGCCTGGAGAGAATAACTTCCAGCGCTGCCCGAAGCGGGATTGAGGACAAGCTGTGCGCCTCCGTTTCCCAGATTCGTAAGCGAGGCCATTGCCGGGGCTCCGCTCGCTGTCCAAGCGACGGTTCTTCCCGCCGAGCTCGTCGCGCTCAGATTCACCGTCATGCTTTGTCCTTCAAGGACGACGATCGACGCCGGAGTCGGTCCGGTGACCGTGATCGAGCTGTTGACAGTGACATTGATGGTCTTGATTCCAACGCCGCCGTAGGTATCTGTCGCTTTTAGGACAATGGGGTAAACGCCGTTTTGACCGGTGGTCGGAGCCAATGTAAGAGTGGCCGCGCCTGGAGCACCGGCCGTAAGAATCGCGAAGCTGGGCATTCCTGCTCCGGTGGTGATGGCCATGGCGTCCTGATCGGGATCCGTCGAGGCGATGGACACGTTTGCCGTTTCACCCACGTTCATGACGATGTCTGAAGCGGTAACCACGGGCACTTGATTCAGGAATGGGAACACTAAGTACCCATTGATGTTCATCAAGCTCGACCCGGCTTGAGTGTAGAGGGCGTCGAGTGTGCCCATGTCATAGATCACTGACGAGGCCGTGCTTGAGGTCTCAACGCCGTCGAGAACGATGGACTGCACGGTGAGGTTACGGTCTTCAGATCCGATCGTCGCGTCGTTGGTGTACTGAACCATGACTCGTCGAGTAGACGAGTTTGGAAGCGTGGTTGGGAACGCATAGGTCTGGAGCGAAGCCGATACGGTCTGTGTGCCGATCAGCTGGTCGTTCACGTACACATTGAAAATTGGATAAATTCCCGAGGCGGGTGTTCCCGATGCTTTCACCAAAACGGCACGAGAAACTTGAAACGTGATCGGCGTCGTGACGGTTGGGCTGACACCATCCGATGCGATCGCCTGAAAAGTATAACTCCCAGCAGAGCCTGAAGCCGGAGAGAGTGCGATCTGGGCGTTCCCACCACCAAGATCGGTAAGAGTGGCCATCGCCGGCGCTCCGGTTGTCGTCCATGAAATGGGTTTTCCGGCCGAGCTGGTCGCGCCCAAGCTCATCGTCGCGCTCTGACCTTCGAGAACGTTGGCGGTTGCAGGCGTGGGTCCGGTGACCGTGATGGCGCTGTTTACGGTCACTTTGACCGTCTTGTAACCATAGCCGCCGTAGGTATCGGCTGCCCGAAAGACGATGGAAGAAACCCCGTTTTGGCCCGTAGTAGGAGCAAAGACGACAGTCGCTGTGCCCGTGCTGGCTGCGGGCGCCGAAAAAGTTCCGAAGCTCGGCATTCCCGTACCGTAGGAGATGGCGATAGGGTCCTGATCGGGATCCGTAGAAGCGATGGAAAGCGTCGCGGTCTCGCCGACGTTCATGACCAAGTCCGAAGCGGCAATCACGGGCACTTGGTTTTGAAACTTGAAAACCATATAGCCGTTGATGTCCATCAAAGTCGCGCCGGCACGCGCGTACCGAGCATCGAGCGCGCCCGTATCGTAGGTCACGGTAGACGCGGTGCTGAGAGTTTCAACACCGTCGAGAACGACGGATTGCAGAGTGAGGTTTCTGTTCTCGGCTCCGATCGTCGCGTCGTTGGTGTATTGAACCATGACCCGGCGGATGGCCGAGTTAGCGAGAGTCGTCGAAAACGAGTAGGTCTGGAGCGTCGCCGAAACCGATGCCTGCGTTCCGATCGCGGTGTCGTTCACGTATACTGTGAAGCTCGGGTAAACTCCGGCGGCCGGTGTTCCAGAAGCTTTGACCGAAATCGACGATCCCGAAGCGCTTGCGATTGTTCCAAGAAAAAGGGCAAGCGAGTAGGACAAACAGAGGCCAAAGCGTGAGCTGTACATAATTCCAGTATATGACGAAAGGAATTCGTTTCCTCATGTGTCGTTTTTGATTGGAATAAGTACAGCTAAATCAGGTGGTTCAAAAACGACACACCGTTCTCCAGCGTCGCATACTTGAGATGCGAATGCTCTCAGCCATCAAGCTGCCTTTCCCTTACGGATCGGTAGCTTCACAATGAAGGTCGCCCCGTGGCCGGGCTCGCTTTCCACCTGAATCGAACCGCCCTGGGCTTCAGCGAACATCTTGGAGATGTAGAGACCGAGTCCAAGCCCGCCGTACGATTTCAGGGAAGCCGCCCTTTCAAAGCGTCCGAAAATTCTCTCCTGATCCTGCTTCGAGATTCCGATCCCATAGTCTCGGATCTCGATTGCGGCCGTTCCGTTGTCGTCTCGGGTCACTACCTGGATGGGTTTCCCCGCCCCGTATTTCATCGCGTTGGTCAGAAGGTTGATGATCACTTCTTCTGTTCGCATCGAGTCCCAGTTTCCTCGAAGAGGCCTCTCCAGATTCAGACGAACTTCGCATTTCGCGATCAAAAGTTGCTCACGGTAGCGCTCAAGTGTCTGGTCGACCAGCTCGGAAAGATCGAGTTCCTCTCTGGAGATGAGTGCCTTTCCTCCTCGGATTCTTGAAACCTCGAGAAGATCTCCTACCAGGCGGTCGAGTCTCTGGATCTGGGTTTTTGAGATGGAGACGAGTCGTAGCTGCTTTTCTCTCGGAATCTCGACGAAAGTATTCTGCGTGATGAGACGGTTGATGAGCTCGATCTGAGTCATGAGTGTGGAGAGCGGTGTTCTGAATTCATGCGAGGCGATCGAAAGAAATTCATCACGAAGAATCAAAGCGGTGTGCAGTTCTTCGACCGCAGCTGCGAGAGAGATTCCGGTTACGGCGGTGATCCCGAGAAAAGTTTGAAGGTAGTCCAGGCTGTCTAAGGGATCCAATGCGATGAAAGGTCCTCTTCCAGCGATCGTGTCGTAGATAGTGGCGACAGAGAATAAGAAGACTCCCGCGGTTGTGCCACGCATCCCGAGACGAATCGCTAGCCACATCACGACCGGGTAGAACCAGTAGATGAGGTGAAAGTGGTGGCTTCCATCGGGCGAAAAGAAAACGTACCAGGTGACGGCGGCGCCCAGGATACTTCCCAGCGCGATCTCCGCGAGGCGACGCGCTCCCTGGTTGATGTTTGGGAGCGTGTCCCACGAAAGAAGCAACGGGGTGATGATCAGGCAGCTCAGCATATTGGCCACCCACCAGTGCCACCAAATGAGTGGGAATCCGGTTACGGCTTTCGGTCCGAATAGAAACAGACCGGAGACGCCGATCGTGGCGCTGACGGCGGTGCTCACGAGCCCTGCCGCGACGAGAGAGGTGACGTCTCGAATTCTAACGAGGCTTACGGTGAATCGAGTGTGCCGCCGTAAAAGGTATTCCACGATCAGTGGCTCCGTCGTATTGGCCAAAACGAGCATCAGGCCAGTCAGGAGACCGGGCTTTAATGAAGCGTCGGAAATGAGCGATCCGATCGCGATCGCCGGCCAGACGTTTCTTCCGTATCTAAGAACCATTGCGATCGCGAAGCCGGTGGGAAGCCAGATCGGTGTCGGACCAGCCGGGCTACTTGAAAACGAAGTCAAAAAGCTGATTTTCGAGCACACCAGATACCCGAGTGTGATGAGGACTAGCCTTACCAAGTCCATCGGAGCTCCACCTCGGGCGCCGTAGTTTTCACGAAATCATTTCGGTGAACGGCCAGCGCAAAACCGAGTTGAAGAGCGCGCTTGCTATTGAATGCGATCGAACCGACGTCCAGTAGAAGCTGTGGTTGAAGAAAGAGATCGGCGCCGGCGCTGTCTGTTCCCGCTAAATCGAAATACCCCGTGAATAGAAGGCCAATCGTCCCGACCATGAACGGCAAGTTCCAGAATGGAGAAATCTGGTAGGTGAGCGAATTGAACCGGTCCTTTCGAAAGTAAACGTTGATGCCGGCGCTCATTCCTTTAGGGAGTACAAAATCGATGCCGGGTCCCGCCATATTGGCGTAAAATCCGCTTCCCGTGCGGTCGATTCGAATCCCGGCAAAAACCTCTCTGAAACCTAGCGATTGAAATCGTTTCGGTTCACCACTCAGAGCCCCGATGCCCAAACGGGAGATCCATTTTCCGAAGATTCTGGCGGCGCTGCCAAAGGCCTGACCCGTGGCATCGATAAAGTCTCCTTGATAGAAGTTTACCAAGAAGTAGTTATCGCCATGGCGCCACGTGCCGTAGTGCTCGAGACCGACGGTGGTCATTGCGCCGCTCTGGGTATCAGTGTCAGCGAAGCGATCATGGAAACCGGTGCCATAAAACAATTGCACGTCGGTCATGGAGTAATCCTCAGCCTTGCTGGGTGCCGCTAAGAGAAGCGCACCAAGAACCACGACACGAAAACGGGACTTCATCGGTCATCCCTTGCCGCAGTTCTGTGCGACGCAGGACGATAGGTCTTCAAGCTGGATCGGCTTGGAAAGAATCCCCTGCGCCAGGGCGAGTTTCCCCTGGTTAGGATACGCCGTGATGATCACCACAGGAATGGAACGCGAGACACCTTTTGCGCGAAGCTCCTCTATGAACTCCCATCCGTTCATGACCGGCATCATCAAATCGAGCAAAACTAAACAGAAGGCAGAATCGGCCGAAAGAATCTCGAGCGCTTGGCGACCATTCTCGGCGGTGTAGACGTCGTAGCCATCCAGATCGAGGGCAAGCTTGAGCATATAACGAATTCCTTCGTCATCATCGACAATGAGAATTCGTTTAGATCTGGCGGCCGAAACGTCACGCATGGGTTACCGCGTCCCTCAGATGGACGTGCTAAGCGCTGCAACGAGTACGCCATGGTATGCTCAGACCATGAGTGTAGATCCCGTTTGCGGCATGAATGTCGACCCGACCGATTCAGCCGGTTCATTCGAGTATCGGGGAACGACCTACCATTTCTGTTCCGTAGCATGTCTTGCCGAGTTCAAAACGAACCCCGAAGAGTACGTGAACGAGGAACTCAGGGCCATCAACGCCGCCGCAGCTTCGCTGGTTTCAAAGGATTCAATCTACACTTGTCCGATGCACCCCGAAGTTCGGAAGCAGGGCCCCGGAAGCTGCTCGATCTGCGGCATGGCGCTCGAACCACTCGAAGTGACGGCCGATCAGGGGCCCGACCCTGAGCTGATCGACATGACTCGTCGGTTTAAATTCGCCGCGGTGCTGTCGACTCCGCTTCTCGTTCTTTCGATGGCCGAGCTGATTCCAGCTTGGGCGCAGTTCTGTCTCGCGACTCCGGTGGTTGCGTGGGCGGGTCTTCCACTTTTGCAAAGAGGATGGGATTCACTGCGGAACCGCAGCTGGAATATGTTCACCCTGATCGCGCTCGGAGTGGGCACGGCTTATCTCTACAGTCTTTTCGTGCTGCTTTTTCCGGGAGCACTTCCGGCGCACGGTACACACGCCGGAATGCCGCCAGTTTACTTCGAGCCCGCGGCCGTCATCGTCACTCTGGTTCTCTTGGGACAAGTTCTCGAACTCAGAGCGCGCGGCCAAACGAGCGGCGCGATTCGGGCACTGCTTCAGCTTGCGCCGAAAACGGCGATCCGGGTCGGCTCAGTCACTCATGACGAAGAAGTCGCGATCGATCAGCTTCATCGGGGCGATCTGATTCGACTTCGCCCCGGCGAAAAAGTCGCAGTCGATGGGCTCGTGATCGAAGGGCGAACCGCGATCGATGAATCCATGATTACGGGTGAGTCGATGCCAGTTGAAAAAGGGCCGGGTGATCGAGTCGTGGCCGGTACGATCAATCAGACTGGTACCTTGGTCTATCGTGCCGAAAAAGTGGGTAGCGACACGCTTCTTGCTCAGATCGTGCGAATGGTGTCCGAAGCGCAACGAAGCCGAGCCCCCATTCAACGACTTGCGGATCGTGTTTCATCGTACTTTGTTCCGGCGGTCGTCATCTGTGCCGTTATTACGGCCATCGTCTGGGGATTCTTTGGTCCCGAGCCCCGGTTCGCGCATGCATTGGTCAACGCGGTAGCCGTGCTGATCATCGCGTGCCCTTGTGCTTTGGGGCTGGCGACGCCGATGTCGATCATGGTGGGAACTGGAACCGGAGCCAAACACGGGGTTTTGGTAAAGAACGCGGAAGCACTCGAGACGTTGGAAAAGGTGGATACGCTGGTCATCGACAAGACTGGAACGATTACCGAAGGGAAGCCCCGGGTTGTCTCGCTTATTCCAGTCGAAGGCGTTTCGGAAGAGCATCTTTTAGAAAGGGCGGCGACAGTTGAAAAGGGAAGCGAGCACCCGCTGGCCGTGGCGATCCTTTCCGAAGCACGCTCGCGTGGAATCAAAACGATCTCCTCGAGCAC
>FSTS01000147.1_pt1 | contig 15991 bp, 13 predicted proteins | sample 1636961 | NCBI WGS metagenome assembly FSTS01 (sample SAMEA3914819, study PRJEB12502) | metagenome | biome: forest; material: soil | place: Canada | collected 2010-06-26 | depth 0.3 m
AGGTGATCAGCGCGTCGACGAGGCTCTGGTTGTTTCCGATCACTCCGGCGCATGAAAGCCCCAGTGCTCTCTGGCAGGCACCCGTCAATGTGGCAATGTCCACGATGGCGTGAGGCTTTGGATTTTGCTCAGTCGCCAAGACCAGACCATCGGCCATGACAAGTCGACCTTCGGCGTCGGTATTCATGACCTCGATGCTCGTTCCACCGCGAATCGTGAGGATGTCGCCGAGTTTCATCGCGGAACCGCCAGGCATATTGTCAGTACACATCAGATAGCCCGTGACTTCTGATTTGCAGCCGAGAGCCTTAAGCGTCGTCATTGACGAGAGTACTGCGCCGGCTCCGGACATATCACCCTTCATCGTTGCGTGGACGAGGTCATTCGGCTTCAAGCTAATTCCGCCTGAGTCGTACATGATACCCTTGCCGATCAAGGCAATACGACCCGTAGGTTCAATGGCTTCACCTTTTTCGCCTTTCGGGCGATAAGTCAGCTTCACGAGGCGAGGAGGCTCGGCACTGCCGGCATTCACACCGAGAAGCCCGCCGCAACCCATCTTCAAAAGTTCGTCTTCTTTGAAGACTTCGACTTCAAGTCCACAAGCCTTCCCAAGAGCCTCGGCGATATCGGCCATGCGGCGAGCTGTGAGAAGAGTAGCAGGTGCGTTGGCCAGATCGCGTGACAGCATCGCAGCTCGTGCGGCGACGGCGCCCCGTTTCATTCCCTTTTCGATCAGATCAACAGGGCCCGACGCGCTTACGACGGTAAATTCTTTCAGCGGCGTTTGCTTGTCAGGATCATGTTTAAAGGTGAGGAAATTATAACGCGCCAGGAAGGCGCCTTCGATGATCGCTTGCGCCCAGATATCGTAAGAAACCTTGCCCAGTTTCAACGACGGATCCAACGAGAATGCAATGTGAGTGTGCTTGGATGCAGCTCGCGCGAAAGCAGCCGCAGCGTCTCTGAGTTTACCGACTTTTAGTTTTTCTGTTTTTCCGACGCCGAACGCGATCAGCGTGGGACCGCCGCTACGGGGAATGATCAGCGTCTGGCCCACTTTGCCTTCGAATGACGCGGCATTCAGCGCATTTCGGTCGAGCCCCAGATCGGCGGGTACGGGCCCGTCAATACTGACGGGGAAACCCCAGCTACCGGCTTCCTTTGGGAACGACTTCGCCGCGGACAGCTTTGTCGCCGATCCTTCGTCGATGGATGGGGCTGGGTCAAAATCGGATTGAGCGTTGGCGTGAAATGACGGGAAAGCCATGACGTAGGTCTCCTAGGGGGTTGAATTTTAATTTCTTGAATGAGGTGCAGGAAGCACACTTGAATAACGCTGTCCGCTGGTGTGTCGATTGCAGACGGCTGATGGCTATGATTGATTCCACTTGCCGCTATCGTTCTCTGTTCCTCGCCTTAACGGTGCTTGCTGGTCTCGTCGGGGCGACGAACGCTTCTGCGGCCTCTTCGCCCTCTTCGAATGAAGAAGCTCCAGGAACGGCGGGAAAAGAAGAAGAGTCCGTCTACTCCAAAAAGGGGACGATGGAGATCGGCGGAAATGTCTCGCTGGACTGGAGTCCGAATACTTTTTCGGGTTCGGTGGGCCCTACGATCGGCTACTTCGTGGCCGAGCGGGTCGAGATATCGGCTCTCTTCAATTTCAACTACGACCGAGAGGGAGGCGATGAGGTCGGGACGCGAACAATCACTCGTAGCGGAGACGCGGTGATCGAGCCGAGTTACCACCATCCTGTCACCCCGACATTGCTTGCCTTTGGCGGTTTGGGCGCCGGGGTCGAATACAGCAGTGGCGACGACAGCACGAATTTCGAGCTTGTTCCACGTGTCGGGCTCAACATCGAGACCGGAACCTCGGCCGTCTTTACACCGTCGTTCAAGTTGCCGGTCGTGTTCAAACCGGGAAATACCGAAGTCGGAGCCGTCATCGAGATCGGAGTGAGCGGAGCATTCTGAAAGGTCGCCCAATGTCGAAGCATGAAAATCGAACAGACGACTCTGCGCCCGCGTTCGTGTCTACAGGTCATTTGCCTCCATCCGACCGTGTGAGCTCGTTGGTGACTGAAGCGTTTGAACTCTATCGCGTGAACCGCGAAGGGGTGAATTCGGACGTGTATCCGGCGCTTTCCGAAGTGTCTCAAGAGCTCTTTGGGATCTGCGTGGTCGGAGCCGACGGAAACGTCTACGCCGCCGGCGACTCTGATTACGAATTCTCGATCATGAGCGTTTCCAAGCCCTTCGTTTTGGCACTCGTTTGCCAGATGCTGGGCGCCGAAGAGCTTCGTAAGAGAATCGGCGTCAACAGCACGGGACTTCCGTTTAATTCGATCGCGGCGATCGAGAATGGTGTGGATGGTCGGACGAATCCGATGGTGAACTCGGGCGCGATCGCGACCACGAGCCTCGTGCCTGGCGGAAACACGGAGGCCAAGTGGAAGTTCATTCACGACGGCTTGTCCAAGTTCGCCGGTCGTCGACTTTCACTCAATATGGAGGTCTTCGAATCCGCCTCGGCCTCCAATACCCGGAATCAAGCGTTGGCCCGTATGCTTCAGAGCGTTGGGCGTCTCTACTGTGACCCGAGCGAGGCCGCCGAACTGTACACCCGTCAGTGCTCGCTCAATGTGAGTGCACGAGATCTTGCTGTCATGGGGGCCACCCTGGCCGACGCTGGAATCAATCCATTGAATCGAATCCGTGTCGTCGATGCGTTGACGTGCCATTACACGCTTGCGGTGATGGCGACAGCCGGACTTTACGAGACGTCGGGAGACTGGCTCTACGACGTCGGATTGCCTGGCAAGAGCGGGATTGGCGGAGGGATTGTCACTGTTTCGCCGGGGAAAGGTGGTTTGGGAACCTTTGCTCCGCCGCTTGACTCTGCGGGGAACAGCGTCAAGGGCCAGCTCGTCGCGAAGTACCTTTCCCAAAAGCTTGGTTTAGATCTGTTCGCATCGGCTGCGTGAGAGATTCGGGACGAAGAATCAGATCGAGCTGTTCTTGCAACAGCAGATTTTTTTCCAACACGAGATCGGCCACGCCTCGACCCGTGTGTAACGCTTCTTGCGCGATCTGGGTCGCGTTCGTGTAGCCGATATACGGATTGAGCGCGGTGACGATTGTGATCGACCGTTCCATAAGCTCGGCGAGCCGCACGCGGTTTGCCGTGATTCCGGTCACGCATCGTTCACTCAGTACGATACAGCCGCCGCGAAGGTGCGTGAGGCTTTTCAAGATACTGTGCGCGATGATGGGTCCGAAGGCATTGAGCTGAAGCTGTCCTGCTTCCGCAGCGAAGCTGACGGTCACGTCGTTGCCGATGACTTCATAGGCGATCTGATTCACGACTTCGGGAATCACCGGGTTTACTTTTCCCGGCATGATGCTCGATCCGGCTTGCATGGCGGGAAGGTTGATCTCGCCAAAACCTGCGCGAGGTCCAGACGAGAGGAGCCTCAGATCATTGCAGACTTTTGAGATTTTGACGGCGACGCGCTTGAGTACGCCTGAAAGCTGGACAAATACTCCGGCGTCTTGGGTTGCCTCAACCAAATTCCCCGCTGTTACAAACGGGATTCCCGTGATTTTAGCCAGATACTGACAAACACCGGCTGCGTAGTCGGGGTGAGCGGTAATTCCGGTTCCGACCGCGGTTGCTCCCATATTGATTTCGCAGAGGAGCCCGGCGGCCTCTCGAAGTCGTTGCTCATCTTCAGCGAGCATCACCGCATAGGCTGAGAACTCTTGGCCGAGAGTCATCGGTACCGCGTCTTGGAGCTGGGTGCGTCCTACCTTTAGAATGTCCCTGAATTCGTTTGATTTCGCTTCGAATGCTAAACGCAGGTCTTCCATCGCGGCTATGAGTCTCCGGATTCCGTGCCAGCTCGCAACCTTGAATGCGGTCGGGTAGACGTCGTTGGTACTCTGGCTCAGGTTGACGTGTTCATTGGGATGGATCTGGGAATAGTCGCCACGGGTTTTTCCGATGAGTTCGAGCGCGCGATTCGCGATGACCTCGTTGGCATTCATGTTCGTGGACGTGCCGGCGCCCCCTTGGATGACGTCGACGATGAACTGATCGTGAAAGGCGCCGGATCGAATCTCTTCACAGGCTCTTACGATGGCGTTTGTTCTCCTAGGATCGAGCAAGCCAAGATCGCGGTTAGCAAGCGCGGCGGCCTGTTTCACACAGGCAAAGCCGTTCACTAGATCCGGATAGATGTAAATCGCCGTGCCGCTGATTGGAAAGTTCTCAACCGCTCGCAGAGTTTGAACACCATAGTAGGCGGATTTCGGAACTTCACGTTCGCCAAGAAGATCTTTTTCGATTCGAGTGCGCTTTTGCATAGGTCGACCGAGGAGCATGAACTGCACCAGGCCCACAGGATGCATCAGGGAGTTCACCGAGGTGAAAGTGAATGGCTAATCAAAGCGGACGGGCGATCGAACCCGGCGACAATACCCCAGGCGGCAAGCGATTTCCGGCCCCAGTTCCGCCACCTCAACACAAGAAATCAGGACTCGAACGAATCCTTGATACCGTCGAAAGAGTAGGGAACAAAGTCCCACACCCCGCAGTGATTTTCGTCGGCCTTTCGCTGATCGTGATCGTCCTCTCCCATATCTTTTACTTGATGGGTTCGAGCGTCTCTTTCGACGCCGTGAATCCGGACACCGGCAAGATTGAGCACATGACCACCGCCGCTCAAAGCTTGCTGACCGGCGATGGGATTCGTTTCATGTACGAAAACGTCGTCCAGAACTTCATGGACTTCAATGCCGTGGGCGTGATCATCGTGGCCATGTTGGGCGTCGGTGTCGCCGATGCCGCTGGCCTGGTCGGAGCGCTGATTCATAAGCTGGTGCTCGTCGCGCCTAAGAAGTGGATCACCTACATCATGGTGTTCGTCGGCATCCTGTCGAGTATCGCGGCTGACGCCGGGTACCTCGTTCTGATTCCGCTCGCCGCATCCGCGTACTTGAGAATGGGTAGACACCCGTTGGCCGGTCTCGCGGCTTCGTTCGCCGGTGTGGCCGCGGTGTTTACGGTAAACATTCTGATCAAGCCGCTGGATGGAATTCTGACGGGTATTACGAACGACGCGATCCATCTCATGGATCCGAACGGCTCCATCGATCTCACCGCAAATTTCTGGTTCTCGTGCGCTTCGGTGATTCTGCTCACCGTCGTGGTTTCCTTCATCACGGATAAATTCGTCGAGCCACGTCTCGGTGTCTATACCGGAGAGAAACCTCCTGAGCAGGGGAAAACGATGTCGGTTGAGGAAAGCCGCGGGCTCAAATACGCCTTTTGGGCGCTGATCGGCGTGGTCGGTGTCTTTGCTCTCCTTTCGATTCCTTCCTGGGCACCTCTGAGAAATCCTGAAACCGGCGCACTGGTTGGGGATTCACCTTTCATGAGCGGCTTGATTGTCGCGATCACCGCCATTTTCCTCGCAACAGGTGTGGCTTACGGAATCGGGGCGAAAACCATCACCGGCGTGGGCGATGTCATCAAGGCCATGGAGAAGGCGATTGCGAGCTTGGCGGGGTTGCTCTTCCTCTTGTTCATCATCAGCCAATTCCTGGCCTACTTTACCTACAGCCACATGGCGACTCTTGCGGCTGTGAATGTGGGCGACTTTCTGGAGAAGGCCGGCCTTGGGGCCGTACCGTTGCTCCTGGGATTCGTCGCAGTGGTTTCGCTGCTCGATCTGATCATGACGGGCGCCATTCCGAAGTGGGCGATCTTCGCGCCCGTGTTCGTTCCATTGATGATGCGGCTGGGAGTGAAGCCTGAAGCAGTGCTTGCGGCCTATCGAGTCGGCGATGGACCTTTCAACGCCATCTCGCCGCTGAATGCCTACTTTGCACTGATCGTGACCTTTGCAGCGAAATACCAGAAGGGTGCAGGGGTAGGAACGGTCGTCGGGTTAATGCTTCCTTATGTCGTCGTCCTTTTTGTTCTCTGGCCGCTCATGCTTGTTGCCTGGCACGTCCTCGGACTGCCATGGGGGTTATAAAAATGAAAAAGTTAGAATCAGGATTTGGTATTCTGGCCGCTGCAACTGCAAGTCTGCTCGTCTATTCCTGTAGCAGTACCCCGTCGCAGCCACTCTCGACGAGCAACGCGGTTCCTGCCGCGCAAGGCACGGTCCATGTTCGTAATGACGCCAATCAAAATACTAAGGTTGATATCGAAGTGAACCATTTGGCTCCTGCGGATCGACTACAAGGGAATGCGACCACCTATGTAGTTTGGTTGTTGCCGGCAGGTGCGCACGGAGAACCGCAGAATCTGGGTTCGCTTGCGATCGATAAGAATTTGAATGGAAAGCTGACGATTCTGACACCGTTTACTGCGTTTGACTTATTCGTCACCGCTGAAGAGTCAGCGACACCGCTTCGTCCTAATCAAGAGAAGATTCTTTGGACGCAAGTGAACGAAAGGAAGACCGGATAACGTGGTGACTGTGATGAATGCCCGAGTCATGAGTCAAATCGCCGCCAGAAGAACGGTTCTTGTTCACAGTATTATCGCTGTCGTCTTCGGAGTGATGCTGCTCATGTTTCCAATCGCGATGAGCCGCAGCATCATTCTGATCCTGAGTATCTACCTCATTGCCGACGGTGTGACGACTTTGGTTTCGAATCCGCGCGAAGGTCCTAGAGGTTCTGTCTTTCTCGGCGTCGTATCGACCCTTTCCGGATTGATTGCGCTCGCCAACCCTCGACTGCTCGGAGGACCATTGATTTTCGTCTTCGCGCTCCTCGCTCTGGTTCACGGGATCATGGGCTTGGGGAATGCGATCTCAGCGCGGTCGGACAGACGGCTGGCCCTTTGGTTTGCAGTATCGGGAGCCGTGGCGCTTGGATTTGCTGGTTGGGTCTTCACTCATAACGTGACGGGACCGAATCTGGTTCGTTGGGTCGGAATCTTCGGCGTAGGTTACGGGTATGCGCTCTTAGGTTTGAATCATGAGCTGGGACGAGCCTACGGACAGATGAAGTCTTTGGATGCAGCTAAAGTAGAGGCGGCCCAAACCCCTAAGGCCGCTTAAGCAGCCTTTCTCGTTTCATCCGCGTTCGTTTTCATCACGGGCACTTTTCTGAAGTGTTCGTAAGTCAGTTTGGCGGCTACGTAGATCACCCCGCAGAACAGGATCAGCAGAGCGCCGACGAGGAAAATTCCGAAGAACAGGTTTCGAGTTTCTGCCTTGATTCGGTCCGCCAGTCCGACCATTTGACTTGGGCTCTGAACCGCTCCCGATTTCAGGAGTAGATTGTATTCTTTGATCACGTCGGCAAGGCTTTCGAGCATTTTCCCGCTCCCTTCGACAAGCCTCGGGTTCTTGCTGGCAAGCTCGGTCAGACCTTTGAGCTCGCTGACCACGGGATGTAATTCCCGCAGTGTAGACTGGGTTTCGATCAAGAGCTGTCTGATTTCGTCGCTGGAAACGGGAAGCTCGGGGAGCTCCGATAGAGTGGATTCCACTTCTTGGAGCACGTCCTGAACTGCTGCCGTCGATTGCATGCGAAAGAGGGTAGGCGATTTCTGGGCGTAATAGAGTCCACGTTCGCCGAGCAAAATCGCTCGATCTGCGGATGCATTGGCTGCGTTCACGGGCGCGAGAATGCCAGAAATTCCGCTTTCGATTTCTTTTGCTCGGGCGCCCGCCTTTGCCGAGAAGTCCGACAGGCGAATGCCTTCGACAGAGACGATTTTCGGGTTTCGGTCATGCCAATCAGAAGCGAGTGATCGAAGCTCGCTGATCTGAGCAGGTGTCAGGTAGGTCAGGGCGACTTTCTCGAGATCTTTAGAGGTCTTCTCAAGAGCGGCTAAAACGGGTTTACCATCCGCCTTGAAGACTTCTGGTACCCAATAGTCGCGAAAGGTGTCGCGGACTAACTCAGTCAGTACCACCATATCCAGGAGGTTCTGTTCCGGAAGAGCACCGATCGCGACGTTGAGTGCTGCTGATGAATAGGTGAGTCGGAGGCGAATCGCCTGGCGTCGTAGGCCGTTATCGGTCGATCGACTCAGAGTGCGAAACGCATCGTATATTCCGGCACTGAACTGACCTTCAAATCGAAGAATATCGTCTTCGAGCTCAGCGCGCGTGGGCCTTGTGGACGCGGTACCGCCTCGTTCGGCACCGAGCGTCTCGTTGAACTGAGCTGTCTTTGCTCCCGAGTTGGGTGGTGTCGAGCACGCCGAGTAAACTCCGATCACAGAGATCGTCGTAATTACGGTGGCAAGAGTTGCAAGCGTTGAAGATGAAGATGACATTTCGCTCCCTGGCGCGGGCTGCGAACGGTGCAAAACATAAGCCGCCGGTCAGTTTCGCGGCATTTCTCTTGCTGGATCTTGATTATGGCGCCAGTACGGAGCGGGTTGTCTAACTTAGTGCGAAAAGGCGCGCGGGTAGGCGCGCAGCGAAAGCCGCGCAGTTCCGGTCGAAAAACAAGTCAGTCGTCGCGACCGCATCATAGGGCCCCGCCGAGCCGCCCCTTGCTCTTGGAAGAGCTTCAAACGGACTTGCTCCGACTTGAAGCTCGCGTGAGCGCACGGCTCGACCAAGCTTTTAGTGAGCTCGAGGCGAGTGACGATTCTCAGATTCGGCATACTGCGATGGTGCGACGTCTCGCCTACGCGACCGCCGCTCTCGACATCGGCGTCGGTCCAAACCCCGAGCTCAATCTCTTTGATATGATCTCCTTCTTAGAGATCAGTCGCAGTGCGCTCGAGAGATACTGGGTGCCCGAGGTTTTTGGTGAAACGGGGCGAGGAATTCTTGCTGTATTTGTTCTCTCCATTCCCGAGGCATGGGTGATCGCCGCCAACATCCTCAGTGAAAAACAGCGAAAAGATCTTTCTTCGTTTATCTCGCATTGGATCGAGGCTCATCCTGAGCACCATTCGGTGGAGACACTACGCTTCTCTCAATTTCCGGAGTCGATTCGAGAAGAGTCCCCTGAGCTGGAGTCGGGTGGTATTCAGAAGCTCGTTCAACGTGCGAACCGAGCGCTGGCTGCGGCCGATGCCACTCGCCTGCTTGCTGAGAGGGCATTCTACTATTCGCAGAGAGCGCCTTTTCTGATGCGTCTTCAGGCTCGCGTCGCTACCCATGAGCTGCTGATGGACGGCTACCGGGGCGTGAAGAGCCTTCCGACTCGAAGAGGCCTGAGCCTCGCTGGGCTCGCGTTTCTACTCTATTTCCCGCTGCGTAGATGGAGTTCTGGGGGTCGCTTCGGGCGAGTTTCTAAATAACCTGGCACCGCTCTTGCTGCTCTTGGACACGGGAAACATCTATGATTTCACATTTAAAACGTGGAGCGTTGGCTGGCCTAATTGCGGGTGCCGTATTCGGGCTGGTCTTGCAGCTCGCTTCTTTCAGAACTCCTGCCGGCAATCGGGTTTTGATGATGCAAGTGATTGGCGAGATGCAGGGGTTCCGAGGGCTCTTCTTTGGATGGGCCTACCATCTCTTTGACTGCACCATCATGGGCACGGTTTATGGAGTGCTTTTCGGAGCAAGGACTTTCAGCTACAAAGAGGCGCTCAAGTACGGCGCGCTGTTTGGTGTCGCATGTTGGATTTTGGGTGGACTCTTTCTCATGCCGATATTTTTCGGAATGTCTCTGTTCTCGCCTAACACGCTTGAGCCGATCGCCCCTGTCGCTGTTCAAAGTTTGATTGGCCACTTCCTCTTCGGCGGACTTCTGGGCGCCACGTTCGTCGGGTTGGGAAATAGAATGAAGCGGGTGAAGCCAAGCGAGACGCCTCAAGAGCGTCATGAAGAGGAGCGGGAGCCTCGTTCCAAGGCCAGCTGATCCAGAGTGAAACCGATACACACGCTCATAAATAGAATCAGTACGCTCCAATACAGCCATAAGAAGAACAGCGGTAGAACTCCAAGGAACGCGTAGAGCTGGTCCGCTTTTGCGAAGTGAGAGAGATAAGCGGTGAAACCCCATTTGGTCACGTACCAGGCGGACCCGCCGAGAATGCTTCCGGGGAGAATGCGCTTCCAGCTCACAGGCTGGCTAGGGAGTGCCCTGTTGAAACCCAAGAAGAACACCCAGGCACTCGCGACTTGGACGAGCGTCGAGGTGCCGCCATGCCCGGATACTGCTAGGCCTAGCCCGATCGCAAGCGTGGCGAGTACGCAGGCCAGTAGTGATTTTTTCACCAGTCGGACGGCCGATTTCTTGGATTCGATTTTCCAAACCCGGTCCATGGTTCCTTCCATGAAGAAGATGATTTTGCCTAAGAACCAGGCCGTGGCGCCCAAACCAGTGAGGCTCACGACGCCCGCGTGTTCGGCGAAGACTTTGAAGTGACTTTCGACTTCGTGAATTGCGTCCGGTAAAAGCCATCGACTGAGGAGAATGAGCGCTTGCTCGGCTTCTATTTTAAGCCATGGAAGAGTGAGAACGAGCGAAACGAAAGTCGCGGTGACGGGAATCAAAGAAAAGAAAATGTAGTATGAAATTCCTGCCGCCTTGAGCGGGATTTCATTCTGTACGTAGACATGAATGAGTGTCCTGAAAAACAGGACGATACGTCTTCCGAACTTCACGCGCGGACAGAATCACAGCGGTGACTCGAAGGATAGAAGCGTTTTACGGAGCGGGTGCTCTGGCGCGCCGAATGGCGCGTGCCCCGGCACGCCGAATGCTATGAACGGGCTGGGGAAATTTCCGATTGTTCTCGAACGGATTTTCTAAAATTTTCTATGGCATGGATATCGGGTGGATTGACCTGATTCTGTTCGTCGTTCTCGTAGCGATCACCGAGATCAGCTTTCTAACCGGGTACCGAAGGTTCAAAAAAGATAAGAGGGTAGGGTCGACACAGACATCGACGCTCAGCGCGATGCAGACCCTTCTCGCATTATTGATGGCTTTCACCGTTTCGATGGCCACGGTCCGTTTCGAGACACGGCGATTCAATTTGGCAACTGAAACGAATGCAATAGGAACGGCGTATCGCCGCGCCGCTTTGCTCAAGGAGCCACACCGTGGACAGATCCGCGGAAAGCTACGTGCTTACGTCGACAATCGGATTGAGTTCTATCGCCTTCCGTACGACGCACCTGACTTGGAACGTTTGAACCGGGAGGCGCTCGCGCTGCAAGGGGAGTCATGGGAGTACGTCAGTGAACTGGCTCAAAAGGACCCTAACCCTGTCACCGTAGGGCCACTCTTGTCGGCCCTCAATGACATGGTCACGCTACAGGAAAAGCCAAGCTCGGCCTTTGAGAATCACGTCCCTGACAGCATCATCTTTTTGATTATGACCGCGGCATTTATTTTGATGGGCTACTTAGGCTATCTCAACGGCCTGAGCGGTATTAGGCATTTTGAAGGCACATTGGTACTGGCGGTCATGTTTACGCTGACAGTCACCGTGATCTTGGATCTGGATCGCCCGCGCAGGGGTAGCATCAACGTCGGATACGAAGGATTGATGCGCCTACGGGATCGATTTAGCCGGTAGTTCGATGAAGGAATCTCGGTGCCGTTCAGCTCGTCGAAGCAGGATAGCGTTGAATGCGGCGAACTTTCTTTTGGCGGAAATGGTCGGAGTCATCGTCCCTTTCATGAATGTGCTTTTAAGGCAGCACGGCTGGAACTACGCGGATATCGGCGTGGCGACGGCGCTTGCCGGATTTGGCCTGTTTTTCATGCAGATTCCGGCCGGGATTTTGTCGGATAGGGTCCGCAATCAAGGGCTCCTGCTTGCGGTGACTTCACTGGGGCTGGGTTTATGCTGCGGTCTTTTGCCATTTTCCGTGGAAAAGCACTTTTGGATTTACGTTCTTCTGTTTTCCGGCGGAGCATTCGCCTCGTTCTTCGTGCCGCTTCTCGCATCCCTTGCGCTTTCACTGGTAGGGCGAAAGCGGCTTGATTCGACCATGGGGGAAAACCAGAGTTGGAATCATGCGGGTAACATCGCCTCCGCGATGCTCGCGCTTTTGCTGGTAAAATATCTGGGTATTGTCGCGGTGTTCGAAATGATTGCGGTCATATCGGTTCTTGCGGCGACGTCGGTGTTTCTGATTCGAGCTGATAACGCGGGCGCGGCAGGTGCACTTGAGGACGTTTCATCGCGCGAAAGGCCGGTATTCAAGCCACGATTCAAATGGAGCGACCTTCTTAGAGATCGCACGATTCGAATTCTACTCGTCTCGGTAGCCCTTTTTCACCTCGCCAATGCCCCGGTCATGCCGCTAGTCGGGTTGTATTTGAAACATCTGGGGGGTGGAAACGATCAGGTCGCTTGGGCGGTGCTTATCGCTCAAACGGTGATGGTCCCAGTGGCCTGGTTAGCGGGCAAGGAGTGTTCGGCCCGGGGGCGCAAGCCTGTTTTCGCCGTGGCTTTTTTGATTCTTCCGATCCGAATTGCTCTTTATTCCTTCACGCGAAACCCGATGTTGCTCTTAGCGATTCAAGCACTCGACGGAATCGGAGCCGGCGTATACGGCGTCGTGATCGCGCTGATTTGCAGCGATCTGACTCGTCATACTCAGGGCTTTAATACCTTGATGGGTTTGGCTCAGGCGGCGTTGGCCCTAGGAGGCGTTCTCGGTCCGCTTCTTCAGGGGCTCTCGACGGAACACCTTGGCTTCCCGGCGGCCTTTCGGATCTTGGCAGGAATTGCAGGTCTGGGCGCGATCTTGTTCCTACTGAAAATGCCGGAGACGCTTGAGCGGACCTGACTATTGCTGACGCGGAACTGAGCAGCCCGAAGCGCAGAACGTGTAGCTCAAACCGCCGGTGATGGTGAAGAGCGTCGAGATGGCATCACCGAAAGTCCCTCGCAAGGTGGACATATCGAATGTCACGCCCCAGGTATTTCCGCGTCGATCCGGGAACATATAGGCGCCACCGATCGCGATCTCGCGGTTTCCCAAATTCTGAAAATTCAAACCGTCGCTCACGGGCGAGAATTTCAGATAGCCGTTGAGTGACCGATTTCCCGGAAGCTGGAGCCGGATATTGGGATAGATCTGCGGGCCTTGAACGTTGAAAAAGCCCCCGGTTCCCTGTGGAGCACCGAACATCGTCAGGTAGTACCAGCCCACTTGAAGACTGAGGCGCCAAGGTTCGAGCAGACTTCGGATCACGTAGCCGCCACGCAGGTTGACGCCGAGGTAGTGCTGTTTGACGTCGGTGTTGGCGAGAAAAGGCAACATGGTGAAATAGGTCATGAAGCCTGCGTCCCAGTTGGACGAGATGGAAGTCGATGCCGAAACTTTTCCAGTGATGGCGAATTGGCTTCTCTCCGGAAAGGGAGAATCGGCCGAGGTCTCCGTATAATCACTTCGAGTGAGCCCCGTTCCAACGCCGATCAGGATGCGGCGAACGGGCTCTGGCTTCCAGTAGAGACCGGGAACGTAGAGGGTCATGCGTGAGCGCTCGACAAGCCCCATGGGTCCGACGGCGACGAGCTCGAATTCGGTGCGTTCCTTGTCCATCGGAAGAAGCAGTTCGAATTCACGTTGCGAATTCAGCGGAAGCTTACGGTTTTGAACCAACGCCCAGGTCGACTCACGGATGTACTTGCCGACAATGCGGGCGAAGAACTCGGGAGCCTCTGGCCGCGAGCCGGTCGGTTTCCTTTCAAGCTTCATCGAAACAAAGCCCAGGCCGGTGATTTCCGAATCGAGACTGATCGTCCCTTTGAGTCGCACGTTGGTGCGCGGATTCTGAACATCGAATTTCGCGTCCTGCATCGCCCACGCTGTGACGGAGAGAAGCGATATGAGTACGCAGAAAAAGAACCTAGATATGCGGCTCGCTTGGTGCATGTACTGATTCTGCCACGGAATTACAGATTATTAACGACTCATCTCGAGCCGAAGCTTCCGTGCGAAGAAAAATCTCGGATGTTCTAGGTGAATCTGAATTCCCAGTTTCATCGGATCGTCGGATGCCGACCAATAGTCAACGTCCTGACGATTTACTTTCAAGACATACTTTGGCGACCAAGGGAGACCTAGGTGAACCAGGCACTCGCGGTACGCATGGCAATTGAGAGACTGGTCATTGAGCGTGAAGGTACTCGCACCGAGCCCGGCCAAAATGAGCCATGCATCGACGATTTCTTCGGGCTTTTGGACCAGAGGGGTCTCGAAGCTGAGTTCGACCACGCCGCGGCCGATCTTCGTCGGAACGAACTCGATCTTTTTCGAATTCAAAGTCGTTTGTAGGTTGTTTGCGTCGAGGAACGGGGCTGAAAGCGCCACGTGCGAGTTCCCCCGGGGAAGGCTCTTTCCGTTGAAGGTGAACGCCTGCGATGAAAAGACGGGAAGCTCGGCGCTTCGGTAGAGGAATCCTTCCAGGTTTCCTGGTTCAAGGCGGGACGGAATCCAGTCGGAGGCCAGAACCGTGATCCCTTGGCCTCGAAGCGGCGTCAGCTGCACCGATTGGAAAGGAAGGCCGTGATGGGTCGTTCCTTCGAATGCCCAACGAACTCTGCCGTCTGGAAGCGGTTTGAGCCGTGAAACGTCGACAGGGGTCAACGGGATGTTCTGTGTTTGCCCCGCCTTCAGAGTTCCGACTTCAATGGACTTGGAAAGGTCCGAGCGAATTTTGACTGCACTGAGACTGTATGGGCGGACGTTTTGAATCCGAAGCACGGTTCCCCCAGAGGGGCTGACCGACAACGAAGCCTGAATATCGGAGAAGAGGCGCTCAACCGTTTCTTTCTCGGGCTTTGGCCGGTTCTTCGGATCCCAGATACCACGAACGTCGTCGGGGTGGTCCGGAGTGAACGGGTCGTTCACCTCGTTGTAAGTCGGCTGTGCCCAGTTATCATGAGATTCGAAAATCACGGCACCGCTACCACCATAGGCAAGAAGAGCCGCCCACTGATCTTCCATGCGGCGAATTCGGAGCTGGGTCGGGGGCACTTCCTGAGCGGCGACAAAGCCGCCAAACTCGCTCGCGTAAAATGCCGCGCCTTCGATTTGAATGCGCTTCAGAGCCTGGGTCCAGTAAGTGCTGCCCGTATCGAGCATGTTGACGCCGACCAGATCGAGAGGGTAGCGGCCCACCGTCAGGTAAGTCGAATAAGTCTGAACCCAGCCTGTGTTTTTCACGGGCGAATTCCAGAGCTCGTTCACTGACGCTCGAAGACCGGGAAGAATCTGGTCCTTGAGGACCGTGCGCTTGGTGTTGCTTCGCGTCCCGAGTTCAAGCTCGTTTCCGAAATGAATTAAAAGCGAATAGGGGTTGGATTGGCGCTCTTCGAGAAGCCGCGTATACCGACGGATCAAATTCTTTAAATCGGCTTCCTGATCGATGTGCGTATTGTCCCAGGTCGATTCGTCGGGCTGTTCGATAAGGAGGAGCCCGGCACGAGTCGCCGCTTCAACCAACGCCGGAGAGGCGCGATGATAGAAACGAACCGCGTTCGCTCCTAGGGCCTTGATCTGCCGCATGCCGACGCCGAGATCGATGTTGACCTGGGGCGAAGCAAAAGTCGGAACGACCCCTTTGATCAGAAACGGCTCGCCATTGAGCCAGAGCTTTCCCGATCTCGCTTCGAGCTTGGATGAAGGCACCGAAACCGGAAGCTCGCAGACCTGAACGGCTCCGTTTGCTTCGTCGGTGGTTTTCATTTTCCACTGAAAGTCATGGTGATCGAATCCAAGTGGAATTTTGGTCGAAAAAACAGCTGTTTTACCGAGTAAAATGCCATCTTTCCAGAGAGACACCTCGGGTTGGGGCGTGAGATTTGGTGTAAAAGCGCGAAGCTCAACCGGAAGGAAGTCGCCCTGGGGGCTGCCTACGGTGAATTCGGACTTCAGCTGAAGACGCGGATTTTTGAAAAGAATCCAGGCGCTGCTTCCATCGCAAGGACGTGAAACCCAGGCGTCGTGGCCGATGACGAAAACGACTGCTAGAACCGCGGCGGTTACGAGGTCGCGCGAAAGCGATGCCCAGCGCGGGCGATTTG
>FSTS01000433.1_pt1 | contig 15715 bp, 18 predicted proteins | sample 1636961 | NCBI WGS metagenome assembly FSTS01 (sample SAMEA3914819, study PRJEB12502) | metagenome | biome: forest; material: soil | place: Canada | collected 2010-06-26 | depth 0.3 m
GATGTGAATCCGTCGGCGTCGATTGAATATCGCCGCGAACTCCGGCGCCTAGCGTGAGAAGCGAAAAGGCGTGCGCTGAACGTGAAACTCCGCACGAAAGAACCAGAAAAATTGCGACAAACAGACAACGTCTCAAAAGCGCCCGATGCATCACTTCCATCTTAGCCAGTTCTGGGGCGACCTGACTAGTTCCCAGCGCGAGCTTGGTCCGATCCGGTATTCAGATCGACTTGGGCAGCTGCCACTTCGCTTAGGCGTCTCACCGGTGCACGACAAGTCAAAGCGCTGACGTATTCACGACTGGGGGGAAGCGGACGTAACGAACTCAAAGACTCGCCCGAGATCATTTTCCGACTGAGCTCTCGGAAGACGGTCAGATAGGCCGGCAACGTCCAACGACCGAAATGGGTACATCCCGCTTCATATCCCTGCTGCGGGTATTCTTCGGGGGTCACGACATAACCAGAGTAAGCATTGGCGTAACCTTGAACGACTGCACGAGCAGCGCCCTCACTCCAAAAGGCTCGCTCCAACGTCCTCCTCAAGCGCCTGCCCGAAATCGTAGTGAACTCGGCCGGTACCGCACCGATAACCAGCTGACCCAACCGGGCAATCTGGATCGGAAGCACCTGAGGAGTATGGGGCCGTTGCCTCATGACTCCCTCTTTCGCCCAATACTTCACCCGCGCAACAAATGGATCGATCCATGCGGGCAATGGCATTCTATCAATTTGTGAATAGCCGAAGATTCTCGAAGTTCCGGTTTGCATCGAGGTGATCTTGTTTCCTTGGGCCGGGTCTTGGCTAAACGGCCAGCGGAACCGAATCAATCGCGCAAGAAGAACCGAGATTTCGAGAAACCGTACGATAAACCCGCTTATGCCACGGCCCTCCTGGGTTCCACGAAGCATGGAGCAGCTGAGCTCTGCCGGTCCGGTTCGGACGCCGTGCCTTCCCTGAACAAAGTCGGGTGCGACGGCGACGTCACCAAAGTAATGAAACTCAAACGCGCTCTGAAGTTTTGATTCAAGTGGAACCGCGGTCTTCGCCTGTTGCAAAAGCGAGTAGGCGCGTTCGCACTGGAGCAACGCATTCAGATGGCAGCTGGCATCGTCGTCGCGAAAAGCTCCCCGTTTTTCCGAGAGTCCGCGATGATATTTGAAATTCGGCGAAACATCTCCGGCCGCTCCCTGTGCAAAAACAGCCACGTATCCCGTCGCTCCTTCTGACGCAATCCGTGCTTCCAAATCAAGCGCCGCAAGACCTTTGTTATCGCCGTGAATCGCGTTTCGATCGCTATGCATCGAAGTCGCGTGCACCGGAAACCAGTTCCAGCTTGCGATCGGAGTTCCGTCTTCAGCATCAAATCGAAGCAAGGTCATTTCGCGATCGACGGCGAGGTGGCGATCTTTCCTGGAAACCCGACGAACTTCCGGATTCCGATTATAGGCTCGAACGGCGCGATTGAACGCGACGGGTTCGTTGATGGGAAACTCTCCGCTTGCGAAGCGAATCGTTCCCGTACGCATTTTTCGCATGGCCTCTTTGATCGCTAACGCCGCTCCGTCCGCATAGGTATTGAGAACCTCGAGCACCATGCCGCTACTCGGCAGTGCGTAAACAATGTAGGTCGAAAAGGCACCCGGCGCACTATGCGTATGCGTGGCGGAAATCATCAGCTCGGACTCGGCAAGCCCGGTCCTTTCGATGACGGCCGCGCGAAGCGCCTCGGTGATAAAACAAACATCCAGGCAAACCATCACAAGACGGTTTCCATCCGAACCTTCGATCGCTACGGCGCGAGCATAGAGCGGCGTCGCAACCGCTTTAGCCAGATGCGTGGACTTTCCCCACCCCATCAGTACGGCGTCGGCAATGTCCGGGGTGATCTCGGCACGATAGGCTCCGATCCTAAAACTCATACAGCACCATCCTCAAAAAGCCGGCGGGCCGCCGGACTGAGAAAGACTCCAGACGGATCAAACTCACGGCGTAACTTTTGGAACTCGTCCCATTTCGGATAGAGGGGCTTCAGCTGCGCGGCGCCCAGGGTATGCATCTTTCCCCAGTGAGGGCGGCCACCATGGCCACGGAAAATCGCTTCGACTTCGCCGAAGTATTTCTTGTACGGCATTCCCCGGTACATATGAACCGCGACGTAGGCCGAGTCACGGCCATGTGCTGGGCTTAACGGAAGATCATCGCCCTTCACGTAGCGACATTCGACTGGAAAGTGCACACGAATACGTTCGCGTTCGACCATTCTGGCGATGTCACGAACCGCGGACGCAAGCGCATCCTTCGGCATGCTGTATTCCATTTCCTGAAACTTCACCCAACGAGGCGTCACAAACACTCGATGCGACCAGTCGACTTTGGTTGTCGCGGAAACACCCCAACCGCAGATCTTCGCGATGGACCGGGTTGTGCCCGGAACGCGCTTGCTGATTGAACTCAGAACTTTGAACGCGCCATTTTCCATGACGACCTCGTTCAAGATCGTTCCGAAAGTTTTTGGGCGAGCCGGCTCTTTCGTTTCATTCACGTACTTGCACTGCAAAACGTCGGTGTAGGGGAACCAGTAAAACTCGAAGTTTCGATTCCCGTGAACTTTCTCTTCCAGGGTCGCAAGACCCGCATCGAGCTTTTCGATCGTCTGCACGAACTTCAGTCGATAGGCCGGAATGGTGCGTAGGCGAATTCGGGTCAACACGCCAAAGGTTCCCAGAGAAAGAACGGCCGATTTAAAAGTACCGGGATGGGTGGCTTCGGAAAGCGTCATCAGTGAGCCGTCGGCGCGAACCAAAGTAATCTCGCGCACCTGATTGGGAACACTGCCAAACTGAAGTCCGGTTCCATGAGTTCCCGTGCTGACAATTCCCGCAAGCGATTGACGATCGATATCGCCTAGATTTTCAAGGCCCCTCCCCTGCTCGTGAAGAAGCTCATTCATCCGCCAAAGCTTGGTACCTGCCCAGAAAGTCGCGTCGCCCGTCGCGGCGTCGACACCGACGAGCCCCTGCATTCGGTCGAGCGAAATCAGACAGTGATCGGTCGCGATCAAAGGCGTGAAGGAATGGGCGGTGCCCACCACTCGTACTCCGTGACCGTTCTGAGCTACCGCGCGGACCAAGGCCTGCACCTCGGCTTCCGATGTCGGATAGGCCACCTGATTGGGACGAAACTGAACTGAGCCAGACCAATTACTGAAAGTACTCATCCGAAAGACTGCCCTTCCCCACGATAGGTGGGAACGACGTCGACCACCTGGTTTTTAGAAATGAGATGAAGCTCGTTGAATCGCTCGCAGAGCTCGCCGGCCTTGGCGTGCCGAAAAAGAACGCTGTCCCCGATTTTGAGATGCCTTGCGGCTTCTCCCTGAAGAGGGGTCTGAACCTCGCCCGTTCCTTCGTGTGGAAGCAGTCGAAGCCCAGGAGGTTCAATTGGCGTAGGGGTTTTCTCCCAGCCCGGTGTTCCGGAAGCGACGAAGCCGCCCGAAAAACAGGTCGCAATATCGGCGCGCGGTTTACGCGTTACTTGAAGTGCAAATCCCGCAGCAGGCTCATGTTTAAAAGCGCGGTAGCCGTCGAAGAGAGTAGGCGAAAACAGCCCGCTTCCCGCGGCGATCTCGGTGATCGAAGAATCTGTACGGGTCTGCTCAAGGCTACCGGTTCCGCCGCCATTCACGAATCGAAGCGTATGCCCCCGCGATTTAATCAAAGCGACCCATCGTTCACGACGAGCACGAACCCGCGGCCAGGAAAGCCGCTTCAAAAAACGAACAATGGGACTGCGATCGGGAACTCCGGCGATTTGCGCCTCGTATCCCATCACTCCTTCAAGACTCAAACCACTCATCGCCGAGAGTCGAGAAAGCAGAAGAGATACCGCAGCGTCAGAGGTCAGTGCCGACCGCCGTACACCGAAGTGAAGGCCCGGAAATGAAGTCGAGAGATCAAAATCAAAAGCGATCGGAAGCCTTGTCCCGATCTTGCGCGCGACCTGATCTGCAGCAAATAGGTGCTCTTCGCGATCGACCATCAAGACGATCTTCTTACCGGCTTTCACCAGTAGGGCCACCCGACTCAGCTCTTCGGCCCCGACCACCGGATAAGCGATCACCACTTCGTCGCGCTCGCTGTTTCCAAAACCGGCCGAGCAAAGATGTGCCGCCTCCCATCCGCTGTAGGCGAGAATTCCCGCGAATCCAGGCCTGGAAAGAACCCGCTTGAGCAACGCCACAGATCGCACCGATTTCGATGCGACCCGAATCGGAATACCACTCGCGCGCTTCACGAGCGCCGCGCAGTTCGCGTCGAAGCGATCGAGATCGATATACGCAAGCGGATGTTTGTAACCCTTCAAGGCTTCCAAGCACGACTCCATTCGGACCATTATCGCGCTAAGCAAGCGGCCTCGTCACTGCGAACGTTTTTTCGCGTCTTCCCGCGTCGGCAGACTTAATTAAACGCAGCAAATTGAAAACTGCGTAAATCGATACGCAGATTAGACCCGCTGCGTTTGGAGCTCAGCGGCAGACCGTGAAACCGCGCACTGCGTCATCAGCTTCAGACCTCCGGTTTTACGCGCCGAGCCGATCATGCTACAACTGGAGCCCGTGTCCTCCGTTCGCGAGGTTCTTAAGAACCCCAACTATCGCCTCTACTTTTTAGGCCAGTTCATCTCGCTCAGCGGGACCTGGGCACAATCCGTTGCGGTTTCATGGTTGGTGTTTCGCCTGACCGGCTCTTCCTACTCGGTCGGCTTGATTGCGTTTGCCACTCAGATTCCGGCGTTCCTGCTCAGTCCCTTTGCCGGCGTACTCGCAGATCGCCTGGAACGGCGACGCATCTTCGTCTTCGTCCAATGGGCCGGAATGATTCAGGCGATCCTGCTCGCCGCTTTGGTTTTCGCGGGCATCGATAAACTCTGGGTCATTCTTCTCCTCTCGGTCGCACTGGGCTGCGTGAACTCTTTCGAAATCACGACGCGCCAGAGCCTCGCTGTCGACATCGTCGATCGCGAACATCTTCAGGGCGCCATCGCCCTGAACTCGGCACTCATGAACGTGACTCGAGTTCTCGGCCCAGCAATGGCTGGCGTGATGATTCAGGCCGTGGGCGAAAAATGGTGTTTTGTGTTCAACGCCATCAGCTACGTGGCGATCATGTTCAGCCTTTACCGAATGGAATTTCGTCCACAGACCACCTTCGCCAAGAGCCAGGCTTTCTGGAACTCCATCGGCGACGCCTTCCGCTATCTTGCTGATCGCCCTCGGATGAATCGCATTCTCGTTACCGCCTGTGCACAAAGCGCCATTTCAGCTTGTTACGCGGTTCTGCTGCCGGTCTTTTCTAGACGGGTGCTGAGCGGCTCAGCCGATGTCTTTGCCTGGCTGACTTCTGTCGGTGCCATGGGCGCCGTGCTCGGTGCTCTCAGCATCGGTCGCCGTGCCGCGGTCAGCACGATCAGGAAAGACGTGCTGACGGGCTTTATCTGGATCGGGCTGACGTTGGTCGCCTTCGCCACATCGAAGTGGCTTCCCCTTTCGCTCGCATGTGCCCTGATCTTTGGGTTTCACACCATCCGGGCCTGGCCGCTGATGAACCACGCGATTCAACAAGATGTTGACGATGTGATGCGTGGGCGCGTGATGGGCCTTTTCAATATGACGTTTCTCGGCACCACTCCTTTGACGAGCCTCTGCGTCGGATGGATTTCGGATCGCTTCGGAGCGCGTCCCACGCTGCTCTCCGTCGGAATCAGTGTCGCCTTCACAGGAGTCACCCTCCTTTGGTTTGGCCGTACGCGTCAACCTCAGGCAGAATTTTCTCGCGCAGCCGGCCAATCGACGTAAAATTCTTTCATGCGTCTCATGAAGAACTCGTTTATCCGGTGCTCCGCACTCTGTGCGGCCGTCATTTTCTCAACCTCGTCTCAGGCCCATGCGTTTGGACTAAGCGCCGTCGGTTCTTTCAACGCAACGACCGTTTCAACGGATCCGGGGAACTCAAACATCAGCGGTGGTACCGGAGTCGGATACGGTGGTCTCGCCCAGTACAATTTGATTCCCGCTTTCGACCTCGAGGTCGGCGTTCTTTCTACGCCGGTCAAGTTCAGCCAGAAAGTTCCTGGCTCCGCGGATATCGAAACCTCGAGTCACTACCTTCAGATCCCTGTCATGGTTCGATTCACCCTGCTTCCGATCATTTCAGCCGGAGCTGGCCTCTACTACGCGTTCCCGCTCGCGAAATCGAAAACCATCGGCCCGACCGGAACCGTTGAAACGGATGCGAAAGCCGATATGGGCGGAACACTTTCAATCGCGCTTCGATTCCCACTCGCTCCCACTTTGGGAATCGTGGTTGACGGTCGTTACTACTTTGGCTGGAAAGACGTGAGCACTGCCGCCGGCGTCTCCGCGAAAAACCAGTCCACCCAGATTTTGGCAGGATTGAATTTCAGTCTTTGATCTTTAAGCCCGGTTTTTAACTCGTAACCCCATAGGAGAATTCATCATGAAAAGTATGAAGTCGCTTTCCCTCGTAGTCTTCGCTGCTTTGGCTGCTGTCGTATTCGCTCAACCTGCTCAAGCGATGGTGAACGTCAGTGCGGTCGGTTCGTTCAACATTACGACCACACACCTTGATCCATCCAACCCGCTACTGATTACGTCAGCCGGAAATGGATTCGGAGGCGGTGCGCTCGTCAGCTTCGGCCTGATGCCGGCTTTTGAACTCGAAACCGGTGCTCTCTACACGCCCTTCGTCAGCCACTTTGGTGCTGCACCGATCGAAGCCAACCTTACCCAGAAGTACATCGTCATTCCTGTGGTGGCCCGTTTCACACTGCTTCCAATTATCTCAGTCGGAGCCGGAATTTCTTACGGCGTTAAATCGGGAGACCTGACGAGCGACAATTCGGCTTTTCCTTTTACCGGCACGGCGAAAAACAATCTCAGCCTGACGGGAAGCGTGGCCCTTCGCCTTCCGCTCGCTCCGATGTTTGGTTTCCTCGTCGATGCTCGCTACAATCTGGGTCTTACGGACCAGAGCGGTACGGCCGGCACGACGCAAAAGTTCAACCAGATTCAGATTCTCGCTGGCTTGAACTTCAAGCTTTAAGCGAATTCAAAGAACAGTGCTTCAAGCCCGGTGCGAAAGCGCCGGGCTTTTTTTTGCGCTCCGATTCAAACCGTCGCGCCGGTTCCCGTTTTGCATTCACGAACGGCTAGAGGTACCGCACCGATGGCAGATTCGCGTCAGAAGCAAGACCAGCCGGGCGAGCTCGGAGAACAGCGTCAGACCATCGCGCTTCTGGTGCGCGAAATCGTTGCAGCCGCCATCTCGCTTCTCAGAAGCGAACTCAGCCTGATGAAGGTCGAGGCGACACAGAACATTAAAAGCGCAGGCAAGGAGTCGATTAAAATCGGCATCGCTGTTTTGTTCGCGATCCTGGGGGGCCAGGCCCTTCTCTTTGCCGTGATGATCGGCGTCGGACATATCTTAGGCGAACGCTTTGGACTCGGCGCGCTGATCACCGCGCTGTTCTTCATCGGTGTCGGAGGCCTGCTTGCCTACCGCGCGGCCCGAAAAATCAGCGCGGATGCTTCGCTCCCGGTGACCCGGCTCAATCTCAAAGACGACCAAACCCTTCTTTCCGACAACCTCTACGAACTCTCCGACCAAGTCCGAAACCGCAGGAGAAAACTCAAATGACCGATTTTGGAAGAATCCCACCCGAACTGGCCGAAGCTCAGGACCGTGTGGAAGAAGAGCGAAATCGGCTCGATGAGTCACTCCAGCGCTTTCAGGACACCCTTCACCGTGGCCGGGAAGATCTGAAAAAGATCGGTGACCAGGCCCGAAAGGTCGACGCTCTAGTTCAAGAATTCCCGATCGGCGGGTTCGGGGTCTTTCTGGCGGCAGGCTTTGTTCTGGGCGGAATGATCGCCCGGAGGCAAGAAGCCCGGTTGGAAAACACCGAAGCCTTGAAGGACGACCTTTCCCAGGCGATTGAGAAGGGTCTTGAGCGATCCCACGCCGACCGCCCCATTCGCCCGGTAGGGTCCAGCCCCCGAAACCAGAAGCCTCCGCTCACCTGATTTTCCCCCAAAACAGGGGCATTCTGTGCTTAACATTGCAGTCGCTCCGCAAACCTCGCCCTCCGGCTCCGGTTTGCTACGCTAGGAGATTGCTGCAATGAAAGCCGCTGAGATTCGCTCTAAGTTTCTGAAGTTCTTCGAAAGCCAAGGTCACACCGTTGTTGAGAGCTCCTCGCTCGTACCGACGAACGACCCTACCCTGCTTTTCACCACCGCAGGCATGGTTCAATTCAAAGACGTGTTCTTGAACAAGGACAAGCGAGCTTACACCCGCGCAACGACCGCCCAGAAATGCGTGCGAGCTGGCGGCAAGCACAATGACTTAGAGAACGTGGGCTTCACCGCCCGCCACCACACTTTTTTCGAGATGCTGGGCAACTTCTCTTTTGGCGACTACTTCAAAAAAGAAGCGATTCACTTCGCCTGGAAGTTCGTCACCGAAGAATTGAAAATGCCGAAAGAGCGCCTCTACGTCACCGTCTTCGAGACCGACGATGAAGCCGCCGAAATCTGGCACAAGCAAGAGGGTGTACCGAAGGACCGCATCTATCGCTTTGGCGAGAAGGACAACTTCTGGTCCATGGGCGACACCGGCCCATGTGGTCCGTGCAGCGAGCTCTTCATCGATCGCGGCGAAAAGTACAGCTGCGGAAAACCGACTTGCGGCATGGGCTGCGACTGCGACCGCTACATGGAATTCTGGAACCTGGTTTTCATGCAGTACAACCGCACGGCCGACGGCAAGCTGAACCCACTGCCTAAGCCATCGGTCGACACAGGCGCCGGCCTCGAGCGAATCGCCTCCATTCTTCAAGAGGTCGATACCAACTACGACAGCGATACATTCCAAACGATCATCTCGAAAACGGCTGAACTTGCCGGCGTCGACTACGATCGTAAGAAAGACACCGCGGTTTCCTTCCGCGTGATCGCGGACCATTCGCGCGCAGCCACGTTCCTAATCGGAGACGGCGTCCTGCCTTCGAACGAAGGCCGCGGTTACGTTCTTCGCCGCATCATGCGCCGGGCGATTCGCCACGGGAAGAAGCTGGGCTTCACCGCTCCATTTCTGAACAAGACGGCCGGATTTGTCATCGACGAGATGAAAGTGGCCTATCCGGATTTGATCGATAAGCGCGCGTTTATCGAAAAAGCGATTCTGGCTGAAGAAGAGCAATTCTTTAAAACTCTCGAACGCGGTTTGGCTTTGCTCGATGAAGAGACCGCGAAACTGGGTTCTTCGAAACAGCTTCCAGGCGCCGTCGCCTTCAAGATGTACGACACCTACGGCTTCCCACTCGATCTGACTCGCGTGATCTGCGAGGAAAAAGGCCTGAGCATCGACGAACATGGCTTTGAAAAGGCCATGGACGCTCAGCGTGCGGAATCGCGTAAGCATTGGAAAGGCAGCGGCGGCGAAGCTCTCGACGCGGTTTACCTGAAGCTTGCGACCGATCTGAAAGCAGCCGGGAAACTTCCTAAGTTCGTAGGCTACGATTCCATCGAATCGACCTCGGAATGTTTGGCACTTCTGATCCAAAACGACACGGGCCTTCAGAAGGTCGACTTCATCACGGCTCCATCGTTGGCCCAGACCGCCGATAGCGCCGAGAAATCTCCGATTATCGAAGCGATCTTCGCGGTAACGCCTTTTTACGGCGAAAGCGGTGGCCAGGCCGGTGACCAGGGTCGCGTTCTCGCGGCTTCAGGCACGGCTGAGTTCGAAGGTGACGTGATCGATGTTCAGCGCCCAGTGCCTGAGCTCGTCGTTGCTCATATCCGTCCGAAAAAAGGCGCGATCCGCATCGGCGCTCAATACGTTCAGCAGACGGATTCCGAGATTCGCGGCCTCACCGCGCGCAATCATACGGCAACCCACATGCTTCAGTGGGCGCTTCGCGAAGTACTTGGCAAGCACGTCAAACAGTCGGGTTCGCTTGTGAACTCGGACCTGCTTCGTTTTGACTTCACGCACTTCAATCCTATGACGGAAGAAGAAGTGCTGAAAGTCGAGAACCTGATCAACGAGAAGATCTGGAAGGGCGATGGCGTTCTGAAGAGCGAGATGCAGAAAGACGCAGCCATCGCTTCCGGAGCTATCGCCATGTTCGGCGAGAAGTATTCGGATGTGGTTCGGGTCGTGAGCGTCGGCAAGTACTCGACCGAGCTCTGCGGCGGCACTCACGTCGATAACTCGAGCGAGATTCACCTCTTCAAAATCGGAAGCGAAACCGGCATCGCAGCCGGCGTTCGCCGTATCATCGCTTACACTTCGAAAGGTGCGTTTGATTATCTGCGCGCTCGCGAAGACATGTTGAAAGCCGCGCGCGACAAATTGAAAGTCGGCACGGTGGACGAAGTCCTCGGCCGAATCGACCGCACTCTGGCCAATGAGAAAGAGCTCAAGCGCCAGCTCGAGCAGCTCATGGCTAAATCGGCCGCAGGCGAAGTCGACGAGATGATCGCGGGTGCGATTGCGCTCAAAGGCGCTCGGCTCATCGCGGCCGTTTGCGCTCCCGATGCGACGGGTGTTAAACGCCTGCGCGATATCGCTGACCGCGTGAAACAGAAAGCACCAGATGCGGTCGCCGTTCTGGGGATCATTGACCCAAGCGCCGACAAGCCTTCCCTTCTGATCGCAGTCGGTCCGCAGGCGTCGAAAGACTACAACGCCAATCTGATCCTTCAGCAGCTCGTTTCATTGATCGACGGCAGAGGCGGCGGCAAGCCTGACCTCGCGCAGGCTGGTGGAACCAAATCGAGCGGCCTCGCCGCTGCGATTGCAAAAGCTCGCCAGGTTCTCGCCGCGAACTAAAGCATGGAAGCATGACTCGTTCGGAAATCCTGCTTCGTCTGAACTCAGTTTTCGATCTGCTATGCCTCTTCGCATGGATCGAAGTGCTGTTTTTCACCCTTTATCGGAAGGGCAAGATCAAGCTCAGGCCTGAGGCTCAGAAGCGCTTTGAAAAGCTGAACATCGAGCGTGAAACGCAGCGAGCGAAGAGAGTCGGGTGGATCACCCTAGGCCTATCAGTCGCGACGACTGCGGCTTGGGCCTGGCTCGAATCTTAAGAGTCGGCAAGAGCGGCTCCAGAGCTACTCTCACCACTTACATTGATTGTTAATCAGCTGCCCGGTTCGTGCCTTCGACATGAATTCATCCGAACAGTAAGCAACGCGATTATTAAAGGAAACTTGGCCTTCCATGCAGGCGGAGGCTTTCAGGTTTTTGTTACCGCAAGTAGCAGGAATCTTTACAGGCACGACCATCGCGCAACTGGCTTTGAGTTTGGGAGCAGCGCCGCATTGACCCCTTACACCGCACGCGTCGACTTGCACGCAAGGGACCGAGTATTTGTTCCCTGCGAACACGGAACTCGAAAGCAAAAGAAGCGAGACACTCAACAAGCCTAGGCCGTTTTTCAGGAACACGTTCATGACTATCCCCCTCGGAAATTATGAGCGCCCGAAGAGAGCCGGGCAACGTTAAAGAATTGACGGAAGGATCTGCATTCTAACGGTCCCGTGATCGAGTAAGCCGATAGCCAAAAAAAAGGCCCCGCCAAACGGCAGGGCCCTTTTCGACAAGTCGTCTACTACTGAACTAGTAGCTACCGAACAAACTCATTTATTAAGCTTGCTTGCGTTGGTGGCGACGCAACCAGGATGCGCGTCGGCATTCTTCATGAGTTCTTTCTGGCAAAGGGTCTTCGCGTCGTACGCGCTCTTGGCTTTCACAATGATGTTCATCATGTTCTGCGCAGAGTTCTTACATTTTACGATATTGCAGCGGTATTCGAATTTTGCCTCCGGCTTCGCATTCGCCTGATTCAAAAAACCGACCGAGAATAGAACCGCACCCAGAACAATGATCTTCTTCATGAATAAGCTCCCTTTTTTCTAATTATTGGCCGGGCGGACTCTGTAGTCACTCATTTTATGCTAGTACAAATACCCTAATGGAATCGCCCACTCCAAAAAGGTCGGCAACTGTAGGCCGCGCCACCGCGATGAACCCTTCTGGGCGCTACGAACCCATCCAGTTCGAGGTCGACGAGTACGTTCACGACGACCCGACCGTTCTTGAAGGCGAAGAGCGTCCTCTTCCGCGCACCCAGTTTTTCGTCGACTCCAGCCGAACCGCACTGACCCGAAACGAGAGCCCGGACGTCGGCTTCAGCGCGAGCGTGAACCCTTACCGGGGTTGCGAACATGGCTGCATTTACTGCTACGCCCGCCCCACCCACGAGTACCTGGGGCTTTCCGCCGGATTTGATTTCGAGAGCAAAATCTTCGTTAAGAAAGACGCGCCCGAGCTGCTTCGCGAGAAGCTGATGTCGAAGTCGTGGAAGCCCGAGGCGGTGAATCTCAGCGGCGTAACCGACTGCTATCAGCCGGTGGAACGAAAGCTTCGAATCACGCGCGGCTGTCTAGAGGTTTTGAGCGAGTTCAAAAACCCGTTCACGATCATTACTAAGAACCATCTCGTCACTCGCGACATCGATGTGATGAAACCCATGGCTGAGCTCAAGGCCTGTGCCGTCTTTGTTTCGGTGACCACTCTCGACCCGAAACTCGCCGAAGTGATGGAGCCACGAACTTCACGGCCTGAGTTTCGCTTGAAGGCGATCGAGACTTTGGCGAAAGCGGGAATTCAGGTCGGCGTGATGATGGCCCCGGTCATTCCAGGGCTCACCGATCATGAAATGCCTGCGGTGCTCGAAGCTGTCGCCAACGCCGGCGCAAAACACGCGGGTTTCGTTCCTCTGCGGCTTCCGTACGGCCTTGGAACCCTCTTCGAAGAATGGCTCGTCAGGAACTTCCCAGACCGAAAAGACAAAGTTCTGAACCGGGTGCGCGAACTTCGCGGCGGAAAGCTCAACGACCCGAACTTCGGATCACGAATGCGCGGCGAAGGTGTCTTCGCGGAACAGCTGCGCTCGATGTTCCATCTGTACACACGCAAGAACGGATTGAACGAGACTGAGATTGAACTCAGCACCGAGCATTTCAAACGGCCCAGCCCACATGGGCAGATGGATTTGGGATTCTAATGGACGAGAGCGACTTTGAAGGCACCTTGGTCCTCGAAAAACTTGCAGAAGCGGGCAAGGTCGATGACTTTTTTGAAGCCGTTGATGCGGATGATTTTGGTAGAGCCGCCTCACTGATGAGGAGAGCCGGAGTCGACGCAGAGACGATCGAGATAGTTTTGAAGAAAATGGGCGATGCGGATGGGGAACACTGAATTCCTCGCCGAAGAGAGGTCAACGAGAGTCAAAATGCATCTCCGCTCGCAACCGAGCGATTTAGTTGGCTCCGGCGCCGGAGTATTTTTTGTCACCGAAGAAAATCGTTTAGACACGACGCGCATTCGGACTCACGCAGCTGTCAGAATCAAGTGCCGAAAGCTAAGCGACTTTCTTCCCGTCAGACCGCAAAAAGATCGTACCGAGCATTCCGACCAGATCGCGGTCGTGCTTGCCGACTTCCTTCTGCAAAATCGCAATAGCCTGGTCTGGGGTATACGCCGGCCTGAACGGACGTTTGCTGATCAACGCGCTGAACGCATCGGCGATCGCGACGATCTTGGCTGGATAGTAAATAACTGGCGAACGGAGGCCATTGGGATATCCCTGACCGCCGGGCTCTTCGTGATGTTGGTAAACGATGTACCGAACTTCATCAGGAATGTTCGGCGTGCTTTCGATCATCTGAAGTCCAAGCTTCGGATGCGAACGCATTTCGATCCATTGCTCAGCGGAAAGATCAGATGTCGCGCAGATGACTTCCTTGGGAAGTTTCGTGCAGCCGATGTCGTGAAGGAACCCGCCCATTCCGACCAGCTCGAGCATGCGCTGGTTGAACTGCCCTGAGGCCTTCGCAACGAACATGCTGAAAACTGCGACTGCGATTGAATGGTAGTAAAGGTAGTCGCCGTGCGAGACCAGACGCAGAATCACAGCGAGAGTTTTTGGATTCTCGACCATCAGCTGAACGTAGTTCTTCACCACGCGCTGAGTGCTCTCGGCGGTCTCTTCTGGAATACCGGTCTGTGAAAAGAGTTCGGCCATGTTCTGCTCAGTCATATTGAGCAGAGTTGCGATCTTCTTTTCCGTTGGAGTATTAGGATCGTTGAAAATCGAGTCGGCGGTGCGCTGAACGAACGCGCGATAGGCCGCCTGATCTTCGGTTTTGATGAAAAGTTCTTTCACGCCTTTTGAACGTACTGAGCCAGGCGTTTGTAATCGAGACCGGTGGAACGAGAGAAGACGTGGGCGAAGTTGTTATCGCCGAGCTTGAGGAACACGTCGAAGCTGATGTCGCGCGTGGCATTTCGGAAAGTCAGAATATCGACTCCGATAAAACTGCTCTGCGAATTAATTGGTTCATCCGTCAAGGTCCACCTCCTCCAACGGACGCTTCGGTGTAACCCGGCACAAGCTTGACTAAATCTGAGTCGCCAACGGTTTGACGGGAACTCGTGTGAAAACCGATGGTTCTCAACCCCGGGCAAGATCTGCCGATACGTACCCTAAGTAGGACTTATGAAAAACAAGCTTGGTTCTCCCTTAGTCAATCGCCTCTTAATCGCTGCACTGGCAGTTGCCGCCCCGGTACAAGCGCTGGGCGCCGACTTCACCGTCTACAGCGTCTACAAAGGCCTCGACCTCGGTAACCCCGGCGAAGTCCCGCAGAAAGATTTCTACGTCAACATGGGCAGCGCCAACGGCGTTCGCAACGGGTCGATCCTTCAAGTGATCCGCAAAGTCGCGACCTATGATGTGACCAGCCAGAAGCTCTACAAAGACGTCAGCTTCCAGATCGCCACGCTCAAGGTCATTCACACCGAAGGCAATGCCGCGATCGCTCGTCTCGAAAAAGTTCTCGATCCAGAATTGACCCCAGCCACTACGCCACGTGCGGTGATGGTGGGCGATCTGGTTAAGCTCGGCGATTAAGCGACCTGCATCAGAATTGCACCGTCTGGGTTGACCGCTTTCATCAGCTTCTCGAGCTGACTGAGCGTTGGCTCCCGACGGCCCTGCTCATAGGCACCGTAGGCATTGGGAGAAGTCGAACCCAAGCGCTTGGCGACCTCCATCAAGGTCAATCCGTGTTTCGTCCGCTGGCGAACCAGCATCAGAGCGATCATCTTGACCGTATCGTTCGACTCCAGCCAAAACCGATCATCAGGCCTTTTCTGGACGCGAACCTCGAATCCATTCTGCCCGACAATATCTTCAACGACTGAACCTGCCATCATGTAAGCCTCAGCTTTGGAACGTCCCTGGGTCGTCAGATCGAGAGGTGGAATCTCTACCACCCAGAACTTACCGCTTTTATGGATCGAGCCTTCAAACTTCATTGAAATAAATTTACCACTATCGTTGTAAATTTTCAAGTTACTTCCTTCGTGCCCTTTCCTCAGCTCTCCGCAATATGAGGAACGGCCTCTGTATCGAAGCCATTTGTCCAAATGTCATGATTGGCCCCCGAGCGGAGAAACCGCCACCCAAGTGCCGCCAACTTCTTTTCAAGATCGCGTTTCTTCATAAAAAAGCGAGCGACCCGAAGGCCGCCCGCTCTCCTTGCTTCACTGACTAGGCC
>FSTS01000370.1_pt1 | contig 15297 bp, 13 predicted proteins | sample 1636961 | NCBI WGS metagenome assembly FSTS01 (sample SAMEA3914819, study PRJEB12502) | metagenome | biome: forest; material: soil | place: Canada | collected 2010-06-26 | depth 0.3 m
CGAGTCGCTGGCGCCGGGCCGATGCCCATGATTTTAGGATCGCAACCGACGACGCCTGTCGAAACCAGACGCCCGAGGGGTGACCAGCCTTCTTTGGATGCACGCGCTTCGGTAGCGACGACCATCGCGGCAGCGCCATCGACGATCCCGCTCGCATTCGCCGCGGTGACAACGCCGTCTTTTTTGAATACAGGTTTCAGTTTGGCCAGCGTTTCGGGAGTGCTTTCAGGACGTGGATGTTCGTCCTGTGCCAAAGTACGCGTGCCTTTGCGGTCCGCGATTTCCATCGGCGCGATCTCTTCCCGGAAACGCCCAGCCTGAATCGCGTCAGCACAGCGCTTCTGACTGAGGAGCGCGAACTGATCGCAGAGCTCACGAGAAAGTCCGTACTGGCTTGCCAAGTTCTCAGCGGTGATCGCCATGGGCGCTTGAACGTAGGCATCCGTCAGACATTCCATCAGAAGATCGGAAGCCTGCTGATTTCCCATTCGAAGGCCCCAACGGGCGCCACGAAGTACGTACGGTGCGAGGCTCATGTTCTCGACGCCGCCAACCAGAGCGATTTCAGTGTCACCGCTCAGCATCTGTTGTTGAGCTTCGAGCACGACTTGAAAACCTGTACCGCAGAGACGGTTGATCCCGAGCGCTGGAATGCTCTCGGGCACGCCAGCACGGAGCCCGATATGGCGCGGGATGTAAATGGTATCGGCCGTTGCCGGAAGAACGTTTCCGAAGATGACATGATCAATCTGATCCGCGCGTACCTTGGCCTGGATCAGGGCCGCATTCGAAGCGGAAAGCCCGAGATCAGTTGGACCCACGTCTTTCAACGATCCCCCGTTCGCTCCGAATGGGGTCCGTTTACCACCCAAAAATACGAGCTGGTTCTTACCGTTTGAATTAGCCATCGATTCCGCTCCAAAGGCGCGCGAAAGCCGCCTCGATTTGAGATTCCGCATCGGGCGCGTCTGCCGGGACTGCAGTGATCGCGCTCTGAAGTGCACGCTCAAGGCCTGCGCCTTGAGAAACAAAACCCAGTCGATCCAGAAGAAACGCGACTCCCAGAACTGCGCTCGAAAGACCCGAGTTTGAAAACTGAAGAGCAAGAAGCGCGGGTTCGATGCGATGGACCCGCGCCGAACTTCCCAAGGTCCGAGCGAGTGTTGGTCCCGCGAGCGGATCGCAGATCAAGACTCGAGCATTCGTTCGCGGCTTTCTGGAATGAGCGCGAGAGACCAGATCGAAATCAGAAACGGGATAGAGAGGGGCATCCGCGGCTTGGGAACGCAGGCGCGCGGCCATCGATCGGTCACGATCGCCAGAAGATGCTCGAACCCAACCAATCTCTCCGCCAGCGCGCTCGGCGGCAGCTTGCTTCGCCAAGAGAACCGCGGCGTCGAATGAGGCCTTGCTCACAAAAGACGATTGAAGCCAGCCAGCCTCAAGCACGCTGTCCTGGGTGGCGGCCTCTGGCCAAATCAGAAGTGATGCCTGTGAGGCTCCCGCCTCTAGAAATGGCGCCACCTGAACCGAACCGCTCGGAGCGAGAGTCGAAAACCAAGCCTCGGGCACAGAGTCTTCGACAAGAACCGCCTGAAGTTCATGCGACGCCGACGCGAGCTGACCGGCCGATGAAACCTGATCGAGTGAAACGATCTCCATCGGAAGCGCGTGGCGTGTCTGAACCGCATCGAGAACTTTCAAAGCCTGGGAGAAACCCGTGGGCTGTGTCAGCTTTTTGGCGGCATTAAGAGAGCTCGGAACTACCCCGATTCGACGTTGCTGGATCATGGGCTGAGACTAGCGCCGTTAGGCCTTTCAGGCAAACGGACGCGGGCGGTTGTCCCGGTAAATAATGCCGATTTCGCACTGCACCCCGCCAGAGTCATAATCTAAAAAGCATGTCGAACGACATTCGTGCATCGAACGTCCATACTGAAGAGCTGCAGCTCAGGAACCACCTGACGCAAACTCGCGCGCGCAATGAAGCCGACCTCAAAGAGCTTCGCGATCAGCAGGAACAAGACATCGCTCGCATGCAGGAAAACTTCACGGCCCAGAAGAAGCTGCTTCAAGACGCCTATGAAGTTCAGATCTCGAAGGAAGCTGAGCAAATGGATGACCAGCTCAACGAGATCCGCATCTCTCACGCCGATCGGATCGGTACCGAAGTTAAGGCTGAGGACATGGAATTGAACAAGCTTAAGACCGCGCATCAGCAGCGAGTCGAAGAATACCGAAAGAACAGCGACGCACAGCTGGATCGAATGCGGCGTGAAACTCAGTCCACGACTGAGAACATGCATGCCCAGGCGAGGAAAAGTGCGAAACGAGACAAGATGGACAAGGAGGTCGCATCGTCATGAGTGCTTCCCGTGAAGATAACTATAAGAAATTAGAACAAGCTAAGGCCGCGAAAACCGCTGCTGCTCAGGCCCCTCAGGCTGAAGAATCGTCTGAGGGCTTCCGCGTCGATGGTTTCGACCAAGTCCTCCAGATGCTCCGCGCCGCTGACGCAGACTTCCGTGAGTCCCTACTCCGCCGTCTCGCTCAGCGCGACCCACGTTTGGTAGCTAGCCTTCGTCGCGACCTTCGCGATCTCGGCTTATAAAACAAGGGACCGATAAAATGACTAAATCTCTCTCAGTCCTTTCCGCACTTGCGGTCGCGGTGACCCTTGCCCATTCTGCACTTGCGCAGGACACAGCAACCGGCGGCGTGACTGTTCAAACGCCTGACCAGGTTCAGAAATATCACACGCAAGATCGCTTGATGGGCGGCAAGAAGACGACCATCAAGACCGATCGCGGAGTCTACACGGACATCACCCGTAAGAACGGCACGATCAAAAAAGAATCGGCGACCGTTCAGGGTGAACACGGCCTGACTTCCGTCACCAAAACCTATACTAAAAAAGGTGACTTGAAACAGGTTCAAGGCCGGGCCGGTCAGCCAGGACTGCTCAACTACCATCAGAAAGTAAAACTGAAGTGCAACTCCGGGCACACCAGCCACGACGACGCAAAACTCTGCGCCGATGCCGAGCAGCACCTCTACGACGCCACCGGCGCGCAAGCCGGTAAGCCCCAAGTTAAGTAAGCGAGGTCTTTTTTTTCCGTTGAGGCCGGGCTCTTCGAGCTCGGCCTTTTTCATTTCTGCGCCAGCAATGGCGCTTCGTCAGCGTGACGACCGCCCCGCCCGTCCGCGCGCCCTTCGGCTTGGCGTGCTCGCACTCGAGGGCCTCACCCGTTTTCATCCATTTTAAACACGAATTCTTTTCCGGCGAGTTTCCGCAGCGACGTAAGCCGAAGGCGTAGCGGCGCGAGGACTGTTCGAGCCGACAAAGGATTCGTGTTTAAAATGGATGAAAACCGGTGAAGCCGATCAGAGCGCGAGCACGCCAAATCGCAGCCCACGCGTACTGACGCGGCAGTCTTTAAACTGAAGCAGCTCCATCGAACGCCAAAGGATGATGGCCCCCGCCAGCAGCACGTCCGCACGCCCCGCTTCGATCCCGGCCTGCTCCGAACGTTCCTTCACCGTGCGCCACTTCAGCTCTTCCACCATCCGGTGAACGTCGCCGCGAGACAGAGTGACTTCGTCGATCGCGCGAGCATCAAACTTTTCCAAATCCAGCTGCCAAGCCGCGAGTGTGGTCGCGGTTCCGGCAACAGCTACCAGTTGAGCGTCAGCGGGAACTGACTCACGCCATTTCAACATCTTCGAGATCTGAAGATCGGCGGCGTCCTGACAGGCCCAGAACTCGTCGTCGGTGACCGGATCAGACTTCAGATAACGTTCCGTGAACCGAACCGATCCGATGTCCAGACTCTGACCGCCAGTGAGAGCCATGAACTCGGTACTTCCACCGCCAATGTCGACAACGACCGAATGCTCGGGCTTCATTCCGGGAAGAAGCCCACCTTCAAAAGTGTACTGAGCCTCTTCATCTCCGCTGAGAGTCCGAAAACGAAAACCGGCCTCTTTTTCAACCTGCGCGAAAAACTCGGCCCCGTTCGCGGCATCGCGAGCCTGACTCGTCGCCACCGCCATGGTCGCAGTCGGGTCGAGTCCGATGGCCTTCACTTCATCGCGGTAGCGCTTCAGGCAATCCAAAGTTCGGCTCATCGACTCGGGGGCGAGACGGCGATCGCCGTCCACCCCTTTACCGAGACGCACGATCGTCGAGAAATCACGCACGATCTTAGTGACGCGTTTGGAACTCGGGTCCCATTCCGCAATCAGAAGAAGGCAGGTGTTAGTCCCCAGATCGATCGAAGAGCGAAGCATTCCGAATCAGCCTTACTGTTGATCAGCCGAGACAGGCTTGACGTCGTCGTCGAGCTTTTTACCCGTGGCGACTTTGAGCTGAACTTTCAGCTTATAAATTTCTTTCTCGTATCCGTCGGACTTCTCTTTCCAGTACTTCACTTCTTGCTCGAGCTCGGCAACGCGTTTGCCCTTCTCGTGCGCCAGAGAGTAGTAACCTTCCGAGAAATTCTCGGTGTCAGGATTGAACATGCCGGTGCGGGTTTCGCCGTCGACGATCCCTTTCACGCGGTACATTCCGCCGTCAGCCTTTTCGGCTTCGACGACTTGAACGTCATACGACTTTCCAGGGTAAGCCTTGTCCTGCCAGTATTTGGCCGCGGCTTCCTTCGCCTTGTTCATTGCCTTCTGCGAGCTACAGCCCGTCACTAAAACGAGGGCCATCGCCGATGTCAAAATAGCTGCTACCAGTGCTTTGCTCGATTTCATTTCAATCACCTCAGTCCCTCTACTCTAACGGCCGAAGAGTTTCTTGCCCAGCCCTTGAATTGCGTTCTGAACATTTGGATTTTTCACCGCATTTTGCAGCTGTTGTGTCGCTTTTTTCTGCAGTTCGGCCTTAGCATGGCCGCCTGCCGCCTTCGTGATGTTGGTCGTGGCGACTTTGATCAGGAATTCGGGAGCTTGAGTATACGAGATACAAGGCGCCATGACCGTACACCCGGCCGAAACAGGTAACCGAAACACTCCGTTGTCGGCGAGAATCCCCGGCACCACCACGCCAGGTGGAACCGTCGGCGAATAATCTTTCGCTTTCGTTAGATTGAAAGTGTCGACGATTTCCCAATTCGCTTTCAGAGAGAGATCGATCAGCCCAACCTGGGTATCGCCCTTCAGATCAACACCTTTCCCCTGCTCCGCCTTGGTGGCGAAGTTCGGAGCTTTGAACAGGCCCTGGGCGATTGTGAAGTCCGAGGTGATCTGCTCGTACTTCGACTGACCCGACGGAGGAATCGGAAATGACTTCCCTTTCAGTCCAGGAATCTTATCCGATACCGAAGAGATGGTCTTAGCGATTCCATCGGAAACCATCTTGCCTACGTCGAGCGTCGCGAAGATGGCCGGAGCGATCTTCATCTTACCCTTCGCTGAAAGACGTGCCTTTGCGAGATCCGGATTGAAGCTCGAACCCGACCCGGACATCTGGAAATCAGCTTTGCCGATGAAGGTGTTCTTGAAAAGCGCGAGCTGCGATTCAACGGCCTGCTTGAGATCGAGCCCCTGAACCTGAGTCTCGAAATGATAGGTCGGTTGCTTCGGCGCAAGTTCGCTAGCCCCTTTAGCCGTAATCGTTCCATTCCATAGCTTCATTGAGTAGCTATCGATCGAACCGGTGAGGTTTTTGAAACCCGCGCGAGCCGCAAGGTCGGTCATTTCGATCCCGTAAATCTTCACTCTCTTCAAATCCGCAGCGAGGCTCACGCTCGTCTTCGCAGCCATGGGGTTCTGACGAAGAGGATCGAGAAGCGCGTCTAGGTCAGAAGCCGCAGCGGTCTTACCGCCCGGCGCTGGATGAGCTGCCGTCTTCCCATCCGCTGGAGCCGCAGCCGCCGCGCCCGGTTTTTTCTCCGGAAGCACGAGTAGCTGATCCAAATCCATTCCAGGCGAAGTCACTGCGAGCTGGATCACAGGCTGCGTGAACGAATTCACCTGGCCCTGAATTCGAAGATCGTTCCCCGGCGCCTTCATCGTGAAGAGCAACGACTCAACCCGATCGGTAACGACCTGAATTTTGCCGTCGATGCGAGGTTGCGCCTTCAGCATCGGCGAACGTGCGGTGACCCCGTTCAAAGCGAGCGTTCCGCGGTACCCGAGCTTCTCGGCTGGACCGGTGACCTGCCCATCCAAAGATGCCGAACCACCCAGCTCATATTCCTTCAGTGAAGGCATGACCTTGGTCCAAGGCGCGAGTTCGATCGCATTGGATTTTAAGTTCAACGCGACGATCGGACCTGTAGAAAGATTCTTCACGTCGCCGGTCAGGGTGAGAACTGCGTCCAAGAAGCGAAGTTCGCATTTTTCGAGTCGCAAATCAGCGGGCGTCATCTTGAAGCCTGCTTCGAGTTCGGCGGTGACACCCGCCTTCTTCTCGAATGTTCCCGGAAGCTGAATGTCGAGTTTCGAAAAGTCGCCCTTGAAATGGGCGGTGGCTTCCTCGAGAGATCCCGCTCCGTCCTTCGTCGCAAGGCGAACCGAAGCGCTTCCATCGATCTGAAGCGGGCCTTTCACTGAAATCTCTTTGCCGATCGTCGTATCGAGGTCCGCGTTCGCTTCCAGCTTCATCGGCCGAGTCAGGGAAAGATCATGCGCTGCCAAGTGGAGTCGATCGACTCGAGTGTCGAGATGAGTGGCTTCGTCACGATAAGTCAGAGTCGCATCGTCCAGCTCGATACCCAATCGAGCTTTGGTGACGATCGCTGGAAGAGCGACGGTATTCGATGGCTGCGTCGGCGCGCCCGACGTCTGAGGAGCCCCCGAAAGGGAAGGTGCCGGAGCCTGTGCCTGGGCAGCTTCTGGCTTCATCAACGTCATGACGTTCAGTTTGCCGGACGCATCCTTCACCACCGAGACAGCGGGTTTCTTTAACTTGAACGTAAGAACCGGCTCGCCGGAAAAAACGGAGCTGAACGGAAGATGGAAATAGGCATCGTTCACGGAAAGGATTTTACGACCGCGGCTATCGCTCAAGGTAACGCCTTCGACCTGAATGCGAATCTGCCCCCAGAGCGAGAGAGAAAGTTTGCCGAGCTCGAGATTCCCTTGAATCTTGTCGTTCACGGCTTTCACCACCTGAGGACGATACCGATCGACGTCGACTACGAATGGAACGATCACCACAGTAGCCAGGACCAGCCCCGCGAATATTCCCCCGATCACCAGTAGTTTTTTCATCGAATCCTCCTTCAGCTCATTTTCTTACGAATCAGCTCTTGGATCAGAGCTGGATTAGCTTTGCCGCCGGTTTGCTTCATGATCTGTCCCACGAAGAAACCCATCATCTTGTCTTTGCCGCCCTTGAGCTCGGCAAACTGCGACGTATTGGCTGCGATCACGGCGTCAACCACCGGCTCGATCGCAGAGACGTCACTCACCTGCTTCAGTCCTTCGCGTTCGACGATTGCCTCGATCGAATCGCCCGTTTCCCAAGCGACCGCGATCGCCTTCTTCGCGCCCGTGCTCGACACGACATTCTTCATCGTGAGTCCCACCAATGCGGCGATCTGCTCGGGTCGAAGCTTGCTGGCTCCGATTTCGATACCTTCGTCGTTCAAACGTCTGGCCACTTCACCGGTAAGAATATTTGCGATTGGTTTCGCGGCGTCACGAGCGGATAGCCCGACTTTCTCGCCCTCTGCGACGGACTTCTCAAAGAAACCCGCAAGCGATTTTGAGCTGCAAAGAACGCCCGCGTCGTATGACGAAAGTCCGAACTCCGAAACATACCGAGCCCGCTTCTGCTCTGGCAATTCCGGAAGCTTCGCCCGAAGCGACTCAATCCACGCGCCGTCGAGCTTCACTGCGATCAGATCAGGATCCGGAAAGTACCGATAGTCATGCGCTTCTTCCTTTGATCGCATCGACTGGGTCATGTTCCGGTCGCTGTCATAGAGCCGAGTTTCCTGAACGATCGCCCCGCCGGAACGAATGGTCTGAACCTGTCGCGCGACTTCGTAGTCGATCGCCTTTTCGACGAAGCGGAACGAGTTGACGTTCTTGATCTCGACTCGGGTCCCGAATTTCTCCTGGCCCTTGGGACGGACGCTGACGTTCGCATCACAGCGGAAGTTGCCTTCCTGCATGTTTCCATCGCAGATACCCAGGTAGGTCACGACCGCATAGAGCGCGCGAAGGTATTGGCCAGCCTCTTCCGACGAGCGAAGATCCGGAGCGCTGACGATCTCGACCAATGGAACACCGGCACGATTCAAGTTCACGAGCGAGTAACCGCTTTCATGAACGTTTTTGCCTGCGTCTTCTTCCATGTGAATGCGTTGAATCGTGATCCGCTTCGAGCCCGCTGGTGTTTCAATGTCGATCCAGCCGTTTTCGCAGATCGGAAGTTCCATCTGGCTGATCTGGTAGCCCTTAGGAAGATCGGGATAGAAATAGTTCTTCCTAGCGAAGACGTTCTTTTCACGAATCTCGCAATGCGTGGCAAGTCCCGCTTGAGTCGCGTACTCGAGCACCTTGCGGTTCAAAACCGGAAGCGTGCCTGGGTGACCGGCGCAGACAGGGCAAGTATTCTGGTTGGGCGCGATTTCAGAAACCGATCGCCCATCTTTCATTCGTGCCGGGCAGGGACAGAAGATCTTCGTGTCGGTCGCGAGTTGGCAATGAACTTCCAGACCGATCACTGTTTCGAATTCCTGTTGCGTGCTCATGCATGCCCCCGTTCGAAACCGTGCGCGATGGAAAGAAGTTTCGCGTCACTGAAAGCCGGGCCGATGAGCTGAAGCCCAATTGGAAGCTTTTCTGAGCTCTCACCGCAAGGAAGGCTCAATGCGGGAAGGCCTGCAAGATTCACAGGAATCGTCAGAAGATCGTTCAAGTACATCTGAAGCGGATCGCCGATCTTCTCGCCGAGCTTGAAGGCCGGGGAAGTGGACACTGGCCCAGCGATGACGTCGACTTTCGTGAAGGCTTCCGAGAAGTCCCGCTGAATGAGCCTACGAACCTGGCCCGCACGTTTGAAATAGGCGTCGTAGTAGCCACTGGAAAGTGCGAAGGTTCCGAGCAGAATTCGGCGTTTCACCTCGGCTCCGAACAACGAGCGCGTATGGGCGTAGAAGGCCGCGAGATCTGAGGCGGCATCAGCGTCGGGAGGGCGAACACCAAACCGGACGCCGTCGAAGCGAGAGAGATTGCTCGACGCTTCGCTCACTGCAAGCAGGTAGTACACAGCAACGGAATACTTCGTGTGCGGAAGTTTCAGAGGAACGAGCTTGGCCCCTTTGGACTCGAACCATTTCAATGACTCGCGCGTCGCTTTCTCGACTTCGGGGGTCAGGCTCGCGCCGAAGTACTCTTCCGGTACGCCGACTCGAAGTGATTTCCAATCGGGCTCCTGCCCCGCACCTTTAAATGGAGCAAGGAAATCAGGCTGAAAGCTTGCGGGCATCGAGGTCGAATCTGCCGGGTCATGGCCACCCATAACGGCAAGCACACGCGCGCTATCTTCCACCGTATGCGTCATTGGCCCGATCTGATCGAACGATGAAGCAAATGCGATCAAGCCGAAGCGGCTCACCGTTCCGTAGGTCGGTTTCATTCCGACGATTCCGCAGTAACTCGCGGGAAGGCGAATCGAACCACCGGTGTCCGAGCCGAGTGCCGCTACACAGAGGCCCGCTTTCACGGCCGCAGCCGAGCCGCCACTTGACCCGCCGGGAACGCGGTCAGGATGGGTCGGATGCTTCACCGGACCGTAGGCCGAGTTCTCGTTCGAGCCGCCCATGGCGAATTCGTCGAGGTTGGTCTTACCCAGGGTGACGGCGCCCGCGGCCTCGAGCCGGGCCACGGAAGTAGCAGTATAAGGAGGGATGTAATTCTCGAGAATCTTGCTTCCAGCCGTTGTTCGCTCGCCGTCGACGGTCAGTGCATCTTTCAGCGCCATCGGAATTCCAAGAAGCGGAAATTCCTCGCGAGGAACGCGCCCTTCGCGAGCCAGGATCTCGTCGGCGCGCTTGGCCTGAGCAAGCGCCCTCTTCTCGGTGATGCTGAGAAAAGCACCCAACCGGTCTGCCTGAGCTCGAGCTAGATACTCACGCGCGAGTTCGGTGGCTGAAATCGCTTTGCGATCAAAAGCGTCGTGAATCTCGCGAATCGTTGAAGGGATGTTGCTCACAGGGCCTCTCACAGAATCGGCGGAACCTTAAATCCGCCTTCGAATACTTCGGGTGCATGGACCAAGGTCTTCGGATGACCCTGAGAATCGGTCGGCGAAGGGACGATCCGGTCTTCGCGAAGGGGCGTTGTCGCAATGAGGTCCGAGTGGGGATGCGCAAGTGGCTCAATGCCAGCGACATTCACCTGCTCGAGTAGCTTCACGTACTCGAGCACGCCATCAATCTGCTTTTCGAAAAGCTCGGCTTCCGCATCGGAAAGCTCTAAGCGGGCCAGACTGGCCATCTTCCGTACGATCATAAAAACCTCACCAAGAACGGCAGGTTGCCAAGTTCCTAGTCAGCTGTCCAGGTTTTGGACATGGGGGCTCCTCTGTTCCGTGCTCCACGAGCCATTAGATCGTCTCAGGCCCCGCATGAAAGCTTTGCCGCACGGCACAAGAGTTGCTCATGCCCCCAGCATGATTTTTAAAACTCGCAAACTCAACCATGTCTCAAAACCTTCCCGTTCGCTCAAAGCGTCGGTTCTTGGATTGGCGGCCTGCATGGCGCTGACCAGCGCCGCGATGCCTTCGTTCGCGCATGCGGACGCTCAGGGAAAAACACCCACCGCGGAACAGCAGGCGCGCCGCGCCCTTCGCAAAAAGAAAATCAAAGAAGCACTCACCAAGCTCGGTCGCACCACTGGCTTGGTTTCGACCCAAGTCGCGGTTGAAACGGCTCGCCCTTTCATCACGGCAAGCGCCTTCGTTCGCGCCTTCTTCGAGAAAGAGACGACGAACGCCGACTCCGGCGCTCTGTTGACCATCCTGATTCGCAAGGAATACCACGATCGCTTGGCTGAGATCTCCGTGCAGCAACCGGATTTCAAAAGCTACCTGGTCGCGATGACCGAAGAAGTTTCTACGGTTCTCGAAGAGTACGGCGAGTACACGCTCAAGAGCATTTTGCGTGACGTGAGACCGAGTCTCGACATGGAGCTCGACCTTGCCCAGATCAAGTTGACCCCAGCCGAAGCCGCGTCTTTGAACGCGGATCTGATTCGCAAGAATCCGGACTTCCGTCTCTTTGAAGCAGCCGTGGGCGGAATTGACGAATCCATGCTCGCCGACGTTCTTCGCACCGGCAAGTACGACATGATCGATACCCCCGATGTCGACTTCAGCGACTACAAAGCCGCACTGCCTAACCCACTGGAAGCCGGCGCGACCGTCTTCTCGCAGCTGATCCTTACTCCGATGATCATCGGCAGCATCAGCACCCTTTTGGGCAACATTTACACCTTGCCGATCGAACTCGGCTACGTCGGCGCAGGGATTTCGATCTGGCAGTGCCTGATCGACAAGAACGAAGCACGCGTTAAGAAAGCTATGACCGAAGGCCGCACGGCTTATCAGTCCGACGAACAGTACGCGAACGACTTGGACCTCGCGCAGTTCTGCATGAAGGTCACCAACGATTCGATCTTCAAGCTCACCTTGAGCCGTTCGAAAGGTTTCGTCGCCGGCAAGAACGCTAAGAAATGGTTCAACAAGAAGTTCCCACACGACGTCGCCCCACCATCAACGATCAATCCTATGTCCGAGATTGATTGATCGTTTTGCGAAGCAAGCCTATGTAAAAATGCGGGCTCACCAACGGGTGGGTCCGCATTTTCGCTTTTACAAACCATGAGATAACGCGCGGTGCCACAACCCTAAAGCTCCCCCGGAAAAACACCGATTAGATGAGCATGAAGAGCTCTCTCTTGCTGGCATTCGTTACGATTCTGACGATGGTCTCCGCCTCCGGTTGCAAGGACCATGGGCTAAGCAGCCAGGTTCAGTTCGATCAAAACGGTGAAACCGAAGCCGATCGAGTCAAAGCACAGCGCGAGCGCTTCATGCAGGAACTCGTCGAGCTAGGAAAATTCAAAGCCGAGTTCAATGAAGACCAGATCCAGAGCACATGCGGAATCGCCGTCGGACGAAGCTTCAACTGCTTCGCAGGTAGGGCTCAAACTTTTCTGACCCGCACGGGTAACGATATTCTCAGCAGTCACGGCCTCACTCTCTTGGTCGCAATCGGAGACATGGCAGCGGAATACGAACGTCGAGGCAAACCGACCGAGTCACGCCTTACGGCGCTTGCGGTCGACTACATGGAATTCATGGTCGCGGTCGCGGAAATCGCGAACACGAAACGTACGACGTTTCAAAAGGCCGTGACCGCCAAGACTCCGAGCTTCACGCTCGCCAATGAAGAAAACCAGCTTTGGAAACTTTCCATGCGTGCGCTCGATCGCGCCGATCGAGTCATGCGCACGGACGAAAACTCGCGCCTCTCACAGCTCAAGCACGGCGATCGTGCGCCGGCGAGCTTCGGCGTGAACACTCCCGATGCGCTTCGTTCGCGCCTCTATCAGGTTCAGCGTCAGATCATCAAAGCCCGGGCGCAGTGGCGCCCATCGAATACGGGCTTCGCGATTAACATGCGCTAACCTTCCGGTTAGACATGCGCTGACCTTACGGTCAGTCGACGTCCAGGAAGCTTTCGACGAATCGGAGCAGGAATTTTCTCTGCTGACGGTTTCTGAATTCAACGGTCACTCGCGCATCGGTTCCCGCGCCGTCGACACCGACGATCCGACCCGTTCCGTATTCCGGGTGATTCATCCCGCGACCTGCGAGTGAACCGGACGGAGGCACTTGGGCGACGTCGTCGTCTATCGGCCTGATGCGATTGCGCTGGGGCATTCCAATGACCTTGGCGGTCTCGCCAAAGCTGCTGCCTTCTGAATAGCCACCATTACCGAACTGGCGAGAAGAGCCGGGACGGAACTTCGCAGCCGCCGAGCCGTAGGAAAGATCGCGGAAATCGATGAGCTCTTCCGGAATCTCAGCAAAGAAACGCGCCGGCTCCTGATAGTTCGTTTCACCCCAGATGCGTCTGACCGCGACGCTTGAAAGGTAGAGCTGCTCGCGCGCGCGGGTCATCCCGACGTAACAAAGCCTGCGCTCTTCCTCGATCTCTTCGTCCGAAGTTTCTTCCCAGGCGCGAACCGAAGGAAAGAGCCCCTCTTCCATACCGGGCAGGAAAACCACCGGGTACTCCAGACCCTTCGAAGAATGGAGCGTCATCATCGTAATCGATCCGCCACCCGTCATTCCGCGCCCAGCAAGATCTGCGTCGCTCGCAAGCGTCGACTGCTCGAGGAAGGTCGCCAGCAGATCCTTGGTCCGCTCTTTTTTCTCGGTCTCGAACTGCTCTTGGGTCGCGGTCGGATCGGCAGTTTCGAGCGCGCGTCTCAACGCTTCTTCCCAATCGTCTTCAAACTCTTTCAAGAGATTGTCGAACTCTTCCAAGTTTTCGATACGGGCCTGCGACTCGTCCGTCGCTTCCTGGCGAAGCTCACGAACGTAGCCCGTCTCATCCAAAATCAGGTGATAGAGATCCGAGAGCAAAATACGGGGCTGCTCTTCCATCAGTCGCTGCATGAGCTGAACAAACCCGGCAAGCTTCTTTGCGGTGCCCGCCGAAGTCACGGAGGCATCGCTCGCAGCCGTACGCAGAGCGCCCCAGTACGAAACGTCGTCCGCACCGGTGCCAGCCATACCTGCCTGATGAAGCCCCTGAGCCTGGATGCGGTTGTAGAGTTCTTCGATCTTGTCCAACGTGGTTTTGCCGATGCCTCGCGCCGGTGTGTTGACCACGCGCTTGAGGCTCACGGAATCGGTTGGATTCAAGATCACTCGGAAGTAGGCCAGGATGTCTTTGATCTCTTTACGATCATAGAACTTCAGGCCGCCGACGATCTGATAAGGAATTTTCTCGCGACGAAATACGTCCTCGAAAGAACGCGACTGGGCGTGGGTACGGTAAAAGATCGCGAAGTCTTGATAACCGCGATCCTCATACAAGCAGAGTCGCTTGACCTCGGAAACGATGATCTCGGACTCCGCACGTTCATCCGGCAGCTGAAACCGAATGATCTGCGCGCCCTGATCGTTATCAGTCCAAAGCGTCTTGTCTTTGCGTTCACGGTTATTGCGAATCACGTGGCCCGCGGCCGCGATGATGCTCTTGGTGGACCGATAATTCTGCTCGAGCTTCACGACCTGCGAGCCTGGATAATCCTTTTCGAAATCCAAAATATTTCGGATATCAGCGCCACGCCATTTGTAGATGGACTGGTCTTCGTCACCGACGACGCAGATATTCTCGTGCCCGCCGTGTTCACGGCTCGCCAGCAACTGAAGCAACAAGTACTGGGCGCGGTTCGTATCCTGGTACTCATCGACGTGCAGGTATCGGAAACGACGTTGATACTTGTCGCGAATATCCGGATTGTCGCGAAGCAGGCGATAAGTCAGCGTGATGATTTCGCCGAAGTCGATCGCGTTGTTCGCGAAAAGATCCTTCTGATACTCGGCGTAGACGCGCTTGAGCTGTTTATCGAAAAGGTTATGAGCCGCGGGCTCGATGTCTTCCGGACCGATGGCATCGCACTTGGCGCGATTGATCGCCCCTTGCAGCGACTTCGGGCTGAACGCTTTTTCATCGATGCCGAGCTTCTGGACAGCGCTCTTGATCAACGAGAGCTGATCGGAATCGTCGTAGATCACGAACTGTTGCTGAAACGGTGTACGCCCGGCCTCGCGCCGCAGAATGCGAACGCAGACCGAGTGAAAAGTTCCGATCTCTGGTTGACCGAGCATCGAGCTCTCGTTCAGCATTTTAGAAACACGTTCCCGCATTTCGGCTGCGGCCTTGTTCGTGAACGTGACGGCGAGAATCTGCCAAGGCGACACCCGCTTCACGTCGATCAGATAGGCGATGCGCGAGGTGAGCATTTTCGTTTTGCCCGAGCCCGCGCCGGCCAAAACAATCAACGGCCCGTCGGTTGCCAGGACGGCTTCTTTCTGGCGGTCGTTCAGCGGCGCGAGCAGACGCTCGGCGGCTCTGGCTGAGTTTCCACCATCTGAATCACCCGGAGGCGAAAGCGGCTCGTCGGATCGGGCGCGCGCGCTTGAGGTCGGGGTGAAATTGAAGTCAAAATCCATGGATTCTGGCTACACGCCCCGGGGGCCCAACTCAAGGCCTAAGCCGGAATAAACGCCCGGCGGGCGACTTCACGGTCATAGGC
>FSTS01000182.1_pt1 | contig 15227 bp, 13 predicted proteins | sample 1636961 | NCBI WGS metagenome assembly FSTS01 (sample SAMEA3914819, study PRJEB12502) | metagenome | biome: forest; material: soil | place: Canada | collected 2010-06-26 | depth 0.3 m
ATTTTTCGGCACCATCTGGTACCGAGGACAAGACGTCGTTCGGCACTGGATTCAGCGGATTTAGCAGCTTCGGTCGTTCGGCTGAGCCCGCTGGTTGCATCAATTCAGGGGATGGATACTCCGCTAGGTGAGTCGATCATCGAAGGACTTGGGATTCTGATTTGGGCGCTGTTCCTGTTTAACTTCGCCTTTTGGGTGGTTGCTTACACTGCAGTTCAACTGACCAAGCTCGCCATTCAGGGCAAGTTTTTGAAGTCAGAGCCGCCCGTAGAAATCGCTGAGGACGCCTCTAAAGCCGCTGAGGGGTCTAAAGACGATCTTGGGCGGGTGGCCTAGGTCGAGCGTTAGATAGCTGTTTTAACTGGGGTTCTAGGTCTGTTTAGGCGCTTAACTTCTCGGTAGAAAGTGCCGATAAGTCTCCTAGGATGCGCCAGAAAATCACACGATTTCTAAGCTCGAGTCTGATGGCTGTTACTGCACTGGGTGTTTACGGGGTGGGTTGTACCTCTCCGACCAAGACATCCGTAGGAGTGGCTGAAAACCGCGCTCCTTCTGCTGAAGAGCCGCAGACACAGGGTGAACTTTTTGAAAACCCGCTCAACCGTGGACGCCATGCCCACGCGGCTAAGCGCTGGCTTGCATCCGGTGAAATCGATCAAGTCGACTGGAGTGACGACAGTCATTTCTGCGCCTACTTTCAGTCGGGCGTCGTCGACCACCTTCTGATTCAACAACCCTTCTTCGTTCAGCCCGGAGCGTTCGCCTACGTCAAAGCGGGTAAAGTCTATCCAGATAAACCTGCCGAAGGCGGGTTCTGCGAACTCCGCACGCGCGCGATCGATTCAAGGAATAAAACTTCCAAAGCCCATCTCGAAGGCGCGTTGGTCAATGGCCACTTTCCATTCGAGAAAGCTCAGAAACTTCACATCACCGGCTGTTTGAGAGATCGCGACTGGAGAAGCAAAGCGATTTCAGATCAGGACGACTGGGTGAACCTTTACATTGATGACCCAGTGGTCGATCTCTTGGTTTGCTATCCGTCTCACGAGAGCGGGAAGCCCGGTGTTCTCAGCATCGGCGAGCTACGCTCGATTCTGCGTGGTCCGGATGCGGCTGAAAAAGAAAAAGGGCTGATCACGTTTTAAGCTGAGAAGCAACGAGGATACTGATGCGTAACTTACTGACGATTGGGTTTTTGCTTTTTGTATCCACAGCCAATGCGGCTTCGATCGCAACCTCGGCATCGAGTGCGAGCGAGTGCGACAAGGTTCAAAAAAGGGCTTACTTGGAGAAGGTAAGAAGCTGCCAACAATGCTTTGAGCGTGGCCGGGGCCAATTCTACCTTTTCTCGTCTTCCGATCCTTCACAAAAGCCGGGTTGCTACGCAGGTATGAACGCCAATTCTCGTTGGCTCGGTGATGGTTCAAGAACCGTAAAAGCCGTAAAACGCAATCGCTTGGAACGCTCGGAATAGAATTTCGACTTAAATGGCGAGACTTACTTCACCGTCGAGCAAGATCGTTGGTTACGTACTTGCGCTGATTTTCGCGGCCGCCGTATCTACTCAGAGCCTTCCGGTTTCCGCTCAGGATAGCTCATCGAATCCTGAGTCACTGACGAAGGGTGCTTCCAGTGTTGCGTTTCATCGCTTCCGAGATCTGATCGACCAGATGCCGCTCAGTGGAAAGTGTAAAAAGCTTCTTGGAAAGTTCTACCGTAAGGGCGGTAATCTAAGCACTCCCTTCATTTCAAAGCAGCTCATCACTCTTCAAAAATGGAAAGAGTCGGCCCCGAAAGGTAGACCCCCGCTGAAGGGTATGACCTTCTATCACTACACTAAGACGAATCTCGGGACTTATCTCCATCAAGAGACGGTGGATCGAAGTCAGGCTGAACTAATGATCCGGGCTGATTCTGGATACGAAAGGATTTTCGACTTTTTGAAGACGAGGAGTCCTGGCCAGTGCTGCGGAGCAGGTTTTACGGCGGCTCTCTTCGTTGCTGCCGATCCGTGGAGTTCCCGACAATTTGGTCCAAATCGAGTGACCCTAGAGCTTTCGCCGGATACGCGGGTTCTTCTCAGTACCTACACGGGCAATCTCCAAGAACCGAATAGCATGGACATGGTTGATCAGGAGATTGGCGCCCGGTCGAAAAAACTGATCCATGAGTGCCCGATCGGTGTTCTTGAAGAGCTGGCTCTCGAGGATTCAGGCGTTGATTTGATTTCCTACGAGTCCCAGCGCAGTCGCCCCTGGTTCATTCTTCTGAATTCGGGTCCAATCCAACAGTCGCTCTTCGAGCTGTCTCCGGAATGAGCTCGTGCTTAATCTTCAGTCGAACGAATTGCAGGCGCCGTTTTCAGGAATGAGAGCGTCTTGTAGTTTTCTTCGGCCCAGCGCAGACCCCAGTCGCTCTTGAAGAGAACGACGGGTAGTCCGTCGCGGTCTTCTAGGCAGCGGCTGTCTTCACGGCGTTCGAAATAATCGGGATCGAGGCCTGGACCCGTTACCCAACGTGCGTGGATGTAAGGAAGACGTTCGATCTTCACGTCGACGGTGTATTCCGCTTTGAGGCGGTGCTGAAGAACTTCGAACTGAAGTGCACCGACGGCGCCTAGGATCGGGTCCTTGTCGCCGAAGCCGCGCTGTTTGTAGACCTGAACGACACCTTCTTCCGAAAGCTGATCGAGACCTTTTTTCAGCTGTTTGCGCTTCATTGGGTCTTTGATGGCGACGCCGGCGAAATGTTCAGGCGAGAAACGAGGCACGCCCTCGTATTCGAACTTTCCGGATTCAGCCAAGGTATCGCCGATGCGAAGGTCGCCAGTCGTGTCGAGTAGGCCCACGATATCGCCCGGCCATGCTTCGTCGATGATCACGCGCTCTTGCGCGAAAAAGTTCAGGGGCTTGCTGAGCTTGAATTCTTTGGCAAGGCGCGCGTGGCGCGCACCCATGCCGCGGGTGAACTTCCCTGAGCAGACGCGCATGAACGCGACGCGGTCGCGATGAGACGGATCCATATTTGCCTGGATCTTGAAGATGAAGCCCGAGAACTTTGGATTCGTCGGCGGAATCGGACCTTCGTTCGTCGGACGGGCGACGGGCTCAGGGGCGATTTCAATGAATCGTTGCAGGAAGCGCTCGACACCGAAGTTGTTCATCGCGCTTCCGAAGAAGTCAGGAGTCAGCTGGCCCGCGAGAACGCGGTCGCGGTCAAATGCGTCGCCGGCGAATTCGAGAAGTTCGAGTTCAGCGCTGAGCTGATCGAGAAGTTCTTTGCCTTCTTCGAGGTCGCCGCGTGGGCCGCCCAGCATAGGAAGAAACTGAGGGTCGTCAACGCCGCTGACTTTCTTCGGTTGAAGGCGTCCTTTGACGTTGGCTTCACCCTCGGTCTGAAACGCGAGAACTTCTTTGCTCTGGCGGTCGAAAACGCCGCGGAAGCGATCGCCGGTACCGATAGGCCAGCTCATCGGGCAAGAACGAATGCCGAGAACCTTTTCGAGCTCGTCGAGAAGGTCGAGGGGCTCGCGCGACGGACGGTCGAGCTTGTTAATGAAGGTGAAGATGGGGAGGCCACGCATGCGGCAAACTTCGAAGAGCTTACGGGTCTGAGGCTCGACGCCTTTGGCGGCGTCGATCAGCATGACGGCGGCGTCGGCAGCGGTCAGCGTGCGATAGGTGTCTTCCGAGAAGTCTTTGTGGCCGGGTGTATCGAGCAGGTTGATCTGAAAGCCGTTATATTCAAACTGCAGCACGGAGGTACTGATCGAGATCCCGCGTTGGCGTTCGATCTCCATCCAGTCCGAAGTCGTATTGCGCTGGTTGGCCTTGGCGCGAACGGCCCCGGCCAGGTGAATCGCACCACCGTAAAGCAGAAGCTTTTCGGTCAGGGTCGTTTTACCGGCGTCCGGGTGCGAGATGATGGCGAAAGTGCGCCGCCGTTTAACTTCGGTTTCCAAGATGCTCATAGTGCGTGCCCGCAACCTGCCTGATTTCTTGGCAAAACTCCAGCTTCAGAGGCCCCGGGGGAGCAGGGATTAAAAAAAATTACCGGAACATTGCAAAAAGCCTCGCATGACGCACTAAGTCATGATAGCCGTCTTTTCATGGGGAAAACGAGGGTCTTCCAAGGCGGGCCGCAAGGTCTGCAAAGCGCCGGGCATGATGCTCTGGCTGCTTTATCTTCGGTTCCGATTTTCGCTGCCTGGATCGCGATTGCGCTTTCGGCAGGGGGATTGCCTGCGCATGCGGCGGTTCCAGGCGCGAAATCGGGCGACTTTCCAGCAGACTTCGGGACTCAGGGGTGGGGACAGAAGTCGTTTTCGGAGCGCCTGCTAGCGGTGACCAATCTCTGGCTCGGGCGCCCCTACGTTTTAGGTGGGTTAGGCGAGGGGGCCGATGGCCGCTACGACCGCGACCCGCTCTATCGATTCGATAGCTTCGACTGCACGACTTTCGTCGAAACCGCGATGAGCGCCGCGATGTCTCATTCGGAAGGGGAGTTTCTTCCGACGATTCTAGGCATTCGCTACGACCATTCGAAGGTCGATTTCGTCAGCCGCAACCATTTCACTGAAATCGACTGGATCCCAAATACGATCCGCGATGGGTTCTTCGAAGACATCACGTCGCCGCTGGCTACGCGTTTCGTCTTGGCCGAAGCAGTCGCTACGATCGATAAACGGGGTTGGTATAGAAAACTGGGCCTAGGCGATATTCAGGGCCCGGGCTTCGACGCCACTTCTCGCGCGGCGCTGCTTCCGCAGCTTCATGCGGAGGGCGATCCGTTCGAGCCGGTTGTTAATCATCTTCCTTATATTCCATTCACCACGTTCTTGGCTGCTGGGTCGAACACCCGCCTAGACTCGACTCTGATCGCGGCTCTGCCCGATGTGGCCGTCGTGAACTTTGTTCGCCCAGGCTGGAATCTCGTCGCCCAGGCTGGAACGCAGCTCAATATTTCGCATCAGGGACTCTTCATTAAGCATGACGGCGAAGCGTACCTTCGCCACGCGAGTTCGGACAGTCGCCACCGCGTGGTGGAAGACCGCTTGATCGACTACATTCAGCGGAACCTTTCGAGCCCGACGCTCAAAGGCCTTTTCCTGCTGGGTGTAGTGAAGCAGTAATCGCGAAGGGCGCCGGTAGGGCCGCGCGATCAATTCTTGGCCGTACTAAATCCTTCGCCCGGTTTGAACTCGCGTTCAACTTCCATCAGGATTTCTTCGCGGGTCGCAGCTTTGATCGGCATTGGCGCGAGTGCCTGAACGACATGTTTCCGCGAAGACTGGCTCCAGGTCGTGAAGCGCGGATCGAAGACGACGACACAGCCGGTGTCGCCAGGGCCGCGGATGAGGCGACCCACGCGCTGTTTGAGCCACATCATGCGAAGCGGGAAATCGTAGTCGTAAAGCGCGAACTTGGTTTTCGCCTTACGTGCTTCCGCCAGCGGGCCGCGAGTCATCGCTTCGTTGATCTTTTCGATGATTACGCAGCTTAGTGACGCACCGGGGATATCGAGGCCCTCGCCATAGCGTTCGCCGCCTACCAGAACCGCGCGCTCCGTCTGTTTGAAAATCTCGGCCGCTTTACGATCGGTGAGCGAATCGAGAACCGTGATGCCGCGAGGCTCGAGTCGCTGGCGCAGAACATCGGCTGCGATTTTCAAGCGACGATTCGAGCTCAAAAGAAGCAGGGTGCGCCCTTCGAGTTGAGTCGCCATCTGTTCGGTGAAACCGACGAGTGCTTCCAGATGGCTAGGAGTTCCGGGTTGGGCGACATCGTTGGGAACATAGACTCGTGCTTGCTTCTCGAGCTGATAGGGCGAAGGTAGCTGCAGCAGTCGACGCGAAAGCTTGAGCCCGATACGGTCGGTGACGAAGCTTCCGGAAACGCCTGTGGAGAGCGTGGCGGACGCCAGGACGACCGCGCGCTTTGACGAAAAGAACGCCTCTGAAAGAGTCGAAACATCGATCGGCGCGACGTAGAGCCGCCAAGCCTGTTCGCGGTCCTGCCAGAAGATCAGCCGAATGAAGTCGGTGACGATCGTCGGAGCACTGCCCGACTGAGCAGCCGCACCTGCTTCGGCGTTCGTGTCGCGCAAGTACTCGAGTGCTTTAGCGAACCCTTCGAAACGGGACGCATGGGTGACCAGAGCGTCATAGGTCGTATCTTTTTGCGGGCGCTTTCCGCGAGCTTGATAAGCTTCGACGCCAGCCGTGAGATAGGCAGCCAAGGCCTCGCAGGCCCGGCCCAGGTTGGAAACAGCGTCCATGACCTGTTCGCGGGCGGGGAGTTTCGGATCGGCGAGCTGAATTGTTTGGTCGTAGCCGTCCGAGCCGTCGCGATGGGTGATGGCCAAAGGCAGTACCGATTTGATCTGAACGAGGCGAGACCTGACCTCTTCGGAAAGGCCGTTCAGCATGTCGAGGGGGTCGAGCTCGGCGAAGTGCTTTGGAAAATCGGCTCCGTGCACGAGTGTATCGAATAGTCGGGCGATGAGAGTCGCGTCCGCCGGATGGCCTTTGCCGCGGCCACGGCGGGTGAGGCGATCGAGGCCTTCGTTGAGTTCACCTTCACTCAAACGAACTGCGAACGATTCGGTGATGCGATCCTCGAGATGGTGAGCTTCATCAAAGACGACGGTCCGAATCTGGGGAAGGTGGGCCGGCCATTGAAAGACGAGCGCATGGTTGGCGATAACGACTTCAGCTTGATGCGCGAGCCTTGCGCTATCGAAGAAATGGCAGCTCGAGTAGTAAGGGCAGGTAGGACCGATCGTCGTGGTTCGATGCGAACGCAGCTGATCGATCAAGACGCCGAGTGCCGGGTGTTGAATTCGAACGTAGTGCGAGATGCGGTCGAGCTCGACGACTTGCCCAAGTGAAGCGAATGAAGCGATATAGGAAATCGCGTAGCGTTCATCCGCGGTCGAGGTTTCATCGACGTCCGCAATCGCGTCCATCGTTTTTCTCAAGCAGAGGTAGTTATCCTGCCCCTTCACGGTGACTGCACGAAGGGGGCGAGGTTCCCCCATCAGTTTCTGAACCAGCGGAATGTCTTTTTCTAAGAGCTGATCTTGAAGTGACTTGCTGTGAGTCGAAACCACGAGAGGTACACCGGCACTTCGCGCGGCGAGAATTCCTGGGAGTAGGTAAGCGACCGATTTTCCGGTTCCCGTGGGAGCTTCGATCGCAACACGTTCGCCTTTGACGAGTGCGCTTCGAACTTCGAGCGCCATCTTTTCCTGCGATTCACGTTTTTCAAAGCCAGCGGGACTCAGCCCCAGGGCCGCGGCGCGCTCGCCATGGAGGGCTTCCAGCAGGAGCGGTTCGGGAACGGATCCCGACCAGTCGATTTCTCGCGCGGAGTCTTGGCTCTTTAATTCTCGAAGATCACCCTGATGAGGACGGCGCAAGAGCTTGAGCCAGTCCACCGGCATCGATTCGGCTTCAAGCAGTCCTGCGCGGTTTGCGCCGAAGAACCAGCGCCACCAGAAGAGCTCTTCCGTCGGCATCAGCTCGCAGGCGATCTCGCCGACCTGGGGCCGATTCGCGGCCATCCACTGATGAGCGTGCTGCAAAACTTTCAGCAGATCTTCGCAGTCCTTAAAGGCGCGGTGCGAGTTTTCACCGTCGACGCCTGCCCAACCACGCATCGACTCCATGGAATGCGAAGGATGGTCGGGAAGAAGGAGGGCGAGTGGGTCGATAGAGTTGTGAACGACGTAGCCTTCGCCCACGTGCTGGTCGAGGAATCCCTGCTCGAGTGACGAGTTATGCGCGACGATTGGAAGGAAACCTAAGAACTCGCGAAACTCGGCCAGGATTTCACTCAGACTTCGTGCGGTAGACAGCATTTCCGCGCTGATTCCAGTGAGGCGCGCAATCGGAGCGGGGAGCTCGCCCTGCGGTTTGACCAGGGTCTCATAGCGCGCCACGACCTCGAATCCGCGGACGTGGATCGCCCCGATTTCTATGATCTCGGAGCTCCGCGGATCTAGGCCAGTCGTTTCAAAATCGAGGAGGATGTACTCTGGGTGCACGTGTCAGAAGGGATACCGCGAATTCCGGGCGATTGACAGCCTGAGGACGCCCGCCTATGGCTGTCTGGGTGAAAATGAATCGTTCCAAAGTGGTGGGCTGGGTTTCTCGGGTTACAGGATTCACTGTTCTTTTTGTCGCCGGGCTATCGGCCGCGATGGCTTCCGAAAATGAATGGCACCTTCCGCTCGACCTGAATTCAACTGAGTTAAATCAGGCGCTGGCCCGGTCTCAAGCCCAGTCGGCGGGCATGAAAAATACCACCCAACAGCGCCTGCAACCGATTTTGAATTGGGGTAAGCGCAACCTGGATTGGTTGGTTCATCTCAACTCTCTACGTGGGGCTTCCGCCAAGCTTTCCTTCAGCTCGAAGGCCACTCAGACCGGCATTCCGATCGACGCGCCTTCACGCTATTCTCCTTCGCTCATCGAGGGCCGTGTCGCCGCTCTCAAAGCCACGCTTCCGGCCTCAATGAGCAGCATTCTGGACGATTCCAGCGTCGCATTTCCCGATTCGCTTCCGATTGCCGAAGCGGACTATCTTTCGTTCGGCAGGCAGGTCGATAAGCTCTATCAGAGCGCAACCCGTTGGATTCTTCTTGAGCCCTATCTCGACGAACTGACCGATGCCGCACAGGAGGATATTCGTGGCTTCTATTTCCTCGAGCACCTTGACGGTTTGGATGCGAAGCTCGCCGATGTTTCGGCCCTGAGCCCCGATTTAAAGGCTTCGGTTATCGATGCACTTGCCGGAGTTTGTTTGAATACGCTGGGGCGACATGACGATTGCCTGACCGAGATTGGCCGTGAGCTCGCGTCGACGTCCGACCTCAGGTCCTACTATTCAAGTTATCGGGCGACCTCGTCCGCGATCTATGAAGGGTTTTTCAGGATCACTGATGAAGCGGCTGCCCACCGTAGCGACTTTGTCTGGGACGAGAAGAGCTCGTACCTTCCGTTCAAGGATCCGGGCAGCGAGACTTTTCGAGCCTTTTTGGAAGACAATATCGCCGACGAATGGCGCTTTGGGACCTGGACCTTTCATCTGGATTTCCGTCCGGAAGCGGGACCCAATCTGGCCTTTCAGCCCGGCGTTACTCCGCACGTGGATGGCTTAGGCGGAAACCGCATTACGATGGATGCCAACGCTCCGCTGACCGAGTACAACGTCCAATGGACGATCCGTCATGAGTTCGGTCACGTGCTGGGCTTCCCAGATTGCTACATCGAGTTTTACGACGCACCGCATTCCGAGATGGTGAACTACCAGCTCGATATCGAGAATCTGATGTGCAGCCGCGTGGGTCATATCCAGGCGCGCCATGTTCAGGAATTGCGGCGCGCTTACTCAAAATCTATTTAGGCGGCTGGTTGAGCTCAGTTGACGCGCGCCGCGTCGAAAAGGCTCTGAGGCTGGTCTGACATAGGGTGTTAAACTCTCGAATTAACAGGCGATTTCCTCGATTGTTAATGGGCTTTTGGGGGTCAGTAGTTGACCCGATAAGTCATGTACAGATGAAGATCGGCACCGTAGCCCTCATTATCGCGCCTGGACCTGAACCTCGACTTCTCGAGAGCATCTCGGATGAGCTCGAGATTGCGACGCTCGAAGTCGCTCTGAACTCGGGCTCTGAAGATCCGCTTCAGGCCGTCTATGAGGTCAGGGCGAAGCGTTCCAGCGAGGACGAGGACTTCGGCAACTATGTCGAAGGGCTGCTTTCAAAGCCTTTCCTGCCAGACGAGGTTCGTCAGCACGGGGTTCAATGGTTCAAGTCCAAGAACCGCATCGAACAGTTTCAGAAAGCCGAGGGCGAAGCCCGGGCTGTCATTACCGACTTTGCCTTTAAGCTCTTCAAAAGCGAGCCTTCGCGTCAGGAATTCGTTTTAGCGAGCTCCGCAGCTGAAGTTCGCGTCCGGGTTTTCGTTCTCAAGAAAGTCCCGGCTCAAAAACTTCAGGCAGCCTGAGATCTGATCCTTGCGCGCAGGTACTCGCGCAGGATAAGGCCATTGGCTAAGTCATGAAGATTCATCCTGAACTCATCCAAACGGCGGCTCAGATCGAAGAATTGGCCAAAGTTCTTAAGGCCGAGACGATCATCGCGTTTGACACGGAGTTCATCCGCGAGACCACTTTCTTTCCCGTCGTCGAGATTATTCAGGTCGCTACTGCGACTGAGTCGTGGCTCGTCGACGCGCAGGCGTTTAAGAAAAAAGGCGCGGATCCCGCTGGAATTCGGCCTCTTCTCGACATTTTCGAAGATCAATCGATTCTAAAAATCATTCACGCCGCCCAAGGCGATCAAGAATGTCTCTTCACGAGCTTTGGGGTTGTCGCGGTTCCTTCGCTCGACACCGCGGTCGCTGCATCGCTCTGCGGCTATGGCGACGGTATCGGTCTGGGGAATCTTCTCAAGGGCGTGCTCGACGTCAGCATCAAAAAGGGCCACGCCCGAACCAATTGGTCGGTACGCCCCCTTCCAGCTCAGCTGGTTGACTACGCTCACGCCGACGTCGTCCATCTCGTGAAGCTCGGCACGACCCTGATGGAGCAGCTCGATCGTCTGGGCCGTAAGCAGTGGTCACTTGAGCTATCCGCGAAATGGGAAGATACGGCGCTCTACCTTCCGGATCCCGAGGGCATTACCCACAAGCTCTCTAAGGGCGGACGCCTCGACAAGAAGGGTTATGCCGCTCTCTTTGAGCTCGTGAAATGGCGCGAAGAACGCGTGCGGACCCTGAATCTGCCTCGTCGCTGGGTTGCGGACGACCATGTGCTGGTCGACATTGCCCAGGTCCGTCCGAAAGACATGGACCATCTGGGAGCATTCCGCGGGCTGAATAAAGGTGAGATCAAGAACAGCGGGGAGGCTATTCTCTCCGCTCTTCGTAAAGCCGAGGAGTCGCCCGAGAAGCTGGTACCGCCGCCCCGTGGGCCGCGCCTTGAGCTTCCGAATGCGGAAGAGTCTCGAGTGCTCGATCTGCTTCAGTGCTACGTCGGGATCCTTTCAGACAAGCACCAGATCGCAGCCAAGCATCTGTTGACGTCGTCGCAGCTGCTTCCTTTGCTTCGCTCGGGCGCTAAGACGCCACAGGATCTGGTTGCCGCAAAGATTCTAACTGAAGGTGCGACGCGTCTCGTCGGAGATGAAATTCTCGCGATGCTGAATGGTCGTCGCGCACTGTCGGTTGTCGCTGAAGGAAGCGGCGCAAAAGGGCCTCAAGGCGCCAAAGTACAGATCGTGGAATTGCAATCCGACTAGATTCCTGGTTCATTAGCGCCATCATGAATAGACACGAATGGCCGAGCCATGCCCCGTATGCTGCGCGTTTCCGTGTCGAAGATTTGATTCCGCCTGTTCCATCAGGAAAATCCCTGAAAGCCGTTTTTATCGGTGAATCACCGCATCGGGATGAAGTCGCCTCTGAAGAGGCTGATCGCCGCACTCCGTTTCGTGGAGTAGCCGGCCGTGAATGGTGGAAGGAATTAGCCCGAATCAATAGTGTAATGAACGGCAAGCCGCTTGAGACGAAGCCTGTTCCGTCGCGCCCCGTGCTTCTTGAACTTTGCCGAGAGCTGGGAATCGGCGTAATGAACGCCGTTCAGTTCCCGATCGATCCGAAGATCGTCCAACATCAGGGCGACTACAGTACGCCGCTCGCCCATCTGGGTTTCGAAAAAGCGACCGGCTCCGGAAGTTATAAAGCCGTTTTCAAACAGAGCGGAGACGAAGGCCCGGTTGGGCTGGCAATTCGCGATCTAGCGAACCGCCTTCAAGCGCTTCAGGATCAAAGTTTTCAAATTGTTTGTCTGGGAAATGACTCTCGCTGGTTCGTGGACCGAGCGGTGATGTTGCTTCCAGAAGATGCGGCCATTCGCCGTCTGCCGATCCTTCCGGTTCCGCATCCTTCTTCATGGTGGCGTAATGAACTCTATCGCCGCCGCGCAGTGGATGCGCTTGAAGGATTGCTCGGGTCGGGTGCGGCAGAACTGGGCGGCCTAGCGCCGCTTACTGCCCGAAATGGCCGTGACGGCCAAGCCGCTCATCATTTCGCTTCATTATTGTAGCCGTTGATATCAGTGCCTGCCGGCGGCTTAGCCGACGGAGACGGCATGATTCCAGGGTTATTCGCGTCGATCGGGTTGCCCGCTGTCTGCTGTCCGGCGATGCCTGGACGCTGGCCTTGCTGAGGCTGCGTTTCCTCTTTCGATTGAATTGCAGGCGGTGTTGTAGCCGTACCTGTTGTCGGCTGGTAGGTCGAACGTGAAGTGCAACCGGCTGACATTGACATTAAAGCCCCTGATATTAGGCCCAAAGCGAGTGTCCATACCATCTTCTTCATAGTGTGACTTGAGGTGCAATCACCGTGCTTTTGCCAACCTACAAGATGTTCGCACGGGTGTTGCACATCGGTTTCCACAAAAGGGAGATTACGTATGCGCAGAATCCTGATGACGGCGCTCTTTACCGCGGCCTTAGCGGTCCCCGCCGCAAGGGCAGATCAATATTCGGTTCCCGGTGCCGATGCCAATGCTAACAACGCAAACAAAGATTCATCTTATCTAGACGATATGTATTCGACTGACGATAACTCGGTCAAACCGGACGATGCTCTAGCTAAGCAGAACGAGACACTGAACTCGCAGAACACACAGTCACAAGAGGTCACGAAGACCCAAGAAACAAAAACAAAGACGCAGGAAGCGGGACGGACCGGTGACGAAACGTTGCAGGTCAGTCAGCAACATGCAGAAGATCTCGGCGAAAGAACTCTATCGACCGAAGTCTTTGGTATCAAACCTCAGTTCGGTGTCTTGGACTATAAGACCTTGGCAGGTAACACCGAGACTCGAGCCGCAATTGGTACTACGTTCGAATGGAACTTGGCCAACTCAATGGGGTCACATGCGACTCGCTGGTACGTTGGACCTGTGACTGGGATATTCTACTCCCACATTGGTAGTAACGGTGCCAACTACGTCGGGTCAGGTTCCGCCGCGGGCGGATCTTCTAACCTCTGGCAGTTTCCGTTGAACTTGAAGATCGGTTACGCCTTCAGTGACGGGTTCCGAATCTCGGCACGTGGCGGTGGTAACGTGATCTATCGTACAGCCGTCGAGTCGGTTGCCGTGGGAACTACGCTCACCACGGTCAGCGGTTCGGCCTGGAATGTCTATCCGAACGTCGGTGCCGACTTCGAATTCGCTATCGGCAAAACGGTCGCTCTGATGTTGAGACCGGACTTCACTCTGACTCCGGGTAACAACCTGTTCACAGGTACTGTCGGGATCGCCTTCCCAGTGGGATAACGATCCGTCCTGAATAAGCACAAAGCCCCAGGGAGAAATCCCTGGGGCTTTTTTGTTCGGTAGTTTGCGAAGCGATTGTAACGTTCAGCTTTTGACCGGCACGAAGAGACGCTCATCCGGGCCGCGCTGGATGTAGAGTACGACTGGGTCTTTTTCGTCTTTCTCTTTCTCGTGCTTCAGCTTTTTGTGGGCAAAGCGGGCGAAACTGGCAGCAGAGTCGATGTCGTCTTGGTTGGCCCTGAGAATAATGTCGCCAGGAGCAAGTCCGGAATCGAACGCGTGGCTGCCAGGCTGGACGTTGACGACCAATGCGCCTTCGGCGTTTTTACCTTTCGAGCCCAGCATTTCTTTTAGTTCAGGGGGAAGGTCCTGGACCGTCATGCCGAAAGAGCCGTCGTTCTTTTCTTCTTTCTTCGAGACCGTACCGGCCATTTGAGCAGGCGGAGGAGTAAGCGGCGGTTGCTCAGCAATTTTAATCGAGAGTTGTTTTTGCGTCCCTTCACGTTGCACCAGCACATCGATGCTGCCGCCGATTTTCGATTTCGCGACAAGGGCCCTGAGCTGTCCCGAGTCCGTGATCGGCTGGCTTCCGAAGCGGGTGACCACGTCGCCGGTCTTCAGTTTTCCTTCTTCGGCCGGACCTTTTGAAGCAACCTGACTGATCAGGGCACCGTTTCCAGGTTCAACTTTGAAGTACTTGGAAAGATCTTCATCGAGGTCCTGAGCGACGACACCCATCCAGCCGCGCACGACTTTTCCTTTTTCGATGAGTTCATCCGAGACCTGGCGAGCCAAGTTGGAAGGGATCGAGAAACCGATGCCGATGAATCCGCCCGACTGCGAGAAAATCGCCGCGTTGATTCCGATCATCTGACCCTGGATGTTGAGCAAAGGGCCGCCCGAGTTTCCAGGATTGATGGCGGCGTCGGTTTGAATGAAATCTTCGATATCAAAAACGCCCATGCTCGCACGGCCCTTGGCGCTCACGATTCCCGAAGTCACGGTGTGTGACAGGCCAAACGGACTTCCCACCGCAATTGCCCAATCTCCGACCTTGACCTGGTCCGAGTCGGCGAACTGCATGACGGCCAGGTTCGGAATTTTTTCTTTGAGTTTGAGGACCGCCAGGTCAGAGCGGGGATCGATGCCGACAATCGTCGCATCCACTTTTCGCTCGGCGACGGGTTTGGTTCCTGGCTTAGGTTCAGTTCCTGCGTTCGGTCCCGGAAGGATGACCGTTACTCTTTCAGCGTTCTCGACCAGGTGATGACTCGTAAGAATCATTCCGTCAGCACGAATGATAACGCCCGAACCGATTCCGAGCCCGCGCCCACCAAACGGATTGGAAGGATCGCCGCCTCCGGGGACCCCCGCACCGCCGCCTGGCATTCCACCACCGGGGCCTGCCGGCATGCCGGGAAGTGTAGGAGGAGCTGCGCGCTTCAGGGCGCTGATGCTTACGACGCTCGGCACGGCTTTCTCGGCGACGGAGTGAAAGGCCTCCGAAGTTTTTTCGAGAATAGCGTGCGGAGAAGTAGGGGCTAGCCCCGCTTTCGCATCAAGAGCGAGAGACGATCCGACGCTTAGAAGAGCGATCGACCCCGCAGTACCGAACGATCCAAATAGGCCCAACAGCGAACGGCTTTTCGGAAAACGCATGCCGAGTACGGTGCATTTCCGATGCCCTTTTTATATTGCCACGAGCGGCGAGCTTATGCCGCGTGGCACTTCTTGTATTTCTTGCCGCTTCCGCAAGGGCAGACGTCGTTGCGGCCGACTTTCGGCTCGTCGCGTTTGATCGGACCTTGCTGAATGCCTTGGGCGTCGAGAAATTTCCACGCGCCGTCGTGCTTGCGGAAAAGGCTGCGTTCCCAG
>FSTS01000356.1_pt1 | contig 15215 bp, 15 predicted proteins | sample 1636961 | NCBI WGS metagenome assembly FSTS01 (sample SAMEA3914819, study PRJEB12502) | metagenome | biome: forest; material: soil | place: Canada | collected 2010-06-26 | depth 0.3 m
CAGCGAAATAGACCAGCATTCCGCCCGAGAAATAGCCCGGCATTCCGTAGCTGATTCTCTCTTCAGCTTTCGGCGCGGCTTTCTTTACCGTGGATCGCAGCTTCTTAAGAAGCTGCTGGATCTCTTTCGGATAACCTTCGATGTAGTCGTCAACGCATTTGGGTGTCTTTGATTTCATCGCCATCACGCCTTTTCGAGATTTTCGAAACCAAACCAGGCAGCTCTCTTTTTACACTCCGTGAGAACTCCGGTTAAGCTGCACCCGGAAACCTCCTCACGATCGTTTCAAGCAGTAGGACACGATCATCACAAGAAGAAGTAAAAACCCGGCGAAAACGATGAGGCGCCATTTTTTTACCTTAAGTTCTTCCAATAACGTCCGACAAGAACAACAGATCTGGTGTCTGTTATTTCTCATTGGGATCACCTCCTTTCCTTCTTCCGAAAGGTTAGGAGGTAGTTCCATCTACTCTGCCTGGTTTGGCAAAACCCCCAAAGCAAAGACCATACTCAACATCCGGACGCGATCATATCGCGCGAATTCAAGTGTAGCGGTTCAGGAATGAACCGACCGGAACCGCTTCAGCCGTCCGGTTTTCAGGCTGGGTTCGGACACTTGGCCATCACAGATCTCTGGTGTTAGATTTGCGATATGAAATCTGAATCAAAAGCAGAGAAAAGCGAACGCTATCTCCGAGGGGAAGCGTTTCTTAATAAAATTCATGGCGCGCATTCAGGGGAAGGTATCGTGAACGCGCTTGCTCAGGTCTGTCCAGACCTGGCTCGCATGACGATCGAATGGGGGTTCGGTGAGATCGTCTCAAGACCCGGTATCGACCTCAAGACAAGGCAGCTCGTCACAATCGCCTCCTGTATTACTCTTGGACACGTTCAACCGCAGTTGAGAGCACATATCGAAGGTGCATTGACTGTAGGGGCAACCAAAGAAGAGATCGTAGAGGTCATTCTTCAAGTATCGCTCTACGCTGGCTTTGCAGCGGGAACCAACGCGATGTTACTCGCTCAAGAGGTGTTTGGCACCTTGGCTGACGCTAAGTAAACCGCCCACATCTAGAAGTTTCGAACCGCATCGAGCGCGAGATAAAACCACGCGATCAAAATCAGGAACGCGCTTCCGGTCAGCAGATAGACGACAAAGAAGCTGTGGTTCGGCCAGAGAAATGAATACCAAGAGCGGAAGAGCTCATCTGGAGGCGCACCTTCCCAGACGGCCCTAAGTTTTGGATAGAGCGTTTCCACCTGATCGCGCAGGGCCTCTTCGCCCTTCTTCGCATCGGCTTCCGCGGGCGCACCCCAATAGCCACTGAGCTTTCCGCGGGACCGCTTCCAGCTGCGCGCCCAGGCCCAACCCGTGTTCTGAATTTTCCCGAGCATTCGATAATTCGGATCGACTCGAGTTGGGTCCAGCGCTAGCGCCATCGAGGTATCGTACGCGCCGCCGTGTTCAAGTGGGTCGGATGTGAAAGGCGAACGCATCACTTCTTTACGGCTGACGAGCGCCGAGCAAGCTGAGACCAACGACGCGGGAATTCCGCGTCGCAAAATCCGTCTCCAGCCCCAAGCACCCGTGCGACGTCTGACGATCTTTCCCGCTTCTTCAATCGCGGTCAGTTGTTTGGGTCCGAGGTGACCTGAAAAACAGACGAAGTGGCGAAAGCCCATGCCCTTGTTCAGTGAAAGACAGACATCCACCAGGTAATCGCGAAGCACGAAAGGGCGTACTTTCAGCGCAAGCGCCGACGTATTGCTATCGACTCCCAAAGGAGCCGGAGGCATCAGCACTGCGGTCCAACCCGGGCAATCAGTTTCGAGCCTAAGTCCGATGCGATACGCGAGTTGAACGGCCCAGCGCCCGTCGAGCCCCATCGGAAGATGCGGACCATGGTCTTCGAGCGGCCCCACCGTGAATAGAAAAACGGTGCGATCGCGATGAAGCTGATCCAGCTGATTGCGGGTGAGCTGTTCGAAAACCTGGGGCATCGAAGCTCTATTGTCGCTTAACTTGGCAACCCCAGCAACTTCACTGCGTTTCCGCCCAAAACCAGGTCACCCTGTTCAGGCGTCAAAGTTCCGATATCCAGGCACTCGCGGATTCGTTTCACACCGATGCCGAGGTTTCCGCCTGCAAAGGGCCAGTCGGACCCAAAAAGAACGCGGTCAGCCCCGATGCGACGAACCGCTTCGCCAATGACTTCAGCCGGCTGCCACGAGGTATCGACTACGAGGTTCGGATATCGCTCAGCGAGATCCAGAGCGGCTCCGGGCTCGTGGTAATTCATGTGGGCCAAGATGAAGCGAAGCTTGGGGTACTTCTCGAACCACGGCACAAAGTACCGAGCGTCGCCTTTTTCCGGCGATTTATAGAGAACATGGCTGTGAAGGCAACCCGTGTGGAGAATGACGGGAAGACCAAGCTCGTCGGCGGTGCGAAGAAGCGCCGAGTAGCGTGAAGACTCGCGATCGTCGCCATCGGCGGCCGCGTGGATCTTCAGCATTCGGGCGCCTTGCTGGACGTACTTTTTCAATTTGATGCCGGGTTTGCTGACCCCAGGACCGATGTTCACCACTGGCAAAAGTTTCGGGTTCCGCTCCGCCGCTTCCAAGATGAACTCGTTCGAAGCCATCCCTGGATGCGCGATAATGACTGAGTAGTCGACGCCGGCCTGGCTCATCGCCTCGTCCAGGTCTCGAGCCGTCGATTCAACGAGGAGCATCGGCAGCGGTGCCAGCGTTCCAACCTCGTCGATTACGTCGCGAAGCCTGTCTGGCAGGTAGCGCAGCATGGTCTGCGCCTGATGAATTCCGCTCGAAACCGGCTTCAGCCAAGCGCGTGCACGCCTGCGAACCTGATCGAGCCTTTCCAAGGGAATGATCCGACTGAGCGTCGGAGAGTCCGCAATGGCATCGGGGAAGATATGTGTGTGTGAGTCGATGACCGGTGCCATGGAGCACCTACTTTACTTAGATCCGCTCTTCGAGGAAAGAACGCAAATCGGAAAAGGAACCGGTCCAGGCAGGAGCGAACTCGCCCTTGGCCGACTGAATCTTCCTGAATTTGGTGTCGCGCACGACGATGAAAACCGGAATACCCACTCGGGTCGCGGCAAGATCGTTGATCAGCTCATTGCCGATGTGAAGGAACTGAGAAGGCTTGAGATCCGCGCCAGAAAGCTTCAAAGACTCAAGATAGTAGTGCTTGGACGGCTTGCAGGAGTGCATGATTCCGGCGTGCGTGATGGTCGAAAAGGCCGTTGAATCGACCCCACCCCATTCAACGCGGTACTTCACCAGTTCCACCGGCCAGACCGGATTAGTGGCCAAGGTGATCGGAAGGTGCGCGCGTGCCCACTGAATGAACTCGCTGGCCCCAGGCACCGGGTAAAAGTGCTTCCGAAGCTTCGGGAAAACCGAGAACATGGCGCGCTCTAAAACTTCGCGGCTCTTATCGACCGGAATTCCGAGAGAGTCGCTGAAAACCTGCGCCGAGCGCTCGGCATTGGTCAGAGTCGGCCAAGGCGAATACTCGGCTGGGCGTTTCAGCTCATTCTTCACTGCTCGCAGACCGCGAAGAGTCGAAACCCAGCTGACGTCCGCGCCCAGCTCGCGTCTTAAGATCCGCAGAGTCTTCATCACGAAGTCTGCTTGAGCGGAAATCTCGCGAAAATTCACGAGGGTTCCGTCGAGGTCGGTCATGAGGTGTTTGGTAACACCCGGCGAGCTCATGCCAGTCCGTTCTCAGCCATGAGGCTGGTCAGTTTTTCACGAATCCAGGCGCTGTCTCGGGTAAGCCCGGTCGGAATGCCTTCAATGACTGCTCTTTCGGCTGCCATATGGTCAAGCAGCCGCTGTTCAAAGCGACGCCGCTCAGCGAGGAAACGCACCGTCATCGCATCGGGGGCAAACGCCGCGATTAGTTCGCTGAGCTCCAGCAGGAAAGCATCGTCGCGGTGGCGCAGGAACTGTTTCCGAACGAGCGCTTCGCCGCCGCCCAGAACGATCCGGCGCGATGCGGTTTGCAGCAGGCTCATTGGACCGATCAATACTTCCAACGACCGAGTCAGCTCGCGGGTGAGTTCAAGGGCCCATTCGACCTGAGCAACGGATGCAAGCGCGGGAACGGAGCCGGCGCGACGAACGGACCGACCGTGAGGTCTACCGCCCACGAGCTCGGGTTCCTGTTTGCGAATTTTCTCTGCCAAGACCGATGCGTCTTCCGACCAGCTGGCCGAACGGAGATCGGGTGTGGAATGAAGGTGCCCGTGTCGTTCGAGAAACCGATTCCATTTCCCGCGTGCTGAAACGCCCAAGAGCTCCGCAGAGCGGCGTTCGCCCCGTCCGAGAGAATCCGTAAACTCTGGTGCAGATGGGTCAGCGAGAATGACGGCAAGAAGCTCGGACCAATCCGAGTTCAGGCGTTCCGCATCCCGTGTCTCTTCAGCAGAAAGATCCACCAGCGGCGCGAGTGCTTCGATCAAAAGTTCGCGCGTGATCAGTACCGCGACCCAACGCGAAAGTGGACCCTTCGCTTGCTCACGGAGCTCGGAAAGCTTCTGACCAAGAACATCAGTTGAGCGCGTTTCATTCCAGCCCTGAAGCCAGGCACGAAGATCGAGCTCTTCACGTTCCTGTTTGAGATTCATTTCACGCTTCAGGCGATTCACCACCGGGCTCAGGCGGCTCAGGGTTCGCGCCAAACGGTACTCGGCGAGTGCAACGCCACGGGGTTGCCCCCCGACCCATTCCACTACTAGGCGAGAAAGGGCCGAGACATCGCGAATCGTGCGCTTGAGAGAGAAAGAAAACTCAGGGCGAATGGCCGAAGTATCCAGCCAGATGCGGCCTTCATGGAAGGTGAGCGCGTCTTTCAGAAATGGAAGCGAAAGATCAAAACGCTTACGCAAGAGCCGCTGCGCTTCGCTCAGGGCTTCGCGGAAAATGCTCACCGTTGCATAACTGAATGAAGTCTTCGATTCGCCCGACTGAAAAAGCGGAATCAGCTTAGTCGTTGAAGGAGCGGTCGATCGGCTTCGGCTCACGGCTTTGAACCAGAGCTGTTCACCGTCCCAGGCCCAATCCAGCTCGAGATTTCCCGGCTCCAGACGGTCCGCCAACCCGAGATGAATTCGAAGCTCTTCTTGAATCATTTTCGGAAGCGCCGAAACCGCGACTTCGTCGGCTCCTCGAGCGGAGACGTCGGCGTGAAGAACCGGTTGAATCAGAACCGGATAGCGCAACGCTCTTGGATCTTCGAGGCGCTCAAGCCTTTGACCTGCGCGCTCGAGCGAAAACTGAAGCGCCATCAGTTCGCGAAATGCACACCAAACCGCGTAGGCATCAGGACTCTCAATGACGGAAGAAAGATCGTCGGCGCCCACTCGAAGCTGAAGGGGCCAGCTCTGCCCACCGCAAAGCATTTCGCGAATCGTCTGAACGCCGCGCGCGAAGTGAAAAGGCATGGGAGCTGAAAGAATCTGGTCGCGCAGATCGGCGAGATGGCCAAGCGCACTTGGAACCGATTCCCAATCGGAACCGGAGTATGGATTTCCCCAAAGACGCCAGTTTTCGAGCGCGACTCCGTAGGAAGGAAAACCCTTCAACCAGGTCTCGATCTGATTTGCGCCCCACGCTGCGGTCGGCGGCACTTTAAATCCACGACGAATCAAACGTGAGAGCCATTCCCCCTCGACTCCCCATTCGGTGTGAACCTCTGGGTCGGGAAGAAAACGAGGACGTAGATCAAGAACTGCTAATTCAGTGCGACGGCGAAAAAACATAATGGTTTGGATGCGAGTTCTGCCTTTCATGCCGCCACGAGTCAAGCCCAACGGTTGCGCAACGCCCTGAATTGGGTTCATATGGGCTCTCACTACTTCTCAGGGGAGATCCCATGGTCGCTGCCGTCGTCGCTTGCCTCGGTGTCGTCCTATCCTGGTACCTGGGTACCACGGTTCTAGGATGGTCGGATGTCAGCGTTTTCTTAGGAATTGTCGCGTCAAACTTCGCCGGGATGGTCGCGCTTCTGTCGACGCTGAATCTGGAGAAGACCCGGTGGATCCGCACTCATGTCCTTCGCGGTTCGCTTCAGACCTGGGGGCTATTCCTGACTCTTTACTTCGGTCTTTTACTCGGCCTCACCCCTGGACTCCGGGAAATGCATCCCTTCCTGGTTGAGATCTTTCCATTGATCATGACGACCGGGTTTACGATCCTGATCTTCGGCCCGATCCAAGATCGCTTGGTTGCAGCCGATCAGCGACGTCAACGGCTCCGCATGGGAACAAGTCGCTGAAGCAGTACTTTTCCCGCTCGTCGGTCGGTGTTAACTGGTGCTAAAGTAAGGTTTCAACAAGACACTTCGCTACTTAGCTTCTTAGCTATTTCCCAAGGAGAGTTCATGGGCTCGGTCACCAATCTGCAGAATCAACATGAAGAAGGCGATATCAACATCGTCGCGCTCTGGTTGAAAAAAGACCCAACCCGTTGGACCGCAGGCGCACTCGGCGGTTTCACCGCTGGCTTGATCGCCCTTGTCGTGGCGATGGTCCTTTCGACCATGGGCGGATACGAGTTCCTCCTCCCGACCAAATTCCCAGCCATCCCATTTTTGGGAGCCGAAGCCACCACTCTCGGCATGCACCTGAACGCCATCCTGCTTGGCCTCGCGGTTCAGAGCGTACTTTCGATTTTCCTGGGCGTGATCTACGCGCACTTCACCTCGACCAATAATTTCAAAGCGCTTCTTGGCGCTGGCTTCACCTGGGGCATCTTCAGCTGGATTTTCATTTTCAATCTCTTCATCCAGTCCTTCCCAGCGGTTCATGCCATGGAAATTTCTCGCGGCGGCGCTCTTTTCATCTGCCTCGCGTACGGCTTCTCCTTAGTCACGGTCGGCACGTTCGACCGGATGCTGCGTAAATAATTAGTTCTTCTTTTCTCGTTATAAAAAAAGGGTTTTCCCGGCTTCAGACATCCTCTTCGAGGAACTCGCCGTGAAAACCCTTTTTTTATTATGAGAAAAGAGGGGACACTCACTTACGCAGCATCCGGTCGAACGTGCCGACCATCTTAACGCTAAGCTGGATGAGATGGAGAAGAACGGGAAGAGCTAAGCCTCGGTCACGCTTCGCGGCTACTTCCCCGAACTAAATAAACTCCTATTTCCCGGCAAGTTCCGCAGCGACGTAAGCCGAAGGCGCAACGGCGCGAGGACTGCCCGAAGCCGGGAAATAGGAGTTTATTTGACTCGGGGAAGCTGCGGGGAAAACGGGACAGCGTTTTAGCTCTTACCGTTCTTCTCCATCTCATCCAGCGCAATGCGGTACTTCTCCTGCATTTTCTCGAGCGCCTGATCCTGATTCTTCTTATACGTCTCAATGCGCGTCTTCTCGCGCTCACGAACTTTTTCGAACTCTTGATCCTTATTCGTATGCTCCGCTGCCAGCTCTTTTTCAAATCCGCGATGCTGGGCTTCGAGCTCTTTCGCGTTGGATTCCGCGTGCCGGGAAATCTCGACTTTGTAGGCCTGATCAAGGTCCTTCAGCTGCTTCTCTTGCTGCGACGAAAGCTTGTCAATCTGGTCGTGGTGCTCTTCATCCATCTGCAGGAGAATCGCATTTTGCTGACTTCGGCGACGGTTCACCTCGGCTGAGAATTTCTCCTCATCCATCAACATCTGGTTCCCTTGCTGCGCTTGAGTTCGAGTCACCGACATAGCTCATAGTTTAACCGGCTCTGTGTACCGATGAAAATGGGCAGGAATTGCCGAGCTATCAGTCGATCTTCTGACCCTTTTTCAGCCGGGCCTTTTCGATCAAGGCGGTGGTGCTTCGCCCTTCGACGAACGGAAGCGACTTCACCTGGCCGCCCCAGGCTTGAACTTCTTTGCCACCGACAATCTGGTCTACTTTCCAGTCGCCGCCCTTCACCAAAACATCGGGATGAACGGCCAATATCAGCTTCAGTGGTGTGTCGCCCGCGAACTCGTCTTCAAACCAGGTGACGTAATCGACACACTCGAGCGCGGCCATGACTTCCATTCGGTCTTCGAGACGATTGAGGGGACGCTCAGGACCCTTCAACCGGACGACTGATGCATCGCTATTCATGGCGACGATAAGGCGAGTCCCTTGCTGCCGTGCCTGCTGAAGATAGGTGACGTGGCCCTTGTGAAGAAGATCAAAAACGCCGTTGGTGAAAACCACACGTTCAGAGGGGGCTTTTCGATGAAGAGCGGCGATCTCTCGGCTGAGATCTTCCTGACTCATGATTTTCGAAAGAAGGTCGCGTGGCGCTGACATCGTTCAAAACCCTTATAGCCTTGCGATTTCTTCAGGCTGAACGCCCGAAGCCAGATCATGCCAGCAGCGGCGGCGCGAATCGAAAAGCGACCAGAGCAAGCCGATTCCGAAGAATCCCACACTCGGAACAAAGAACATCGCGCGGAGAAACGTCGTACCTGCTCCACCGGTAAGCTTCAGACCCATGAGCCGTTTTCCGACAGAAGTTCCAAACGCCACTTCTTGAAACAAAAGAAGTGCCCAGTTCATCGTCGCAAGAAAGAGGACGGCGCCAATCAAAACGGCCGCATTCATCATCGGAAGACTGCTGAGGTGCTGCGACGAAAACACGAGAGCAAGAGTTCCCATGCTCAGGCCCGAGCAGACCATCTGGTCCAGTGCAAAGGCCAGGGTGCGTTTCATTGAATAGAAGAAGGAATAGGAAGAGCCGAACTCTTGGGCGCTCTCGATAGGCGCCTGCGGCGCCGCAAGGGACGCCATTTCAGGAGCACGGGCGACCGACGATCGAGGCGCGACGGTTGGAACGTGAATGGTTGGAATCGGTCTTGCGAACCCGGCTGCTGAGGCGCCTAGGCCTGTGGATTTCGGTGCGGCCTGCGGCATTCCGAAAAGATCGCGGCCTGCAGCCCTCGCTTGAGTCGGGTGAGCCTGGGCTCCCTGTGGCCGCGTCGATTTAGCGGCGACCTGTGCGACAGGAGCGTAAGGAAGTCCGTCTGAAAAAGGATGGAACCCTAGCCCATGACTCAGTGGCTTGAACTGTAAAGAAGGGCGTTCCGGGGGCAAACTCGCCATGACGTCACCTCATCACGATTTTCTAAGGAACGCCACCGCGGTCGCAACCGAAAAGAGACAAGCGGTTTCGGCTCGCAAAATCAGGGGCCCCAGAGAAACAAAGGTACTTCCAGAGGCGTCAAGAAGCGCGCGCTCCTTCTCGCTCCAGCCGCCCTCAGGGCCGATGAGCAGACGAATGCCGGAGCGCCACTGATCTGCCTCACTCACGAGTCGATCGAAAAGAATTGAAGCTTCGTGCGCCAATCGCTCGTCCGCGACCATCCGCGTGGCGGAAGCAGTATCGGTAAGATGCCGCTCCAATGCGACGGGACTTTTGATCTCCATCGCTGCCAACCTTCCGCATTGCTTCAGCGTTTGATTGGCGATGCGTTGCCAGCGATCACGGAAAACCTCAGGGCCCTTCCGATCGATCTGAACGACCGTATGAGCGGTGACCAAAGGGGTGAGCGAACGAACACCGAGTTCGACCGCTTTTTCGACGACCCACTCCATCGCATCGCCCTTGAGAATCGCGACCTCGAGGTCGATCGGAAGCACTTCAGATGCTTCAGCCTTGCGGGTTGGCGCTGCTGCCTCCGAAACGGCGAGAAACACCGACTTTCCTCGGACTCGCAGAACGGACAAGACGGCTGCGCCCTTGCCATCGAGCGCTTCAACCAAGTCTCCATCGCGCAGGCGCATCACCTGGGTGATGTGATGGGCTTCATTTTCGGGCAATTCCACTTCGCTGCCTGGTTTTGGCAGCTTCGGGCTCAAGACGCGCTTCATGACTTCTATTTATCTCACGAGCTGGATTCGAGCCAGAGGCTCAAGGCCCGCGCTCATCGAAATCTCGGGGATGCGGGCACCTTTCCGAGCCAAAACCGCATTTCCCCAGAACCAAAGGGGGAAGTAGGCCAGCTTTTCAGCCATCAAGGTCTGAACGCGGCCGATCAGTTCGATGCGACGAGCCTCATGCACCTCGCTCATTGACTCCTTCAAAAGCCGGTCGATCTCCGGGTCGCTGAAACCCACTCGGTTGCGGCTCTGCCCGGTAAAGAGCGTTTGATAATAGATCGATGCGTCCGAAACACCGACCCAGCGTGATGAGTAGAGCTGAAAGCGACCCTTACGAATCGCGCTTAAAAATACGGCCGGCTCGACGACGTCCAGATCGAGCTGCACTCCGATTCGGCCCAGCATCCGCTGAAAAATCAGCGCCGGTTCCGAACCCTCGCGAACCGGAGTGGTTCGATACTTCAGATGAAAGCGGGTCCCGTCCGAGTCGCGCGGCAGCCCAGCACGATCGAGCAGTTTCTCTGCTTCACCCGGATTATAGGGAAAACTGGAGCCGTGGCTTTCTAGAAGCGACGGCTCCATGAAGCTTCCCGCCAATGCCCCGAATCCAAACATCTTGGTGCGAATGATCTCTTCGCGATCAATCGCCATCGCGATCGCGCGCCGAATCTCGGGGCGCTTCAATAGCGGGTCGCGATGATTGAAGGCGAGATAACTGACGTTCACGCCCGGCGTTTCCGTCAAATCAAACCGGTCGGCAAATTCGCGAGCGAGCCAGCGTGTTTTCGAAAGCGATACGCCGTTCTGTGCCACATCCACTTCGCCCCGAAGCAGTTTCAGCGCACGGGTGTTGTCATCTCTGACAAAAAAGAATTTCAGTCGCGGCTGCAAAGCCTCGTCTCGTGAAACTCTCTCCATCAGAAGCTCGGTCGCAGGTGCAGCGATCCACTGGGGCAGGCGGTAGTCGCCGCTTCCGATGACAGGGTGATCAGCGGTTGGTTCCACGCACGGCCGGGAATCACCCTCGACACGAAAATATCTCAGCAGCGTCGCGTTGTTCTGGAAGTAGGGGTCCGGTGCCGACATCTCCACCACGACCGTCCGGGGCTCCTTCGAATCAACCCGGGTGCCCTTCCAGTTCGGAAAAGCTCCTTGGAGTGCCGATACTGGTTTTCCGGCGCGGTACTCTTCCAGGCAAGCTGCGACTCGTGCGGCATCGATCGCCTCGCCGGAATGGTCCTGTAGGTCCTTTTTGAGCCGAAACGTCCATCGCAGCCCATCTCGACTGACCCGCCAAGATTCCGCCAGGTCGGGCTGGGCTTTCAATCGAACATCCATCCGGGTCAGTGCCCGGAAAAGAAGCCCGCCCAGGCGCTGGCCGGTCGCATCGATCGAGGCGCGGGGGTTCAACGTCGAGGGCGGAGCATCGAGTAGGATCCTTAGAGGAAGGAGGGGAAGGGGATCCGTGGCACTCACCGAGTTCGCGGAAGAACCCCAGCAACTGGAAAGAGAAACGACCACGCAGAGGAAGCTCGCGATTCGGATCGCTATGGTAGACTGGATCTGCCGGATCTCCTTCCTCGCCATGAAAGCCAAAGCTCTCTCCTGTTTCACTATTGGATGCCTATTGATCGGACTCTTCGCTGGGTCAACGAGCTGGGCCGGTGTGCCGTCCGCGTCTCTCGCTCTAGACGGCGAGCTGAGCGGAAGTCTCAAGAAGCACGTCGATTTCTGGATCGATATCTATTCAAAATACCACACCAGTCAGTCAGTGATCCACGACGCCCGATATATTGATCACATTTATGAAGTGATCGATTCGCCGGCCTCGGCGAAAGAGGCGAAGAAAAAATGGCGACGGGTCCTTCTGTCTCTTCACGAGAAACAGATTCAGACACAGAAGCAGGATCTCGACCCCGCGACTCTGACGACTGAAGAACGTAAGGTTTACACCCTTTTTCAAGACGTCCACGAACCCGGCAAATTTCTGAATGCTGCCCACAGAAAGAGACTGCGCTCGCAGATCGGGCAACGTGAAGCCCATCTCGAGGGCCTCAAGGCTTCTGGACGTTACCTTCCTTTGATGGAAGCCGTCTTCAAGGCGAGCGGGCTGCCTGTGGAGCTGACTCGGCTTCCCTTTGTAGAAAGCAGTTTCAATCTGAAGGCACGCTCTAAAGTCGGCGCGAGCGGAATCTGGCAGTTCATGCCGAACACCGGGCGTCTTTTTCTGAACGTGAACGCGGCCGTCGACGAGCGCAATGACCCGATTCGCGCGACTGAAGCCGCCGCGCGCCTGCTCAAGCTGAACTATGATTCTCTCGGCACCTGGCCGCTCGCTGTCACTGCTTACAACAACGGCCGAAAAAACATGATGCGCCTGGTGCGAAAGCTCGGTTCGCAGGACTTCGAGGATCTTCTCACGGTCTACCACGGGCGCGCCTTTGGCTTTGCCAGCAGCAACTTCTACTCCTGCCTTCTCGCGACCATCGAGATCCACAAGAACTATAGGAAGTACTTTGGAGAGATCGAGTTCCAGAAACCAGACGACTTCTTTGAAGCGCCCCTTCCCGATTCGGTGGTTCTCCCTGAGCTAGTCAGGTTAATGAGCTTCGATTCCGAACGGGTTAAGACTCTGAACCCTGGGGTCGATTCCGATGTCTTTCGCGGAAAAGTGATGCTTCCTGCCGGTTATAAACTGAGACTGCCGATGAGTGGGAACCTTGCCAAGCTCGAGAAAGACAGCGCAGCTCGCGTATTTTTGACCGGGTACGCTGAAATTCCAGCCGTATTTAAGTCGGCCGCTAACGACAACGGAACTTCTCCCTACCCGAGCAAGCCCCGTTCTGGTACTCGGCGACGAAAGCAACACAATCGTAGTTCGGAGTAGTCAGGCTCATGTTTATCATCGGAATCGCCGGTGGATCCGGTTCCGGAAAAACGACTTTCACCAAGAAAGTCCAACAGAGAGTCAACCACCCAGGAGTCGGGCACCTAAGCCAGGACTCCTACTATCTGCCTTCGCCGCCGCAGGACCATAAAGTCCATGGCGAGCCGAACTTCGACCATCCGGACGCCTTCGATTGGCCCCTTCTTCGCGACCACCTGGCCGAACTCAAGAGCGGGAATGCGGTCAAAGTGCCGGTGTACGACTATAAGATCAACCGCCGGACCCCTGAAACGCAAACGCTCGGGCCTTGCAAGGCCATCCTGATGGAAGGCATTTTCACGCTCTGGAACGAAGAGATTCGGAACCTCTTCGACGTTCGCGTCTACCTTCACGTCGAAGCCGACATCCGTTTCATCCGCCGACTCCATCGAGATGTCCGCGAACGTGGCCGCACACTCGACAGTATCATTCGCCAGTACTACGATACTGTTCGACCTATGCACCATGAATTCCTGGAACACACCCGTCAGTACGCGGACCTCGTTGTCGGCGAAGAGACCGATATCGCAGCCGAAGTGCTCGCCGCTCGCGTTCGTCAGCTGCTGATCAACGAGGGAATCGCTTGAGTCGGAAAAAGTCTTCAGACACCGACGAGATGGGCGATCCGCTCCGGTCAGATACCGGCCGCGTCCACGACGCACCCGTCGGGCTGCGCATTCTTCCGCTCGGCGGCTTGGGCGAAATCGGAATGAACTGCATGGTGCTCGAGTACGACGATGAAATTATCGTCGTCGACTGCGGGCTCCTATTCTCGGACCTTGATCACTTTGGTGTCGAGTTCGTGATTCCAGATTTCCAGTACCTGAAAGACCGCAAAGACAAGGTCAAGGGGTTCGTCCTGACCCATGGACACGAAGACCATATCGGCGCTCTTCCGTTTGCTTTGAAAGCCGGCATTCGCGCCCCGGTCTATGCCTCAACCTTCACGACTCTCATGATCAAAGAGCGCATGAAGGAACATGGGCTCTCGCCGGATTTCCGCCCTTTCAAAATGGGCGACACCATTCAGCTCAAGCACTTCAAAATTCAAACTGTCTCGGTGAACCACAGCATTATCGACGCCGCGGCTTTGATTATCGATACGCCCGTGGGTCGAATCATTCACACCGGCGACTTTAAAATCGACCCCACCCCGTTTTACGGTCAACAGCTCGACAAGAACCTCTTTGGAAAAGCAGGGGACGAAGGCGTTCTACTTCTGATGTCCGACTCGACAAACGTCGAGCGTCACACGCATAGCCTGAGCGAGAGCGTGATCTATCAGAAGTTCGAGCAGCTCTTTGCGGCGGCTGAAGGACTGATCGTGCTTTCGATGTTCTCGTCGAACGTCGCGCGAATGGGCCAGATCTTTGAAGTCGCAGCGAAGCTCGGAAAGAAAGTCGCGCTCTCAGGCCGTTCCATGGAAACCAACGTTCGCTTGGGAATGGAAGCCGGCTACCTGAAAGACGCACCCGGAGTCCTTCTCGGGATCGACCAGATCGACGCCCATCCCCGTAAAGACGTCATCGTTCTTTCGACGGGAAGCCAGGGCGAATACCGCTCGTCTTTGTTCCGCATCGCCCAAGGCGAGCACAGCCAGATTCAGCTTCAGCAGGGCGATCTGGTACTGATGAGCTCGAAGTTCATTCCTGGAAATGAAAAAGCCATCGGCCGAATGATCAACGACCTTTTCCGTCAGGGCGCCGAAGTTCTGTACGAAGCGGTTCACGACATTCATACGTCGGGACATGCAACCAAGCCTGAGCTTCGCGAAATGCTCGAGCTCGTTCGCCCTCAGTACTTCATCCCGATTCACGGTGAATATCGCCATCTCGTTCACCATACGAAGCTCGCTCACGAGTTCGGCATGAAAGACGAAAACGTCTTGCTCGCCACCAACGGCGACGTCATCCAGCTCACCGGCAACAGCTGCGAAGTCGTCGACCATATTCAAGAGCCGCGAGTTCTGGTGGAAGGTCGGGATGGCAACGACATCTCGAAGCTTGTTCTCAAGGATCGTCGCCAAATCGGTGAAAAGGGCATCGTCTTCGCCTTGATGGTTCGAAACGTCGAGAGCCGTCGCATTATCTCGGGCCCAGAGATCATCTGCAAAGGATTGGTCCACGAGAACATCGAGGGCTGGCTCATTGAAGAAGCAAAGAGCATCGCCAAGAAGGTCATCGCTGAATACGACCACCAGATTGGAACGAACCAGCCGATGATGGATCTTCAAGAGCAGATCCGAATCGAGCTAAGGCGCTTCTTCAACAACAACATCGGGAAAAAGCCCGTGGTGTTGCCGATCGTCCTTGATATGTAACTGGACAGGCTTTTCGCCGCGCTACGCCGCGCGCCTTGGCACTTCTTCCTGTTTCTTCTCGGCTTGTTCGAGTGTCTTAAAC
>FSTS01000162.1_pt1 | contig 15047 bp, 10 predicted proteins | sample 1636961 | NCBI WGS metagenome assembly FSTS01 (sample SAMEA3914819, study PRJEB12502) | metagenome | biome: forest; material: soil | place: Canada | collected 2010-06-26 | depth 0.3 m
ATCCGAAAGACGCTTCGGCAAATTCTTAAGTCCGTAGGCGGCGCGGGCCGATTCTGGGATGGCGTTGACGAACATGCGCTCCGAATGCACCGGTCTTAGTCCGGTCGACGGACACTGGAAAATGTAGTCTTCCACTTCACTAGGAATCTTCGAGAAGAATCCACCACCGACGTACGGGTTTTCCTGTGAATAGGTCGGGATCGCCGTGTTTCTTGCGTCCATTCCATGCGCCGCCAAGAAAGAATTGATCAGTGTTCCGTTCGGGCACGCACCCGCGATCATGGCGGCGTACGACTTGGAATATTCCGGCTCAAATCGCCCTTCAGCAGCGTAAACCTGATAATGCGCGTTCAAGTCACCCGCCGCGATCGCATAGGGGGTGGTCCGATTCGCTTTGATGAACGACGCCAGTTCAAGCATCTGTTTGGCGAGGTCTCGCTGTTGCCCGGCATCGTAAGTGTCGGTCTTGGCATCAAACTTCACGGCACCCAAATGGGTCGAGAAAAAGTCGATCGGTCCGACGCCTGAAACATCGATCACTACATGATACGCGCGCTTGGACGTGGGAAGCTCGTCGATCATCGTCTTCGGGTGATAGGCTTTTGATTTCTCTGAAGACATAATCGGGTGCTTGCTCAAAATCAGCAAACCATCCCCCATGCCCGCGGTTCTCAGCGTATAAAACGAATACGGGTAGCCCCGCTCCGCGAGCTCAGACGCCAGGAGTTTCTTGGTGGAATTCTTCCAGACTTCCGAAAGCGCGATGATGTCTGCGCCGGTTCCAGAGATCATGTCAGGAATCAGCTTCAGGCGGTCCAGGCGATCTTCTGCCAGCTCGATACCGAAGGCTCTGAGCTGCCAAGTGTTGAACGCCAGAACTTTGAGCTCTCTCGGGGCGGCTGCGTTTGCCAGATTCGCAAAGAACGAAACGACGAGCGAAACTGCCATCAGTGCTGACGTAAAAATCTTCATTGGGCATACTAGAGCAAGGACCCTGCCAGGCGTCAGTACGCTGAAACGAGCTGAAACGCCCTATAGACCGGCCCAAATACATAAAGCCTATTGAACCTGACACCTGTCAAAAGATTAGACATGAGCCGATACGACATCCTAAAAAAGCCAAACTTCCGCCTTCTCGTCCTGGGGCGCTTTTTCCTGACCTTAGCCTTCCAACTCCAGGCCGTGGTTCTGGGTTGGCAGGTCTATGAGATCAAAAAGGACGCACTTTACCTGGGGTTTATCGGGTTAGCTGAGGCCATTCCCGCCCTAAGCCTGGCCTTGTTTGGCGGGCATACCGTCGATCGTGGCCAACCCCTCCTTATATACAGGTGGATGGTGTCCCTGGCAGCGGTCTCTGCCGTCGTGCTTCTCGGAACCGCGGGCGGACTCCTGGGTGTCTCTCCAGAGCAGAAGATCTTTTTCATTTTCGGTGTCACCTTCGTATCCGGGGTGATCCGCGCGTTCGCCTGGCCGGCCATCTTTTCTCTCACTCCCAAGCTCGTGGACCGCGAAGAACTTCCGCTCGCACAAACCTGGATGAGCGCGACTTTTCAAACCGCGGCGATCAGTGGTCCGGCGATCGGTGGAATGCTCTACGCATGGGGCGGCCCTGCGGCCACCTACTCGACGATCTTGGCCATGATGATCATCGGCCTGACCTGCGCCTGCTTGATGCGAATTGATCGCTTTGAGCGACGCGATACTTCGAAAGAAACTCTGGCCGACAGTCTGACCACGGGCTTGAAGTTCGTTTTCGCCAATCAGGTGATCTTAGGCGCGCTGGCTCTCGACATGTTCGCCGTACTATTCGGCGGCGCCACGGCGCTGCTTCCGATTTTCGCGAGCGAAATTCTAATGAGCGGCCCACAAAGCCTAGGCATCCTTCGAGCCTCACCCGCAGTAGGCGCCCTACTCATGAACTTCGTGATGATCCATCGCCCACTCGGACGCTCGGCCGGAAAAGTACTTTTCTTTGCCGTCGCCGGATTTGGGCTATGCATGATCGGATTCGGCTTGTCTCGAACCCTCTGGATCTCGCTGATTTTTCTCGCAGTAAGCGGAGCACTGGATGCGATCAGCGTCATTGTCAGACACACCACTCTTCAACTCGCCACGCCCGATGAGATGCGGGGCCGGGTATCTGCGGTGAACATGATCTTCATCGGATCGTCGAATGAGATCGGTGAATTCGAATCGGGTCTTGCGGCGCGGTTGCTTGGAACCGTGCCGTCGGTGGTCTTCGGCGGATGTATGACATTACTAGTGGTCGGCGTGACCGCAGTATTTGCACCTAAGCTTCGTAAAATGGAATTCGAAACGGCGATTTCCAAGAAGTCGTAAGACGTCTCAGGTCTCGTAGAAATCGAGATCTTGGTGAAACGTTTCGCGTAAGCCTCGTAGAGAAAAGAGCGCTACGGCAATCACTACTGAACCGGTCACCGCCGCGGATCCGATCAGGCCGAGCGACGACTTCATGAACAAAAATGACAAGCTCACCGGGACCAATGATCCGCGAACAAAATTCGGAATGGTCGTCCCAGCGGTGGCGCGTAGATTTGTTCCGAACTGCTCGACTCCAATGGTCACAAGAACTGCCCAGTACCCTGTTCCAAATCCAAGACCGAAACAAAGTGCGTAGATCGCCTCAGGGCTAAATCCACGTGCATTGAAGTAGATCAGAATGAAAAGCACGCAGATCCCGATGAAGATCGCGACAGGCTTCAAGCGACTTTTCAGGAGCTGGCTCAGATAGCCACTCGCAAAATCGCCGAGGCTCAGCCCGGCGTAACAGAACAAAATGGACTTCGACGCCCTGACTTCACCCGTCGCACCGAGTACCTTGGCGAACTCGGGCGCGAATGCGACGAGAATTCCAATCACGTACCAAACGGGAACGCCAATCAGGATGCAACGCAAGTAACGGAAAAACCGGGGCTTCGATGAGAAGAGCATCCAGAAATTTCCGCGAGCCACGGCGTCCTTGCTCTTGAGCTCCGAAAACATTCCTGACTCGTGAACGCCGATTCGAAGCAGGAGCAGAAGAAAACCTAAGCCCCCGCCGATCATGTAGCAAACACGCCAATCGAAAATATCGCCGATGATTCCAGCCAAAACGGCTCCGAGGACCCCGACCGTCGCGACAATCGTCGTGCCATAGCCTCGTAAATCTTTAGGCAGCGTTTCCGCGACCAACGTCACACCTGCTCCGAGTTCGCCCGCCAGACCGACGCCCGCGAAAAACCGAAGCATCGCATACTGCTGGAAGTTGACGACAAAGGCATTCAGTAGATTCGCCGCTGAATAGAGAATGATCGAGCCGAACAGAACCGAGAGCCGGCCGCGCTTGTCACCCAGAACACCCCAGAGAATCCCGCCCACCACCATTCCGGTCATCTGGGTATTATGAAGATAGGCCCCCATCTGCAGCTCCTGGCCTTTGAGGCCAAGACTCTGAAGGCTCGGGATCCGAACGATATTAAAAAGAAGCAGGTCGTAGATATCGACGAAGTAACCGAGCGCCGCGACGATCACGGCGGGCTTCAGGAGCACGCGGAGTTTCATTCCCCCAAGCTCCCAGACTTCGTTTAAGATCTGAAGTGAAATGAACTCGATTCGTTCGATCGCCACCTTTGCAGCATTCGCTCTCCTCTCTTGGGGTTGCGGCGTCGGCTTGGATACCGTGCCCGGTACTCCGAAACTCACGGTCTATTCTGGACTGAGGGCCTGGTATCGCGCGGAATCCTACAAGGGCACCCTCACGGGTGGAAATACGATTCCCTCATCGACACCCTGGCAACCGACCTCCGGGTACGGAACGCCTTTAGGTGTCATCGGCGCTCCTTATTACAATGAGCCCACGGCTGCTGCGTCGATCCCGCCGACAGTCACGATTTACACCGGTGGCTATTTTCAGGCTCCCAATCCCGCAAACGTTCTTCCGGCAGTCTCGACCGGACTTTCGGTTTTTGCCGAGATCGACGTTTATGGAACCCCCGGAAGCTGGCTTCTCCTCAGTAACAACGTGTCGAACCCGGTTTGTAACTCGACCACCGACTATTTTCGTCTTGTCGGCTCTTCGACCTATTTTGCCGCTGAAGGATGTTTCGCCGGAGTGTTGCAAAGCCCGGCGGTGCAGATTTCCGCGGGCGGAAACGTGGGGCCACGCGTGCATCAGTTGCGCTGGGAAGCGTCCGGAAAATTTGAATACGTAATTCAAGACGTAGGAAGCGCGTCCGCGACCAGCATCGGACCGACCTTAAGCCTGGCAAACATTCTCGTCATCGGCGACACGGGCTCGAGTGCGAATGCTTCCATCGGCGAAGTCCTGATCTATGATCGCCGTGTTTCTGATTCAGAAGCCGACAGCATTCGAGATTACCTCGGCCGCAAATATTTCGACCCGGGCCACTAGCCCGCGTCGACTACCGAAATATCCAGGATGCGATGGTGCTTTCCGTCGCCCGAAGTCACACGTGCAAGAAGCTCATCGCCTGCTTTCAACGGCCCCACACCCGATGGGGTACCGGTGAAAATCAAATCACCCTGATCCAAACCGAAGTTTTCGGCCAGATAGGCAATCAAGGCCGGAATCGGGAAAAGCATATCGGAGGTCGAGCCACTCTGTCGGGTCTCGCCATTGACTTGAAGCTCAAGCTGCAAGCGATCAAGCGCTCCGACTTCCGACTTTGGAATGAAGTCACTGACTGGGGCGAACGAAGCCAAGCCCTTGGCAAGCGTCCAAGGCAAACCTTTTTTCTTAGCGACATCCTGAAGATCACGCGCGGTGACATCGATGCCCACCGCGATGCCAGCGATCGCGCGAATACAGTCTTCCGGGGTGAGCCCGCTGCCGTTCAGTTTTGATCCGATCGCGACGACCACTTCCACTTCATGATGGGCGTTCTCTGTGATGGCCGGTAGACGGATCGGTTCGCCCCCCGATGTAAGCGCCCCCGTCGGCTTCGTAAACACCACCGGTTGCGTCGGGATCTCGTTCTTCAGCTCGCGAGCGTGCTCTGCGTAATTTCGACCGATGCAGAACAGATTTCTGACAGGAAAACCGAGACCAGGAAGCATACGGGCACCTCGCGTGGTAAGAACCTAGCATGACTCCATTCAGAGCCCAGACCGTTCGTACATTTCTCTGTGTCATCGCCTCGGTGGCCGCGCTGACGACGCCTGCCGCTTTCGGCGCGCAGCCTCCGATCCCGTCGCGACCCAAGCTGGTCTTGATGCTCGTGATCGATCAGTTTCGCGCGGACTACTTGACCCGATTCGCGACGCGCTTCGAAGCGGCGGCAGGAAAAGACGGCCGCGTCGGCGGTTTTCGCTACCTGATGGAAAAAGGCGCGTACTTCCCTCTCGCTGAATACGACGTTCTTCAAAGCATGACCTGCGTCGGGCACGCGACCGTGCTCACCGGCTCGTATCCGTATCTGAACGGAATCGCGATCAACGACTGGTTTGATCGCGAACATGGAAAGCCCGAGTACTGCGTCGAAGACCATTCACACCATCTGGTCGGAATCACGACCGACGGAAAGAACGAAGGCGGCACTTCGCCCAAGAACCTTCACGCGAGCACCGTAGGTGACGAACTGAAAAATGCCGGTGGCGGATCGAAAGTGGTGGCGATCGCTTTGAAGGATCGCGCGGCGATTCTGATGGGTGGACATCGTGCCGACCTCGCGCTCTGGTTCGATACGAAATCCGCACAATGGATCAGCAGCACGTTCTATCTTCCTGCGCCTTCGAAACTTCCAGAGTGGGTTGGAAAATTGAACGCCGCGCTTTCAAAGCATTTGGGCGAGGAAATGACCTGGAAGCTGGGCACAGAGTCCGCCACGGGACTAAGCCTGTCTGAAGACACGAAGGACCTTGAAGGCTATGGCCAGATCGGCTCACGCTTCCCGCACAAAGCGAAAGTCGGATCCAAGGGGGCGCTGATGCTTCCTTACGGAATCGACAGGACCACGGAAGCTGCAATTCACGTCGTCGATGCGATGAAGCTCGGGCAAGGAAAGAACGCCGATCTTCTCGCCGTCAGTTACTCGAGCCACGATATGGTGGGACATGTGTTCGGCCCGAACAGTCGCGAGATCGAGGAGTACACGGTCCTCGAAGATCGCTCGATCGCCCAGCTGATCAATCATCTTCGTGCGACCGTACCGGGTGGGCTCGCAAACGTGACGATCGTCCTGACCGCCGACCACGGCATTCCTCCCGTTCCAGAATATCTCACCCATGACCGTGTTGAAGCCGGCCGCATCGACGAGACTGCTTTACGGAAGAAGCTCAACGCACAGCTGAACGATAAATTTGGCAAACCGTCCGCTGGAGAATGGATTCCGGGCAGTGGCGACCTGAATTTCTACCTCAATCGCCCAGCCATCGAAGCCAAGGGGATCGCTCGACGCGACGTAGAGAACGAAGTAAAAAGTGCTTTACTCAAGCTTCCTGAATTCGACTTTGTTTTCACCGGGACAGATTACGCAGAGCGTCGTCTTCCGCCAGGAATGCACGAGCGCCAGATTCTCCACACTTTTATTCCAGATCGAAGTGGCGACGTAGTGGCGATTCCGAAACCATATTTCGTCGTGTATCCCTCGGGAACGACCCACCATACCGGGTATTCCTACGACCGGTATGTGCCGCTCGTCCTGGCTGGACGAGGAATCCGACCTGGACGCTTTGCTACTCATGCCGGGGTGATCGATATTGCCCCCACGCTTTCCTTTATTCTCGGGCTGATTCCGCCGAATATGTCAGAGGGACGAGTACTCGGAGAGGCCTTGATCGGTACGCCGTAGAGGATTAGAACAGGGCTCTCCATTTACCCTAAAGGACCACAGAGCCTTGTTTAAATTCAGCTATCTCAAGAGCGCCAACGCAGACTACATCGACGAACTCTTCGCTCGCTACGTTCAAGACCCATCGTCCGTCGATGAGTCCTGGAAGTATTTCTTCGAAGGACTCGAACTCGGTATTGAAACGCCGATGCCTGAAACCGAAAACGGTCATGGCAACGGACACGCGAACGGTGTCGCAAATGGACATGCTGCTCCTGCTACCGTTTCGGGCGTCGATCTTTCTGGCGAAGCAAAAGTCGCTGAACTGATTCTCGGCTATCGCGAGCGGGGTCGCTACCTTGCGGATATCAACCCGCTCTCAGCTCCCGCATCGTCACACCCTTCTCTTGAGCTCGCCTTTTTCGGCTTGAGCTCGGCAGATCTCTCGAAAACTTTCCAGGCTGGAAAGCTCATCGGACTGGGCGCTGCAAAGCTCAGCGACATCATCGCCCGTTTGAAGGCGACCTACTGCCGCACGATCGCCGTCGAACTTGCGCACATGGAGAGCAAGGAAGCGCGCGACTGGTTGATCGCGCAGATGGAAAAGAATCAGAACCAGCCAAGCCTCGATGCTGAGACTCGGAAAACAATTTACCGACGCCTGACTGAAAGCGAATCGCTCGAGCGATTCCTGCACACTCGTTACGTCGCTCAGAAACGTTTCTCGGTTGAAGGCGGCGAGAGCATCATTCCTTCGCTCGATTGCATGATCGAAGTCGCAGCCGAGACCGGCGCGAAAGAATTCGTTCTCGGCATGGCCCATCGCGGCCGCCTGAACGTTCTTTGCAACGTTTTCGGGAAGGCACCTCAGTACCTGTTCACAGAATTCGAAGGCACCTACAAGCTCGACCCGTCTGAAGGCGAAGGCGACGTGAAGTATCACAAAGGGTACTCGGCCGACGTCACGACCCGTCAGGGCAAGAAAGTTCACCTCTCGCTCGCGTTCAACCCATCCCACCTGGAATTCGTCGGCGCCGTAGTCGAAGGCACCGCGCGCGCGAAGCAGGATAAACTCGGCGACAAGCAGGGTTCCAAGGTCATTCCGATCGTGATTCACGGCGACGCCGCTTTTGCGGGACAGGGCGTCTGCTATGAAACTCTGCAGATGTGTCATCTCGAAGGCTATTCGACGGGCGGCACGCTTCACATCGTGATCAATAATCAGGTGGGTTTCACGACCTCGCCGAAAGACTCGCGCTCGACGCCGTATTCAACGGACTTGGCGCGCATGCTCGATTCGCCGATTTTCCACGTGAATGGTGACGACCCAGAAGCAGTCTGGCACGTCTCGCGCTTGGCTACCGAGTTCCGTGCAAAATTCGGCGCCGACGTCTTCATCGACCTTGTTTGCTACCGCAAGCACGGCCATAACGAAGGCGACGAACCTTCGTTCACGCAGCCGTTGATGTACAAGAAAATCAAAACCCATACTTCGACCCGCGAACTCTACGGTCAGAAACTGGCCGCAGCCGGCGTCATCGGCGCCGGTGATGTTCAGGGCGTCGTCGACCAGGTAATGGAAAAGCTGACCGCCGCTCAGCAGATCACCAAGAAAGAGGCGCCGTACAAACATAACTCGGTTTTCGAGGGCGATTGGAAAGGCTTCCATCAGCCTTCCGATCAAGAACTCTTCACGCCCGCAAAAACGGCGGTCGATGAAAAGACCCTCAAAGAGTTGAGCGACAAAATCAACAAGATGCCTGCGGGCTTCCAGCTTCATTCGAAGCTTTCGCGTTTCTTCGAAGCTCGTTCAAAAGCCGTTCAAGACGGTGTGGGCTTGGACTGGGGCAATGCCGAAGCGCTCGCGTATGCGTCGCTGGTCAACGAAGGCCACAACATCCGCCTTTCCGGCCAAGATGCCGAGCGCGGAACCTTCACCCATCGCCACTCCGTGCTGAACGATTTTGAGACCGGCGAACAGTACACGCCTCTGAATCACATTCGCTCCGGCCAAGGCCGCTACATGGTTTACAACTCACACCTGAGTGAAACCGGCGTGCTCGGCTTCGAGTACGGCTACGCCTTGGCTGCTCCACAAGCGCTCACGATTTGGGAAGCTCAGTTCGGCGACTTCGCCAACGGCGCTCAGGTCATCATCGACCAGTTCATCGCGACGTCCGAAAGCAAGTGGCAGCGCATGAACGGCCTGGTTCTCTTGCTTCCGCATGGCTACGAAGGTCAGGGGCCGGAACACTCGAGCGCAAGGCTTGAGCGATTCCTGAATCTCTGCGGACGCCAGAACATGCAGGTGGTGAACCTCTCGACGCCGGCTCAGATTTTCCACGCGCTTCGTCGCCAGATGAAACGCGACTTCAGAAAACCGCTGGTCGTGATGTCGCCGAAAAGTTTGCTTCGTCTTCCACAGGCGATTTCCTCACTCGACGATCTTTCGAAGCGTGGCTTCCAGGAAGTGATCGACGATCCAACCGTGAAAAACGCCAGTTCGATCAAACGCGTTCTCGTTTGTAGCGGCAAGGTCTACTACGACCTCGTCAATGAGCGAACCGCGCGTAAACTCGACGACGTCGCCATTGTGCGCTTGGAGCAGTTCTATCCGTGGCCGGCTGACCAGCTTGCTTCGGTTCTTTCGAAGTACACCGGCACGAAAGAATTCATCTGGGTCCAGGAAGAGCCTCGTAACATGGGCGGCTGGCAGTTTGTCTTCGCTCAGTGGATGGGCGGCTTAGGCGACTTCACAGCTAAAGTCGGCGGTCGCGCGATTCGTTACGTCGGTCGCGATATCGGCTCGGCACCTGCCGTCGGTTCGCCGAAAGCCCACGAATCTCAGCTCAAGGCATTCCTCGAAGCGGCGTTCAACGGCTGATGAGGTTAGACTGCTTCGCGAGCTGAATTCCGAATCGAAAGAAGATCAGATCCTGCTTCAGCAGCTCTTAGGGAGCGTGCCAGGGTACTGGACTTTGATCGAAGGTGGACTCGTTTCCAGTGAAGCTGGAACCGGAACGTTTGCGGCTCTCCCGCCTCTGCGAGAGTTTTCAGATAAGCGGATTTTTGCGATTCGCGAGAGCGAAGAAGCCGCGCCTATCGGCTGTATCGATGTTGTTCGTGGATTTCCGAATGCTTCGACCGCCGTTCTTGGGTTGCTTCTGATTTCGGAGAGCCATCAACGTCGCGGTCTAGGGACTGATGCGTTTGAGGCGCTTCGTGTTTGGATTGCTCGTGAATGGCCCGAGATGAAGCGCATTCGCATCGGTGTCGTCGCAGTGAATTTAGACGCGATCGCATTCTGGAAGCGGCTCGGATTTCGAGAAAACGGCGAGCGAAGAAAGTACCAGGCTGGAACGGTAGACAGCGAGACAGTGGTACTTGTGCGCGAGCTCAGCTGATTCAGAGAGGCGAACTGGTCACGTGACCAGTGTTTTGAGTAGAACGATCGGCCTCTACCGAGTCACTGAGCATCCGCCGTCGCCATCAGCGGCAGACAAACCGTAAACAGGCATCCCTTCACTCCGTCAGCACGATTTTGCACACGCACTTCGCCGTTCAGGGCTTCGATAATCTGCTTCACGATGTAGAGCCCGAGACCCATTCCACCGAATCCGCTCGCGCTCGGTGCCCGTCGATAGGGCTCGAAGATTCGAGCAATGACTTCAGGCTCGATCCCAATTCCCTGATCTTCGACTTCCAAAACGGCCTGATTCGAATTTCGCTTCACCCGAACGACTACCGGCTTATCCAATCCATATTTCAGGGCGTTCCCAAGGATGTTGGTCAAGACCTGCTCGAGCCCGGTGCGATCCCAATGACCTTCAAGCGTTTCGATGCATTCTAAAATCAAGCGCGGGTCGGCGAACCGTTCAACAGCCTCGACGGTGAGTCGCCCGAGCTCGACTCTTTCACGTTTGACTGCGATCATTCCCGCGCGCATTCGCGGCACGGACAGAAGATTATCCACCAGACGCCCGAGCTGCTCCGTCTGTCGCATGGACTGATCCGTCAGCCGCCGAATTTTTTCTGGCGAGATCGGGTTCTCTTCAGTGTGGCGATCGAGCTCGCGCTTCACCATCGAAAGCCTGAGAAGCATGGAGGTCACTGGCGTTTTGAACTCATGCGACGCCAGCGAAACGAACTCGTCCATCGCGTTTTCAGCCGACAGTCTTGCGGTGGTTTCAACCAGGATAACCTCGTCCCGCGTTTTTCTAAGAATCGCGTAAGGGGCGAGGACGGCGATCCAGAACAAGAACACGATGGAAAGACCGAACCCATAGGGCGCAAACCCAAGGTTCTGTCGAAGAAACGGGTAATCAAGAACATGAACCCCAGCGAGAACCATGACGACGCTCAGAGTCCGAATTTCGAAACTCAGGGAATTTTTAGGTCGCAGCCCCATGAAGCCCGCGTAAAGCGCGGGATAAGCAAGCGCAAGACAGCTCGGCAACGAGACCGCCCAGAACGGAAGTTTCAATGCCGATCCGATAATGGAACCGGCGAGACCCAAGCCCAATCCAGCTAGAACCCGCCGTCTTGAAATCTGATCGCCTGAAAGCTCACCCAATAAGCGACAGAACAGTGCGTATGAGGGCAGCGAAAAGAGCACAGCCAAGGAATTCAGCAGAGGATCTTGCGGCACGAACAGCTGCAAGGCTGTCGCGACTGCCGCAAAGAAGCAGGCGAGCGTCAGTTTTCGAAGGAGAGGGTCGCGCTGGTTGAGCCAGATTAAACCCGTGATCAACCCGAGTGAGACAGTGGTTACGACGTAGACAACGAACAGAATAACCAGAGTGTGTTGGGCTTCGCTCATCGCCCGGATGATAGACAGACTTACCGCGAAAAACGAGCTTTTCTACTATTTGCCCGAGCCGCTGTAGCGACAAACATCGCTAGAAAGAGTTCCACTCGCGACGAGTCTTCGACGTCCACTAAAGTCATGTAGTGGATACCGATCCGGTCGAACCGAACTGAAAATCGTCATCGTCCCAAATACTGACGGCGGTAGGCTTCTCGTGACTGCGTTCGGAATCCGAACAGGCCCTGCTTTGATTTGAGCGTCTAAGTTCGTGGGACTCATGAATGCGACGTACTCAAGGCCCATTGGTCCAAACTTCTGCGCCGGCGGAGTTTTCGAAACCGTCGTCGTATTTACGAGGTACCAATTCTCGGCCGATCTTAAGAGCAAGAATACGTGACCGGCGAGTCCGTCTCGAGTGGCATGAGCTGCCTTGCCCTTGTTTCCGAGGCACAACGCATCCAGCGACGAATTATTCACGGCACTGACGATCCTTAGATCTTCTGCCGGAACACCGTTCTTCATGAGCGTCAGCGCGGCAGTTCGAGCGTGGGTATTACAGGCCCCACCCATGCCTTCTTTCAAAGCCTCTTCGGGTGTTCTGCCGACGTCAAATTCGTACGAGGGATTCATCCTCTGATCGCGCAGATTTCTAAAAAGCTGCTGGTGCGCTGGCGGGAAGACCTCGGACAAGAGCACGAGACTGTTCCCGCTAGCCCAGAGCGAACTCGAAAAAGAGACTGCTGCGAGCGTGAGAAAATTAATCATGGCTTGTATCTCTTTGGACTTACTAGTCACGTGACCAGCTAACGAAGAGCCGCATCCAACGCGTTCAACATCTTCGTCCAGCTGCCTTCCACACGCGGAACGAAATCGGCCCACTCCGCATCCATCTCATGAGCGAGACTGAAGTCACACCCCTGAGCAGTCGGAGCGAAATCAATGATAACACGGCTCTTCGCGCCCTGATCCTGGCGAACGCCCCAGGTGAACACCAGTCGGTTCGGACGCGCGATTTCAAGGTACTCGCCGATATGATCTAGATCGACGCCGCCACGATTGACGAGATAAGAAAATGCCCCACCGACGCGCGGGTCGTTCTTCAGATGAATGACTTCTTCTTCACGAATCGCAGGACCGAACATCCATTTTCCAAGAATCTCGGGACTCAGCCACGCGTCGAATACACGTTCGCACGGAGCTGAAAAGGAGTGCTTCGCCTTCGCCTGGACTTTCGATTCGGATGTCATCGACCCAGCCTACCAATCAAAGCGCCGGAACAACAGCTCCTGTCGCCGTGTTGAGTGCCACGAAATCAAATGCGTAAGCGTTATTCACAGTGGCAAACCCTCCACCCACGTAGAGGAGGCCGCCCACGACCGCCGCTGAGTCGGCGTTACCCCAAGTACTTGACGTAGCGTACCAGTTCATGGCGGCGCTCGTCGCGTCGACGCTTACGAGCGCGCCGTAAGAAGTTGAGACTGCCCCGACGTTGTACAGGTATCCGCCGACGTAGACGGAATCCGCAGTCGGGACGATCCACATTGGATTTGAACTGAGCTGCGGGTTCCAGGACTTGAGTGTTCCATCTGGTTCGAATGCAGCCGCGTTGCCACGCGATTGACCCGCAATCGTAGTGAACATTCCCGCCATGTAGACTGTGTCGCCGAAAACGCCCATCGCGGAAATACTGCTATTCGGCGATGGATTAAAAGAGGTCGCGATGCCCGTAATCGCATCCACGGAAGCGGCGTATGAGCGACTAGCGGCTCCGGCATTGAGCGTGCTGAAGCTTCCGCCGAGATAAACTTTTCCGCCGGCAACCATGACCTTGGCCACCGTTCCATTTGCGTCGGGATCCCATACGGTAACCGCACCGGACTCGTCATAGGCAGCGACATGGTTTCGAGTCTGCCCTTCGACGGTATTAAAACTGCCGCTGAAATATAGCGTGTCTTCTGAAGCCGAGATCGACTTGACTGCCGCATTCACGCTGGGAGCCCAGGCGTTCAGAGCGCCAGACACGGAATCGAGAGAAGCGAGGTAGTGCTGAGATTGACCACCCACGCTCCAGAAATCTCCGCCGATGAAAATCGCGCCGTTCATTTCCTCGATCGCATGGACCGAGCTATCGAGCGACGGATTCCAAGGAAGAAGCTCGCCGGTGGTGACATCAACCGCGGCAACGTTTGCGCGACTTGCACAGTCTCTTAGCAGTACGTCACCAAAAACGTGGACGGCTCCGGATTGGGTTTCCAGCACGGACGGCCACGAAGTCCCACAGAATCCTGGATCCCATGAGGTCAATGCGCCCGTGCTTACATTGAATGAAGCCAACTTGTTACGGTAGGTGCCTTGCGCGTAGGAGAAATATCCTCCGACAAAAACCCGCCCGCCTAAAATCAATAGCTGCGTGACATCGCCGTCAAAGGTCGGCGCCCAGGAAGTGGCAAGACCAGAAACGCGATCGATCTCGGCCAGATTAGTTTTGGAGCTCGCGCCCACGCTCGAGAAGGATCCCCCTGCGAACACGGTTGAAGCAGTGACTAGAATTTTATTAACCGAACCACCTACTCCTGGACTCCAAGAAGTCAGAGCACCGGTCGATTCAGTGAATTCGGCCACACCTCCACGTCCGAGCGACGCAATGTTCGAAAAACTGCCCGCGGCATAGAGGCTTCCACCATCGACGGCTAGGGACGAAACGATGCCGTTCGGATCCGGAGCCCAAGTGGTCACCGCGCCCGTGGTGGGATCGACCGAAGCCAGGTTAGAGCGCGACTGTCCGCCGGCAGAAGTGAACTTGCCTCCGAGGTAGATCGAGGAACTTCCTTGAACGATGCTGAAGACGTAAGAGCCGGGCCATGCGGTCGGACCATCGAGCTGTGGATTCCAGCTCAAAACCGCACCCGTTGTCGCGTCGACAGCAGCAGCAAGTTTCTTCGCGCTTCCGTTCACGGTCGTAAAGTATCCGCCAAAATAGATGGTGGATCCTGACTTAACGATCGTTCTCACTGTGTTGTCTAGCGTCACCGTGGCGAACGCCGGATCGACACTACCGTCCGAGAGCAAGTGAACCAGAGTTGAGAATGTTCCTACGTACCATCCACCCGCTCCATCGCTTGTCGCGGCCTTAATGTCGGCGACCGTCGCGGTAGCACCTGAAACGGTTTCAGAAGTGATCGGGTCAACGAGTACGGACCTCGTCGGAATGCCGTGGCCCATGTTCTTGAAGTAGCCGCCGAAATAGAGTGTCGACCCCACTTGCTTGAAGGCCTCGATATGGCCGTCGGGGTTCCATTTGGACGCGACCGAAACCAAAGGTGTGACCGTTTGCGAGACGCTCTGAACCCCGGACTTCGACGAATTCAACGCTCGGAAATCGAGTGAGCATCCCGAAGATATCAGGGCGGAAATCGACAGACATCCGATGATTGCCCAGCACTTCGTGAATG